>SXGT01472863.1_pt1 | contig 29784 bp, 13 predicted proteins | sample 3176221 | NCBI WGS metagenome assembly SXGT01 (sample SAMN11356862, study PRJNA531348) | freshwater metagenome | isolation source: freshwater sample F1-120 | place: China: Fuxian Lake, Yuxi | collected 2017-12-25 | reverse complement strand
GGCTTCTTCACCTCGCCGTAGGACCACTCCAGGATCTTCTTCGGGGAGGCCAGACCGATGCGCACCGCGCTGAAAGACAACGGGTCCTTCGGCTTCTCGAAGAAATTGAAGATGTCCTTCACGGGGGCCTCCTCTGGCAGAGTCGTGTCGCCGAGTCGTGTCGCCGGAGAGAGGACGCACCCCTCCCCGAACGGGGCGCGGAGGCTAAATCAGCAGGCCCCCATAAGCAAGCACTGTTCCGTCGGTTTTAGAGGCCTCTGATCGAGGGGCGTTCAAGGGAACAGAGGGGCTTCGGCGCCCGTGGCGAAGGCCTCGAGGTCGGCGACGGCGGGGTCCGCCAGCTCCGGCGCATGCGCCGCGTAGCACCGAACCCGCGCCTCCAACACGAAGCTCTCCCACGGCACGTTCGGCTCCACCTCCGCGAGAAGGGGCACGCAACCTGGGGCGAGGGCTCGGGAGCCGTCCTCGGCCGTCGAGGTCAGCGTGGCGAGCCCGATGTTGAGCCGCATGATGCGTCGGAGATCGCCGTGCAGCCCGGCAGAGAACGGCGTGGCGAGGTGCTCCACCAGCGCCGCCGCGAAGGCGACGTCGCTCCGCGCCAGCGTCTCGGCGCGCGCCAGGAGGCGGCCCATGAGCTTCGGGAGCGGCCACGGATCCGCGCGGTAGCGCGTGAGCACGTCGAGGATCGCGCGTTTCCCGGCCTCGGGATCGCCGTGTAGAGCCTCGAACGTGGCGGCCAGGGCGTCCGCAGTGAGCGGCAGCACCTGCCGGAGCCGGTCGATCACCTCACGGGCCTCCGGTCGGCCGGTCACGGCGAGGCCCTCGGCGATGAGGGTGAGGTCGGTGGCGTTCGGGCCGCTGCGCGGGTCACCGAAGGGTTCTCGCTGCTCCTGCCAGCGCGCGAGGGCGGCCTCGATCTGGCCGCGCGAGTAGAGCTCCCGCGCCGCCTGTCGCGCACCCGCGGCGCCCTCCAGCGGCAGGGCGGTGAGCGGCTCGCCCTCAGCTACCCCACGGGCGGTCCTCAGCTCGCGGATTCGCGCCGGGTCCAGCACGAGAGGCAACGACACCGGGCGATCGAAACCCCGCGCGACGGCGGCGTCGCGCAGGAGCGCCACGCCTCCGAGCCGCCCCTGCCCCACGGTTCGGGCGAAGCCGAACTCGACGAGGGCGTTGTCGTCCGTGCAGAGCTCGCCTCGCGCGGTGCCTTCGGCCGCCAGGGCCTGCGCGAGGCCGGGGTTGGCCACGAAGCCGGTGTAGAAGCCGTCGAGCCCCTCGACGCCCCACGCGAGCCGAAGCGCGGAGTCGAAGGGCTCGGCGCCCAGCCGCGCCGCGAGCGCGTCAGGATTCACCGCGAGCGCCTCGAGCGACGCGACCAGCAGCATGTCGGCGTCCACGGCCGCCTCCCAGGTCTCGATGTGCGGGAAGACCTGCGAGAGCGTCGTGAGGATCACGCGAGTGGTCCGGGCGTCGATGTCGTAGGCCTGCACCCACTGCACGAAGAGCCCGCCCGGGGCGAGGCGCTCCTTCACGGCCTCGTAGAACTCCACCGTGAAGAGGCTGGCGATACCCGCGCGGTACGGATTCGACGGCTCCGAGGCGATGAGGTCGTAGGTCTCGCGGCTGGTGGGCAGCACCTCGCGCGCGTCACCAATGATCACGTTGACCTTGGGGTCGTTCAGCGCGTCGTGCGTGACTGGCGCCGAGTCTGCCGCCACGCGCAGCACCACGGGCTCCAGCTCCACCACGTCCACACGCTCCATGGAGGGTACCGCGCCCAGCCATCCGGCAGTGGCCCCGGTGCCCAGCCCGACCACGAACGACTTCTTCACCCCGGTGGGGTGCAAGGCGGCTCCGACGAGGCCCAGCATGATCTGCGTCGGCGCGTCGCCTCGGCCGTTCCCGTCGACCTTGCCGTTGACGATGAACGCGTACGAGCTGGCGTCCTCGAGGGCCACGGAGCTCTCGGTCCCGTCGGCCTCCCAGACGATCGACCGCCGCCGCGCGTGCTCCCAGCGCACGAGCTCGTTCTTGCCGCGGAACCGGGCCTGCGCCCGCCCGGCGCCGATCCCCCCGTGCCGCCAGACCGCGGTGGGGCCCGCCTCCAGCACCAGCGCGGCCGAGAGCGCCGCGACGAACATCGCAGAGAGGGCTCCTGTGCGGGACCGGGCGGCCTGGCGGAGGTGCAGCACGGCGGCCAACACGGCGACGGCCCCCAGCAAGAGGACCACGAGGCGCCAGGCCCCAGGCGCGCTCAACGCCGGCAGGATCCCGAAGCCACCTGCCAGCGCCCCGGCGATGGCACCGGCGGTGTTCCACGCGTAGACGAGGCCGACCTGGCGCCCCACGTGTTGGCGACCGGCGCCGACGAGGGCGACCAGCATCGGGAACTGATACCCCGCCACCAGAGACGCGGGCAGCACGACCAGCGCGATCACCACGACCCAGCCGAAGACCAGGCCGTAGAAGCCCAGGTGATCCAGCGCCCTCAGGAAGTGCGCGAGGAGCGCGAGGGTATCACCGGCCGCGAAGGGCAGGGCGAGGCACAGGGCCATGAACGCCGAGGTCATGGCGAAGCCGCCAACCGTGGGGGCGCGGTCGCGCCGGGAGTAAGCGAACCCGCCGAGCCCGATGCCGAGCAGCGCGAACGTGAGGATCAGCCCGAAGGTGTGGACGCTGCCCCCGAGGATCGGGCCCAGCATGCGGTACCAAACGAGCTCCATGAGGAAGAACGCGAAGCCGGACGAAGCCGCGGCGAAGAGCGCGAAGAGCCGTGGCCGCTCCGACGCCGTCGCGGGAGCGGGCGCCTCGGCGGTGAGCGCCGGACCTCCGTTCCCGAGGCGCACGGCCAGCAGCGCCACGAGGACGTTCAGCCCGGCGGCGGCGAAGACGGTGGTGCGGGTGCCGAGCACCTCGATGAGGAGGAACGTGCCGAGCACCGAGCCGAGCACGGAGCCGAGGGTGTTCGCGCCATAGACCAGCGCCAGGCTGCGTCGTGCCCCGTCGGAGTCCGACTGGCAGGCGCGGACCGCGGCCGGCAACGTGCCGCCCATGAGGAAGACCGGGCCTCCGAGCACTACGGTCGCTAGGACGAGCTTCACGAAGGAGACGGCGAGGCCTGAGAGGACGGTGGGTCCGCCGGTGGCCAGGTAGAGGTCCTGAACGAGCACCACCAGCAGCGGCGACAGGGCCGCCAGTGCGGCGATCCCGAGCTCGAGCCGCCCGTAGAGCGCCAGGGGGCGTTCATGACGATCGACCCGGGGGCCGAAGTACCACCCGCCGAGCCCGAGGCCGCCCATGAAGATCGCGAGCACCGCGGCGTTGGAGGCAGTGCTGGCCCCGAAGATCAGCCGCAGCGCACGAAACCACGCGACCTGATAGGTGAGGGCGCAGAAGCCCGACACGAAGAGCAGGCTCGCGACGCGGGTCGGGGAGTGGGGCGAGTTTGGGGAGTCTGCCATCAGGGTCTCGCTAGGGAAGGACTCGCGCGGTGCGAGCATCATCGGGGGGAATCAGGGCTGGCCCCGGCGCTCGGCACCACCGAGGTTCCGTCTCACGAGCCACGTCCTGGGACCAGGGGCCGATCCTGCGGGTCTCAGTAGCCGTCGCAGTCGTTATCGGTGTTGTTCACCGTGATTCGCGTAACCCGAAGCTCGGCGGTCGTGGTGTTCCGGTACGCATACCACACCGTGTGGTCGGCGCCGTGGCGCACGGCCACATGGTCACCGACGTTGCCGGCGGCATCGACCGTATAGGTCTGCCAAACCGAGCCGAGGTTCACGGCGAGGCGGGCGTCGTCTAGGGTCTCGTCTCGGTAGCCCACGAAGAGGAGCGACTCGCCGAACACGTCGAGGCTCGGGCCTACCCCGGTGTGGCCTGTGGCGTCCACGGCGGTGCCGGCCCAGACTCCGAGGGCGTCGTGGACCACGCGCAGGTCGTCGGAGGTCGTGTCGAAGTGGGCCATGAAGGCCGCACCTCCCGAGCCGATATCGAGGCTCACCTCATGCCCCACGTCACCCGCCGTCTCGACGCTGAACGCTGACCCGGGGCCCCCGGCGCCGATCCGGATCGCGCGGAGATCCGCGGTGCTGTCGAACCGGTAGGCCACCAGCACCGACCCGTCCGGAGCCACAGCGACGTCCACGTCCGTTCCGCTGTTCCCAGTGCTCTCCAGCGTGGTGGTGGTCCACGCGCCATGTTTCCCCGACGCCAGCATGAGGTCGTCTTTCGACGCGTCGTAGTAGGCGAGCCACTCCTTGCCCGCGCCGTCGATCGCGAGGCCCGATCGCGAACCGACGTCCCCGGTCGCGACCACCGTCTCCGTGTGGATCGCTCCGCCCGCGATGGTGGTGTGCAGGAGGTCCGCCGGGAGCGTGCTGTAGTGCGCGACCGAGATCGAGCCGTCGGGACGCAGCGCGAGATCCGGATGGTCGCCTACCACCCCCTCCATGGCGATCTGGGCGTGGTGCCAGACCCCGTCGGCGCGGTGAGCCAGCTTGAGCGAGCTGTTGCCCTGGTCGAAATACGCGAGCAGGGGAGAGGCGTCGGCCGCGAGCTCCATCGCCGTGGCCCGCGGTATTGCGCCGTTCCAGGCGACCGTGGTGGTGGGGCCCCAGCCGGGTACCGTGGACGAGGTGAGGCGAAGGGCAGTCTCGGCCGCTGCGAAGTGCGCGACGTACCAGGCGTCCGGTCCCCCCGCCGCCAACGCGACGTGCGCTTTGAGACCCGACTGGAGTGTTTGCAGCTCCCAGCCTGAAGCCGAGCGCCGACCGAGCGTGAGCGAGCTGCCTCCATAAGCGGCGTACAGCGTCCCGTCCTCGCCGACCGCGATCGCGGTCGGCGTTACGGCCGATCCGACGGGCTCGCTCTGCCAGAAGCCCGCTGTCCCGCCACTCGGGTTCCAGACGTGGATCACCTGTGTGTCCTGCGTGGATAGGATGTGTACTCCGCCCTTGTCGTCCAGCACCATGCTGTTGTAACGGCCCGTGGTTCCTGCAGAGACTATTGGCGCTGGGGGCTCGAAGGCTCCCAGGCTCCCTCTCACGTACTTGAGGGCCGTCGAGCTCGCGTCGTAATACGCCACGTGCCCCGTCCCCGCCGCGTCGATGGCGATGGCCGTGTACTCCCCGACGGCGGCGGCGTTGTCTAGCGTTACGCTGCTGAACACCCCCGTCGGTCCCCGCGTAGCGAGCTTCAGGCTGGTCGCCGTGCCGTCGGAGTACGCGAGCCAAGGCTCGCCGTTCGGAGCGAGCGCCATCGACACGTAGCGGCCCACGTTGCCTGTCCCGTCCACCAGCGAAGCGATCTCGAAGTTGCCCGGCGTGCCGCGCGTGTACTCGAGGTCGTCCGTGGCGTCGTCGAACCAGGCGATGTGGACCAGGCTGTCCGCACCGACCCGCAGCGCGATGAAGAGCCCGTCGTCGCCTCCCTGGCTCACGATCTCCGAAGACCAGAGGCCCTGCGCCGGCTTCCTCGCGTACCGCACCACCTTCTGTGTCGTGTCGCGATACGCGGCGTGGAGTGTGCCCGCCGAGTCGCGCACCATCGCCACCTGCTCGCCCACCGTGCCATCGCCGTCGATCACCTCGTGGCCGAACGGAGGGCCAGAGACCGTATGCTCTACGTCGTTACCGGCGCGCGCTGCCCAGAGCATGTGGACGCCAGCGGGCGCGGCAGCAACGCCGCACCATGTCTGGGTGGCCTGGGTGCTCAGGGTCTCGATCAGGGCGTCCTCGGGGTCGCCGAGCTCAACGGTGTGGTTGGTAAAGCGGCGCGCGATGAACGCGGTCCCCGTGCTGTTGGCCGTCACGCCGCAAGCGAAGAGACCACCTCGAGCGTCGAACCCGAACTGCCAGCCGTGCGAGGCGACCTGCGCATTCGCCGTGCCCTTGAACGCTGTGCCGAAGGTCCACGGGTTGGCGCCGGTCCGCCGCGCGACCTTCAAATCGCCGAGCAGCCCCGAGCGATAAAGGATCACCACGCCTCCGGCCGGGTCCAGGCCGATCGAGGTGAAGCGCCCCGCGTCGACGCCGTCACCGTCGAGCGTCACCGCGCTCCAGACGCCTCCGACCCGCTCTCCGTACCGGAGGTCGAGCGTGGTGGCGTCGTGCCAGGCGGCGTGTAGTCGGTCGGGGCCGGCGACCACGGAGGGCCACTGGCCCGCCGACGTGGTGAGCCCGTCCACGACCTCCGCGGCGCTCCAGCCCGTGCCGGTGCGCGCCCGGTAGACCAGAGCCGTGTTGGACTGGTCGTAGGTGAGCGAGTGAATCACGCCGTCCGCTGCGGCGATCGCGTTGTGCGTGCCCTGGTCATTCGCGGTGTCGGAGCTGACCGTCTCGTTGAGGAAGCTGCCGCTGCTGTTGGTGGAGTAGCGCAGTCTCTTCGACGTGGCATCGCGGTAAAGGACGTGGACCTTGCCGGCGTGCACGGCCAGCGCGGGCCACGCACCGACGTCGCCGGCCGCGTCGAGCGTGGCCGTGGTCCATCGGCCCCAGCGGTTGGTGCCGAGCTCCAGGTCCAGCGTCTGGGAGTTGTACCAGGTGGCGACCACCTCGCCGGAGGACCCTGCCGCGGCCGTGAGGTAATGGCCGGGGATCCCCCCGGGGTCGACCAACTCGGGTGCAAGGAGGATCCCGTCGATCGCGTCCAGTGCACCTGGCTTCTGGCTGGCGTCGCCGTCACCGCAGTCATCGCCTCCGCAGGCGACGTCGATGAAGCCGTCGTCGTCTGTGTCTTTCGCTCCCGTGCCCACGCAGACGCCCGCGAGACAGGCGTCAGTCTCGGTGCAGAGTGCGTTGTCGTCGCACGGGGCGCCATCGGTCGCAGGAGTCCACGCCGCCGTCGAGACCAGCGGTGCGCAGACGAGGCAAGGCTCCCCCGGGGTGCCTGCTGCCACGCACGCGCCGGCGATCACGCAAAAGCCCTCGACCACAGTGGTCTTACAGGCGCCCGCCTCGCAGGCGTCGACGGTGCAATCGAGCCCGTCGTCGCACCCCAGCGTCCCCCCAATGCACGAGCCGTCCACGCAGACGTCCCCAGTGGTGCACGCTTCGCCGTCGTCGCACGGGGTTCCGCTCACGGCCACGGACCAGCGGTCGTTGGACAGCTCCGGCGCGCACACGGTGCAAGGGACGGGCCCGGTGGCCCCATCAGCGAAGCACCCGCCGTCGATGGCGCACACGCCGGCGGCGATCACGGACGTGCAGGCGCCGTCGCCGCTGCACGCGTCATCGGTGCAGGCGAGTCCGTCGTCGCAGGAATAGCTGGTGCCCTGGCAGCCGCCCACCACGCACTGATCCGCTACGGAGCACGCGTCGCCATCGTCGCAGGGCGCGCCCGTGGGCGGGTGGTCGCACGCCGTTCCGGCGCAGACGTCCGACGTGCAGTCGTCCCCGTCGTCGGCACACGGGCTCCCAGTGGCCACCGCAACTCCCACGCAGCTGTCCTGCGCCTCGTCACAGACACCGGCGGTGCACCCCGCGGTGAGCGCCGAACAATCTCTCGGCGCCCCGGCGCAGAGCCCCTGGTGGCAGGCGTCGGCAACGGTGCAGTACTGACCGTCATCACACTCGCCGACGTCCTTGGGCGTGCTGGTGCAGGTGCTGGCCCCGTCGCAGCCGTTCGACGTGCAGGGGTTTCCGTCCTCGCACTCGGCGTCCGAGGAGCAGCAGCCCACGAGCGGAGCCCCCCCGCACACACCGCCGGCGCACACATCGCTGCCCGTACAGGCGACGCCGTCGTCACACGTCGTGTTGTCGGGGACCGGCGCCAGCGTACACGCATCCGTCGCCTCGTCGCAGCTGCCCACGAGGCAGGTAGCCCCTTCGCAGCTCTTGGGTGTGCCCTTGCAACTGCTCGCCACACAGGCATCGGCAGTGGTGCAGAACGCGCCGTCCTCACACGGGGCCGTATTGGGCTGGTTCTCGCAGCCGCTCCCCGCGACGCACGCGTCGTCGGTGCACGGGTTCTGGTCGTCGCACGAGGGAGCGCCGGCGCCGGTGCAGGCGCCGGCCTGGCACTGATCCACTGGGGTGCAGGGCTCGTTATCGTCGCACGCGAGGCCGTTCGCCGCGGGACTCCAGGCGCCCGGCGCGGAGGGCGCGCAGCGAAGGCAGGGAGACTCGGGCGCGATCGCGTCTGCCGCGTAGCACGCACCTTCGATGAAGCAGGTGTCGGGCGCAGCCGCGTGATCGCAGCCCTCCTCGCCGCAGCTGTCGACTGTACAGGAGAGGCCGTCGTCGCAGTTCAGGGGCACTGAGCCACACTCGCCGCCGACGCACACACCAGAGGTGCAGACCGTATCCGGGCAGACGGAGTCAATGGTGCAGCCGGCGTCGCAGATCGCCATGTCGGTGACCCCGTCACAGTCATCGTCTTTGCCGTTGCACGTCTCCTCGGCCGCGTCGGGGCCGGCGCACGTGAGCCCGGTCTCCGACAGACCGGACAGCGCGGGGGCGCACACGGTGAGCCCGGGGCAGTCGCCGTGGACGTTCGACCGGACACACGGGGCGTTCAGGCCCTCCAGCGCGTCGTCCGCGGGGCCGTTGCAGTCGTCGTCGACGCCGTTGCAGCTCTCCGCCGTGGGGAGCCGCGCGGTGCATCCCGTCCAGCCCGCGCCGGGCTCACAGGCCTCGACGCCGCCGCAGACGCCGTGCGCGTTCTGCTGCGTGCAGGCGCGGGTCTCGCCCGCGTTCGTGGCGTCGCAGGTGCAGGTGTTCCCGTCCGGGCGACAGACGTCGAGGGCCACATCGCACGTGTAGCCCTCAGCACATTCGCCCTCTGCCCCGCACGGATCGCCGCACGCCTTGCCGTCGTGGAGCTCGAGGCAGCGGCCTGCCTGGCAGTCGAAGTCGTCCGCGCACGGCGCGCACGCCCGGTTGACCTCGAGGACGCAGAGCGCCACGCAGTCGGGGCACGTGGAGGGGAAGGCGACACAGCGCCAGGGCGCCACGCAGTCGGTGACGCAGGTCTCCGTGCACACCGGGCCCTCGGGTCCGTCGATGCAGTAACCCGAGTCACAGTTTCCGCCGCTCTCACACGGACACCCGAAGGCGCCCGGGGAGTCTTCGCAGCTGGGCGCGCCGACGTCCGCATCGCCTGGCGTGGGCACGTCCTTGGGAGGGAGCGTGTCGTCCGAGGGGCCGATGGGCGTGAGGTCGGTCGCGGGCTCCACGTCCGACGACGGCGCCACGCCGTCGCCTTGGCCGGCCGCGGCGTCGACCGAGGTGTCGGGGCTCTCCTCTCCGCACGAGAGGAGCGCAGCAGGCGTCGCGAGAAGCACCACCCCCAGAATCCGGGCGCGGAGGCGTGGGAGGAGCCCGTGGCCCCCCAGTCCCGCAGCTCGCGTCGAGCCCCACACACCCGCTTCGCAACCCATGGAGGCCTCCGACGTCGGTGAACGCGCTCATTCTGCCAGCAGCGTTGCCTCCATGGAAGCCGTGAGGGGTGGCGCTGCCCGGGGGCCCGGCCTTCAGAACGCGACGCCGAAGCCGACCTCCACGGAAGGCGTCCAGTCGTCGACGAGCTTAGACGCGGAGTGGTCGGTTACGAACCAGGGTAGCGTCGCCGACGCGAACAGGTCTGCGCGGACATCCGCGACTCGAAGGAACTCCACGCCGACCCGCCCTGTGAGGTGCACCCCCCAGTCCACCAGCGAGGAGCGGCCCTCCGAGTCCCGGCCGTCGAACCGTAGAACGTTCACGCCGAGGCCACCGGCGAGGTAGAACGACGTGTTCGCCTCGGGGGAGACGAACCAGGCGAACTCCGGCTCGAACGCCGCGTTGACCGTGGGTACTGGCGTGGCGCTTTCTCCAGGCTCCACCGGAAGGAACGCTACCCTGAGGCGCCCGCCGACGTGAAAGGCGCCGAGCCCGCGACGGATCCTCAGGGCGAGGGCTGGCGACCAGGTCGCTTCCTCACCGACCCACAGTGTGGTTTCGGCCACTTCGACCCCGTACGACATCACCCCTCGCACCGCGGCGACCTCCTTCCCGAGCGCCGCCTCGAGCGCCTCCTCGTCCGCCATGACCGCCCGCGGGTCGGTCGCGAGAGCGTGAACGATGGCCTCGGACAGCAGCCCCTCCAGTGAGGCGTCCGGCGGCACGTCGAGCCGGTGCGGCGACTGCCCCGTGAGCCAGGCCGTGACCGAGCGGCGCCGCTGGCCCAGGAGGTCGAGGTCCACGACGTCCAACTGCAAGACCACGGCGCAACCCGCTGATGTGCCGAGGCCCAGCGGATCCGCGTCGGGGCAGCGCTGGGCGCAGTCGACGCGGTGGGTTGGGCTTCTCAGAACCTCCGCCTCGACCAGCAACCGGAACGCCTGCTGAGCCTCCGGGGGGACCCCAGGGGCGTTCACCAGCGGGCACACCGCGCCGCGGTTGTCGGCGCTCGCGACCGCCGCGCATGAGAGGAGGCCCGCGAGGGCCATCGTTCGGACGGCGGCGTTCATCAGAACAACGCGCCGACGTTGATGGTGGCACCGGGCAGCCACGCGTCGATCCCGCCGTCTCGCGCCTCGGTCCGAACCACGTAGGCAGGGAGCGTGATCTCGAGCTGGGCGAATGGGCGCACGGAGGCCGTCCTGAGGAACTCGAAGCCGAAGACGGCGACTGCGCCGAGCCCGGCACCGACGAGATCGTCACCATCGGACCGGCCAGTGGGCTCGACCAGGTCGAACGCGATCAGCTCGAAGCGGGCGCCTGGCCCGAGGTAGAACGACCAGACGTCGTCGGCGGCGAGGTGCCAGAGAAAGTTCAGCCCGAGCACGAGGTCCGCGATGTGGTCGACGTGCCCGCCCAGGGTATTGCTCCGTGAGTCGGTCGCCGACACGCCGATCCCGATCCGCGCGTAGGCGTCGATCGCCCAGCGCGAGAAGTCCCCGCGGTAGCCCACCTGAAGGTCGACGTTGTTGAGCAGGCGGAAGCGGTCCGTGACCGGCGCGTTCGGGTCGCCGTCTACCCGGGTGGGCACCCCTCCCACTGGGAAACGGAAGGTGGAGCCGACGCTCAGCTGAAAGAGGTGAGTCCCGCTCACCGTCTTCTGCTCGCCGGCGCTGTCCGAGGAGAGCACCGACGTCCGGGTGATCGTCTCCTCGAGCCGCTTGTCGAACAGCAGCGCCTTCACGAGCCGGCGGGCGAGGCGCGGGAACTCCTCCTGCTCGACCCGATCCACCCGTTCCTCGGACTCGAACCCCGTGTAGCGGCCGAAAACGGTCCATCCGGCCAGCGAGGTCGGGAAGAGCTCGACGGTGATGGTCTCGTCGCACGCTCTGTCGCCACCTGGCGCCACCGCGACGAAGCCCGGCTCGTGCTGCACATAGTGGTCGATGAGGCGGCGTAGATAGGCGCGTGGGGGCAGTGTGTTGGGCTTCGAGGACGTCGCCGGCGCGGCGGCGGGCTGCGGCGCGTCAGCCGGCACTGCGGCTGCCGGAGACTCGTCCTCAGGGTCGGCGAGACTCCCGAAGACCACGCGCGTACATACTGCGATGTCAGCGGCTTTGTCCGCGGCCTGGCCTGCGGCGTTGCCTGCGGCCTTGTCTGCGGTTTCATCGGAAGCAGACGCGATGTTGGTGTTAAAGAAGATCGATATAGCGGCAATGGTGACGAATGTGCGCATGTGCACTCCTTTGGCGAGGACCCGGTCGCCTTGAGCAGGGGGCGTGCCATCGCCCAAGTGACTGTATTCACAGGACGCTCTAGGCGGTGCGGAGGAGTGTTACTCCGACCCCCGCGAGAACAGCCTACCGGTGTGGAGCAGCGGGGCTCCGCAGGCGGCGTACTCCATGTAGCTACACGAGGCTCGTTCGCGGTCCACGACCGCCGCTGCCATGTGCGGTGGCTTGGCCGCCTCCGGTCACCTCGGGTTGTCGTCGTCTCGCTGAACCCGTCGGGGGTCCTCGGGCCATGCGTGGCGCGGGTACCGTCCGCGCAGCTCCTTGCGGACCTCGGCCCACGTCCGTGTCCAGAAACCAGCCAGGTCGTCGGTGAGCTGAACCGGGCGCTGGTTCGGGGCCAGGAGCTCCACCAGGCACTTGACCCGCCCTCCGGCCACCGCTGGCGTGTCCGTGAGGCCGAACAGGTGCTGCACCTGCGCGGAGACGCGTGGCGGTCCGTCCTCCACGTACTTCACGCGCGCCGTGCGGCCGCTGGGCAACACGATGCGCTCCGGGGCGAGGGTCTCGAACCGCGCACGCTCCTTGTAAGACAGGGTGGCGGTCACCGCCTCGAGGAGGTCGGCCTCCTTTACCTCCTTGAACGAGACGAGGCCCTGGCACAGCTGGTCGAGCAGCGCGTCGAGCTCGGCTTGCCCGAAGGGCGGCAGCTCGCCGGACTGCGCCGCGATCCGGCGGCGCTGCATCAGCTTCTCCAGCGCCTCGGCGTCGGTGAAGCGCCCGAGACCTGTGCGGCGCACGGCCTCGCGCAAGCACGCGCCGGCCTCGTGCTGATCCCGCGGATCGAGGGCACGCCGCTGCAGCGTGAGGCCGCGATAACGGGTGCTCTCCGAGGCCTCGACCCGCTCCGTCCGGTCGTTCCAGCGGACGTCCACGGTCTCCGTGACGAGGCGCTCCGCGTCGGGGAGGCCGAAGATCCAGTCGGGCTCGATGGCGCTAGCGAGTCGGACCGTGGGGCGCGCTCCGCCGGCGCCGTCCACGGCCACGATGAAGTCCCCGTGGCGCACGGTGGAGGCGTCCGCCAGCGTCATGTCGCCGCCGCCGGCCAACATGAAGCGCTTCGGGTCGTTCTCCCGACGTCGCGCAACGCGGTCCGGGAACGCGTGCAGCAAGGCCTCCCGCACCACCGTGTGCGCCGCGTCGCCCTCGGGGTCCAGCTCCCGGCCTGCACCGCGTGACGTCGCCTGCGCTTGACCGGCGCGTCCGGAGCCGGCTGAGGGCGCCGCCAGCACCCGACTCAGGCTCTTCGCTACTTCGGCGACTCTGCGGTCCCCGCGCCGGCGGGCGAGGCGCACCAGCCGGGTGACATCCGAGTCGCCGTCTGGCTCACCGGGCGAGAGGCGCTGATCCTCCGACAACACGGCTGCCGCCCACGCGCCGGCCTCGGCTGCGCCGGCCTCCGCCGCGAAGGTGGCCAGGCGACCGAGCCGAGGAGGCACCGGCAGCGCGGCAAGCCGTCGGCCTAGAGGCGTGATCCGGCCGCTCGCGTCCAGGGCCCCGAGGCTCTCGAGGACCTCTAACGCCCGGCGCCACGCGTCGGCGGGTGGAGGGTCTAGCCAAGGCAGCGACGGCAGGCCGCCTCCCCCAGTCGGCGTACTCTGTTCGGCCGTGGTTGGGAGCGCCGGCGCCGGTCCCTCCGGCGCGCCTACTCCGCCCGAACGCACGGCGTCACTCAGCCCCGCCAACGTGAGCACGAGCTCCGCGAGGTCTGACCGGAGCAGCTCTGGATCGAGCTGCGCGGGCCGGCGCTGGGCGTCATGAAGCGAGTAGAGGCGGACGCAGCGCCCCGGCCCCTGGCGGCCTGCGCGGCCGGCCCGCTGATCGGCCGAGTCGCGCGGGATGGCTTCCTCCACCAGCGCGGTGAGGCCCGTCCACGGGTTCGCGCGGGCGACGTTGTGAAGGCCGCTGTCGATCACCGTCCTGACACCGTCGAGGGTGACTGAGCTCTCCGCGACGTTGGTGGAGAGGATCACCCGCCGGGTCCCGTCGGTGCGTCGCCGTAGCACGTCCCGGGTCTCGGCGGGTTCGAGCCCCGCGTGCAGCTTCAGCACGTCCACCTTCGACCCGCTCACTGCGTCTGCCACCGCGCGGGCGCAGCCGTCGATGGCGCGGAGGCCCGGGAGAAAGACGAGGATGTCTCCCCCATCCGGCCGCCCCAGCGCCTCCGTCACGGCGCCGCGAATCTCGAGCGCGAGGCTGCGGCCGTCGGCGTGCGCCACGTACGCAACCTCCACAGGGTATTGCCGTCCCAGGGACTCGACGAGCGGCAGCCCGAGGCGCGACGCGACCGAGCCGCCAGCGAGGGTGGCGGACATCACCGCGATTCGAGGGCCGCCCCCGGTCGCCCGAAGCCGCGAGATCCAGGCGAGCAAAGCGTCATCGACCGCATGCCGCTCGTGGAACTCGTCGAAGAGCACGGCGGCGACGCCCGTGAGCTCGGGGTCTTCGCGCAGGCGGCGCAGCAGCACCCCCCCCGTGAGATAGGTGAGCCGCGTCTCGGCGCTCCGGCGGGTGTCGAAACGCACGGCGTAGCCCACCGTCCGCCCGACCGGCTCCCCAAGGGTCTCCGCCACGTGCTCGGCAGCCAGCCGCGCCGCGAGCCTTCGGGGCTCCACGACGAGCACCTCGCCCCGGCCGCAGGGGGCGGGCTCTTCCACGAGGCGCAGCGGGAGGCGCGTGGTCTTTCCCGCGCCCGGGGGCGCGACCAGCACGGCGCCCCGGCTCGGGCCGACCAGCGCAGCGATCACACCGGGCACGGCCTCGTCGACAGGGAGGGGGGGGAGTGGTCTCACGAGCGCACGGTGCCGAAAGGTGGACGTGGACGCAACGCCGGCGCGAGATCGGGCTTTGCGCAGGGGTGCGCCTAGGATACAACCCGCGCCGGCCGGGCCCGGGCGACGGGCTCAGGGCCAGTTCCAGACGAGGTCCGGCGTTCGCCGGTCTCCGGATGTGGGAAGAGAACCCCACACTGCCGCTCGGAGGTCATCTGCATGGCGCGTCAGCTCCGCCCCGTCCCTCAGCCCGGGGCGGTTCTCCAGAGCCTCTCCGCGGACGAACGTGTCCTGGCGTACCGCGTGGGGCTGCGCGCTCGCGCTGCGATCTCCCAGTGCCTCACGGAGATGCGTAAGGGCGCAGTGCGGTTCTGGATCGGCGGGCCCGGGGAAGAGGTCCACGGCGCTGCCACTGCGCTCGCGATTCACCACTTCGATCGCGACTCAGGGGCGGGGGAGGGCTGGCACACCGCCGTGTTCCCCCACTATCGCAGCGACGCGCTCGTCACCCTGCTGGCCGAGCTCCGCGGGCACCCCGACTTCACGCTCGACTACTTCCGGCAGGGCCTCGGTCGGGCTACGGACGCGATGACCAGCGGTCGTCAGATGGTCATGCACGTCTCGCTGCCCGAGCGCGGGATCATGCCTGTCCAGAGCCCACTGGGGATGAACCTCGGCAAGGCAGCGGGCTGGGTGAGAGGCGAGGTCGCGCTGGGGCGCGACCGGGTCGGCGTGGCCATCTGCGGCGACGGCACCACTGCCACGAGCGACTTCCACGAGTGCTTCGTCGCTGCCGGCCTTTGGCGCCTCCCGCTGGTCGTCATCGTCACTGACAACGAGATCGCCATCAGCGTGTCCAAGGCCGAGGGCCGAGGGATCAGAGACTTCGGGGCGTACGCTCGGGCGTTCGGCGGCGCGTACTTCCGCCTCGACGGCACCGATCTCCAGGCGGTGTACTCGGGCACCCTCGGGGCCCTCGAGACCGCGCGAGAGACGCGCGCGCCGGTGATCCTGCACGTAGACGTGCCTCGACTCCGCGGTCACTCGTCCAGCGACGGGGCCGTCTTCTGCTACGACGCACAAGACCCCCTCCTGAACTTCGGTCAGGAGCTGGTCTCCCAGGGGATCCTCTCCGAGGACGACATCCTGCGGCGACGTCCGGACTGCGCGCAGCGCGACTACTTCGCGGACCACGTGATCGGGCGGCTCATGGAGGCCGAGATCCAGCGCATCCGCGAGACGCTCGAGCAGGTGCGGAGCGAGCCGGCCCCCGAGCCTGGGACCGAGTACGAGTTCGCGACGCCGCCGTTCCCTGAGGTCGAGGAGCCGGCCACTACCGGGGTCACCACGGTCCAGATCAACGAGGCCCTCAACCTGGCGCTGAGCCGCATGTGCGAGGAGGGCAACACGCTCATCTGGGGGCAGGACGTCGCGGGCGAGAAGGGCGGGGTCTTCAAGGTCACGCGCGGGCTCTCGCAGCGCTTCCCGCACCTCGTCCAGAACGCCCCGATCAACGAGCCGCTCATTGTCGGCACCGCCGTGGGCGCGGCGCACCACGCGGGGCTCCGCGCGGTCCCTGAGATCCAGTTCGGCGACTACTCGCTGAACACGCTGCACTGGCTCGTGCACGCCGGGAACATCTACTGGGGCAGCGGCGGTCGGATCCCGCTCAACGTCACCCTGCGGACCCCGGTCGATCCGGTCCCCGGTGGCGCGCTCTACCACTCGATGTCGGTCGAGGGGTACTTCAGCCCGGTGCAGGGCTGGGTCATATGCTGTCCCAGCACCACCTTCGACGCGTACGGGCTGCTCCGCACGGCGGGCGATTACGCCGGTCCGGTGCTCATGCTCGAGCCGAAGCTGCTCTACCGCCGCGCCATCGGTCCCTCGCTGCCGGGCGAGCCAGCCGGTGACGGCCTCAAGCTCGCCCGCCGCTCCCGGGGGGAGTCGCTGCTCGACGCAGAAGATCTCGCGGATGTCGCCGACTTCCGGGTGCCCTTCGGTCGCGCGGCGCTGCGCCGTCGCGGCGACGCAGCCACCGTTGTCACTTACGGCAACACTATGCTGCAAGCTCTCGAGGCCGCGGAGGCGCTCGACGCCGAGGGTCTGCCGGTGGACGTGCTCGACCTCCGCACCCTGTCCCCCTGGGATCAGGAGGCCGTCCTCGCGTCCGCCCGGCGCACCGGCCGGCTCGTCGTCGCCCACCAGGATCGCCCGTTCGCCGGCTTCGGCAGGGAGGTGCAGGGCACCTGCCACGAGCACATCTCGGGGCTCACGTCACTCGTGGTGGGCATGAGGAACGTGCCTGCCGTGGGCCAGGCCAAAGAGCTCGAGGAGCACACCGTGCTCAACCCGAGCCGCATCGCCGACGCGGTCCGAGAGGTCGTCCGGCGTTCGGCCGGCGCCTTCGCGGATCCCGAGGTCGGCCGGCTCCAATGGGCGCCTTCGCGCCGGAACCTCTGACGGTGTCCGGTCTTGCGCCCCTTTCGTCTTTCCATTGAGTGAGCCGCGGCTACGGTCCCGGGTTCAAGAGGTCATCTCCCAGTGCCAATGAAGTTCGAGGAAATGGAGCTCCGCCCCGAGATCTACAGGGGAATCGAAGAAGCGGGCTTCGTCACGTGTACCCCCGTCCAACAAGAGGCCCTGCCGTACTCGCTCGACGGCTACGACGTCGCCGCGCAAGCGCAGACGGGCACCGGCAAGACAGCCACCTTCCTCATCACCGTGTTCACGCGCCTCCTCGAGAACGGCTTCAAGCGTCGCCCGTTCCGGCCGCGTGCCATCTGCATCGCGCCCACGCGCGAGCTTGCGCTCCAGATCGCCAACGACACGGCCGTCCTCGGCAAGTACACGGGCCTCACCTTCGGGACCATCTACGGCGGCGTCGGCTTCGACCGCCAGCGGCACATGCTGGCGCAGGGCGTCGACATCGTGATCGCCACCCCCGGTCGGCTCATCGACTTCATGCAGCGCGGTGAGTGCAAGTTCGACGACATCGAGGTCGTCGTGGTGGACGAAGCGGATCGCCTGTTCGACATGGGCTTCTATCCGGATCTCCGCACGATCCTTCGGCGCTGCCCGTCGAAGAGCGAACGCCAGATGATGCTGTTCTCGGCCACCCTCAGCTTCCGAGTAATCGACCTCGGCTACGAGTTCATGCTCGACGCCAAGGAGATCACGGTCGAGCCCCAGCAGGTGGTCGCCGTGGAGATCGACGAGTGGATCTATCACCCGTCCACCCCCGAGAAGCTCCCGCTACTGCTCGGGCTCGTGCGTTCGCTCGGGGCGCAGAAGTCCATCGTGTTCTGCAACACGAAGGTCGCGGTGGAGATCGTCTCGAACGCGCTCACCCGGGCCGGCGTGCCCGCGGCGGGGCTCTCCGGCGACCTCGCTCAGGCCATGCGAGTCAAGGTCCTCGAGCAGTTCAAGGCGGGCGAGCTGCAGGTCCTGGTGGCGTCGGACGTCGCGAGTCGCGGGATTCACGTGGACGACGTGAGCCACGTCTTCAACTACGACGTCCCGCAGGACGCCGAGGACTACGTGCATCGTATCGGCCGTACTGGCCGAGCCGGGCACAAGGGCACCGCTATCACCCTCGCGTGCGACGAGCACGTGCTCAACCTCCCGGCCGTCGAGCGCTACGTCGGGCACAAGATCCCTGTCGGAAAGATCACCGACGACCTGCTCGCCAAGGACATCCGCGGTGAGTCGCCGCGGCGCCGCCGAAGCGGGCCCCCGCGGCCCGGTGCGCGCCCAAGCCCCCGGGGGCGGCGAGGGTGAGAGCCGCGCTGGCGCTGATGGCGGTCGTGCTGGGCTGCGCGAAGCCGGCGTGGCAGCTCCGCGAGGTCCCGCCACCGGGCGTCAGCATGCCCACGGGGCTCATCGTGGTGTCGGTTGACGCCGGCGACGCGCGCGACGCCGCGATCGTGGTCGAGTCCATCGGCTACGTTCCGCGTCGTAACCCCATCACCACCAGCGGGGTCTACGCCCTCCGCCTCACCCCCGGTGAGTGGCAGGTTTACGTCGAGGGATTGCCCGGGAAGACCGCCGCGCCAATCCGCTTCGGGGACACCACCAGCGAGAGCGCGAAGACCTCAGCCGACAAGCGGCGCTGGCCTGAGTCACCCCTCACGGTCGAGGTCAAACGCAACAAGCTGACCAACGCCGGGCAGCTGTGCCTCCACGCCGCGTGCTCTTCCGAGTGGTCGCCCTTCGATCACCCGCGCTTCGCGGAGTGGGAGAGCGAGGGCCGTTACGTCGAGGGCATCGGACCGGACGTCCCCTCCGGAGTCCCGGGAGACTCGCTCCCGCCGCCCGCAGAGAAGTGACCAACCAGCACCTCCGCGAGCGGCTTGGGCGCGTGGAGAGCCCAGGGATCACCACGGTGTCCGACGGGTGGCCGATCTTCTGGTCGCACGCCCATGGCTCGCTGGTCTTCGACGTGGAGGGGCGCGAGTTCATCGATCTCACCGCCGCGTTCGGGGTGGCAGCGCTCGGGCACGCCGATGCCGGCATCGCGGACGCCGTGGACCGCCAGGCGCGGCGGCTCCTTCACGGGATGGGCGACGTACACCCGCCGGCGCTCAAGGTCGACCTGATGGAGCGCCTCACCCGCTTCCTGGGGCATGGCCTCACCCGGGTGGCTTTTGGTCTCAACGGCGCGGACGCGGTCGAGACCGCCCTCAAGTGCGCGCAGCTCGTCACCGGCAAGCCCGGCGTGATCGCCTTCGAGGGCTCCTACCACGGTCTGTACGGCGCGGCCCTCGAGGTCACATCGCGGCGCGACTTCCGCGATCCGGTGGCCGGGCGCTTGAGCGGTCGGACGGCGTTCGCACCCTATCCTGTCACGCCGGCCGAGGGTGTGGCCGTGCTCGCAGAGCTCCGGCGGCGCCTCGGTGGACGCGCATCGGGGCTCCTCCCCACGGGCGCCGTTATCATCGAGCCGATCCAGGCCCGCGGCGGCGCACGCACGCCTCCGCCCGGCTTCCTCGGCGCGCTCGGCGCGCTCTGCGCGGAGTACGGCGTCATGCTCCTCGTGGACGAGATCTTCACGGGTTTCGGCCGCACCGGACATCGCCTGGCGATCGATCACCCGGACCACGCGGTCACACCCGACCTCCTTTGCGTGGGTAAGGCGCTTGGCGGCGGCATGCCGCTGTCGGCGGTGGTGGGCCACGAATCCAGCCTGGGGGCCTGGCCCAAGGCGCGCGGTGAGGCCCTCCACACCGCCACGTTCCTCGGTCACCCCGGCGCGTGCGCTGCGGCGCTGGCCTTCCTCGACGCGTTCGAGCGACAGGCGCTCGACCAGCTCGCCTTGGCGCGGGGCCACGAGGCGCGCGAGCAGCTCGAGGGGCTGGGCCACACCGTGCTCGGGCGTGGGCTCATGCTCGGGATCGCGCTCGGCGCGCCCGGGCACGGGGTCCGGGCCATGGAGCGCTGCCTCGAGCTTGGCGTGCTCACGCTCGTGGAGGGGCCGGAGGCCGAGGTGCTCGCGGTCACCCCGCCGCTGACCATCCCGCCCGAGCTCCTGCGGCTGGCCCTCAGTCGCGTGGATCGGGCGGTCCGCGAGACCGCTCCTTGAGCTCGGCGCTAGACGCCAGACTGATGGCGTTGCTTCGCGGCGCCGACGACCTCGACGAGGTCGCGGTGGCGCTCTTCAGGCACCAGGTTCAGGCTTGTCCGGCGTATCGGCGCCTCGTCGAGTCTCGCGCTGGAGGCCACCTCTCGCGCGCGCTCCACGAGGTCACTGGCTGGCGCTCCGTGCCATGGGCCCCGATCGAGGGCTTCCGCAACGGCCTGCTCTGCGCGGTCCGGCCGGAGGCTGCGGCCCACACGTTCGTCTCGTCCGGCACCACGGCCGCCGTGCGGGGGATCCACCGCCTCGACTCCGGCGCCCTCTATCGCGCGGGCGCCCTCCGGGCCTTCGAGCGGGCGCTCCTCCCCGCCGGAGCGCCGCGGCGGATCATCTCGCTGGTTCCGCAGGTAGCCGAGTCGTCCCTGGCCACCATGGTCGGCTGGGTGCTCGAGGCGTTCGCCGAGAGCGGCGGCCCGCCCACCGCGTGGACCTCGACGCTGCAGCAGGAGAGCCTTGGAGACCAGCCGGTTCTGGTGCTGGGTACAGCGCTCGGACTCCTCGCTGCGCTCGACGCGGCCCCGGACCTCCGCCTCCCCGCCGGCTCGGCGATCATGGAGACCGGAGGTTTCAAGGGGCAGCGCGCCGAGATCACGCGGGCGATGATGTTCGAGCGCTACGCGCGCGCCGGGGTCCCCGCCGAGCGCGTCGTGGGGGAGTACGGCATGGCCGAGCTCTCCAGCCAGTGGTACGACGGGATCGTCGGGTCGGCCTGCCCGGACCCCGACCAGCGGGTGTATTTCCCTCCGCCGTGGGCTCGGACGCGCGTCGTCGACCCGGTCAGCCTAATCGACGTCCCCTATGGCGGAGTGGGCCTCTTGCTTCACTTCGATCCGCTGAATCGCGGCTCCGTTTCGGCGATCCTCACTCAAGACCTGGGCGTTCGGCGACCCCCGCCCGTCTTCGGAGACGGCGAGCGCAGTGAAGCCCGGGACGGCTTCACCTACGTCGGTCGGGCATCCGGCGCGCCGCTCAAGGGGTGCTCCAGCATGGAGCTCGAGCAGGGGGAGTACCTCACGTGAGCCTGCAGCCCGACGTGCTGCGTGCCCGCGCTGAGCAGTTTTGCGCGGCCGTCGCTCGCTTCCTGCAAGACACCCCGGAGCGCGCGAGTTACTTCGCCCGCTGCGAGGTCTTCCACCCCGAGCTTCTGGACACGTCGCTCGAGTGCTCGCTGCGGCCCTGGACGGACCCGGCGCGCCTCGTCGCCGCGGCGCTCGACGACCTCGGACCCGAGCGCCCCGAGGTCGAGCTCATTCCACCACTGGTGGCCCACGTGGTGCTCGCAGGTGTGGTGCCTGCGTCGCACGTGCAGGCCATGGCCTATCCGTGGCTCCTCGGCGCGCACGTCCGCGTGAAAGCGCCCTCGATGGACCCTCACTTCCCCGCGCTGTTCGCGGCGGCGCTGGGAGCGCGGGTCGAGCCGGTCACGGGCCGCGGCACGTCCGGAGACGCCGTCGTCGTGGTGGGCGGAGACGGGGCGGTCGCCGCCGTCCGCGCACACGCGAGCGGCGGCGCGCCCGTCCTGGCCTTCGGGGACCGGATCTCCGTTGCGTGGCTCGGCGACTGCGCAGAGGTCGACTGGGCCGGCCTCGCCCTCGATGTGGGGCTCTACGATCAGCGCGGCTGCTTATCCGTCGTAGAGGTGCTGGTGGCGCCTGGCCACGCGGAGTCGTCCGCCGCGTCCCTGGGCCACGCGCTCGATCAGCTGCCACGTCGTCGGTTGGGCGACGACGAGGACGGCATCCGCCGCGCCCGCGACCTCTGGGTGCTGGAGGGCCGCCGCTGCCTCCGCTACCGGGACGCCACGCTCTTCGTCGTCGCCGGCGGCACCGTCGAGGCCGGGCCGCTCGGACGGACGGTGGTGGTGAGAGAGGTGGTGTCGCCGTTGGGCGCCCTCGAGACGCTGCGCGGGCGCCTTGGCACCGTCGTCGTCGCTCCGGGCGCTCGTCCCCCGCTCGGAGAGCTCGGTCGCCTCGGCGCGTCCCGCGTCGTGTTGCCAGGCCACGCCCAAGCCGCCGGCCCCGAGTGGCCGCACGACGGCGTCTCGCCGTTCGGGGGGCTCTGCCGCCGGCTCTGGCGCCACCCCCATCAGGCCGACTCCCGCGCCTGAAGCACGACCGCCGGCCCACGACCCGGCCCTCAGGGTTGTGCGACGTTCCAGCGATGCCATATACTCATCGGCCTCTCGGGATTCGCCCCGAGTACTCCTGCAGCGCTCGGCGTCTCGGTCGAGCCACGGAAGGGGAATGCTGAAGATCTCCGACGTGCTGAGGAAGGTTGAGGCCCGCGATCCCGAGGCCGACCTCGAGCTGATCAAGCGGACGTACGTCTATGCGTCCACGTGCCACGAGGGCCAAACCCGCAAGTCGGGCGAGCCCTACATCACCCATCCGCTCGCCGTCGCTGACCTCCTGGCCGATCTCAACACGGACGTGCCCACGATCTGTTCGGCGCTCCTTCACGACACCCTCGAGGACACCAACGCCACCTACGACGAGGTGAGCCGGCTCTTCTCCAAGGAGATCGCCGACATCGTCGAGGGGGTGACGAAGCTCGGGAAGCTGCGTTTCAGGAACAAGGAGGAGCGGCAGGCGGAGAGCTTCCGCAAGATGCTGCTCGCCATGAGCAACGACATCCGCGTGATCGTCGTGAAGCTCGCTGACCGGCTCCACAACATGCGCACACTCGGGCACATCCCGCCCGAGAAGGCCTTCGGCATCGCGTCCGAGACCCGGGACATCTTCGCGCCGCTGGCGAATCGCCTGGGCATCCAGTGGATGCGCGCAGAGCTCGAGGACTTGAGCTTCCGCTACCTCGACCCGGACTCGTACGCGTTGATCCGCGCAAAGGTCAACGAGCGTCGGGTCGAGCGCGAGGCCTACACCGAGATGGTGAAGGCCGAGCTCGCCGAGGTGATGGCGCGCTTCAAGCTGGATGTGCACATATCGGGGCGGCCCAAGCACTTCTACTCCATCTATCGAAAGATGAAGGAGAAGAACATCGAGTACGAGGGCGTTCACGACACGGTGGCCTTCCGCGTCATCGTAGAGGATCTCGGCGACTGTTACACGGCGCTCGGGTATGTGCACGCCTCGTACAAGCCCATGCCGGGCCGCTTCAAGGACTACATCGGGATCCCAAAGGCCAACCATTACCAGTCCATTCACACTACGGTGATTGGGCCAAGCGGTAAGCCGATGGAGGTGCAGATCCGTACCAAGGAGATGCACGAGGTCGCCGAGAACGGCATCGCCGCCCACTGGAAGTACAAAGAGCGCGGGCCCATGTCCGCCAAGGACGAGAAGCGCTTCGGTTGGCTCCGGCAGCTGCTCGAGTACCAGAGGGAGCTGGAAGACCCGACGGACTTCTTCGACGCGGTTAAGGACGACCTGTTCCTTCAGGAGATCTACGTCTTCACGCCGAAGGGCGACCTGCGCGTGCTACCCCAGGGCTCCACACCCGTGGACTTCGCCTACGCGATCCACACAGAGGTTGGCCACCGGTGCGCCGGCACGTTGGTCAACGGGACCATGGTCCCGCTCGACCACGTGCTCAAGAGTGGAGATACGTGCTCGATCATCACGCGTCCCGATCAGCGCCCCAACGCGGACTGGCTCAAGTTCGTGCGCTCTGGCCGAGCCAAGGCGCGTATCCGCAACACGGTCAGGCAGGAGGAGCGCACGCGGTCCCACGAGGTGGGCCACGAGCTGCTCGAGCGCAACCTCAGGCGGTTCAAGCGCTCGATCAAGGGTGAGCTCAAGTCCGGGACGCTGGAAGCCGCGGCGGCAGAGCTCAAGGCTTCGTCGGTGTCGGACCTCCTGGTGCAGCTCGGCTACGGGAAAGTGGCCGTCGAGGACGTCATCGAGCGGGTCGTGCCCGCGGAGGCTCGCGGGACGCCGGAACCGGAGAAGCCCGACGGCCTCATCAAGCGCATCATCAAGAACGTCACCGGCACACGCGACGGCATCCGGGTGGACGGCTCCGCCGATATCGTGATCGCGTTCGCGAAGTGCTGCGCGCCCATTCAGGGCGATCCGATCGTGGGCTTCGTCACCAACGGACGCGGGGTGGTCATCCACGTGGCCGACTGTCGCTTCGCTCGGGATCTCGACCCCGGGCGGCGTGTGGACGTCTTCTGGGACTCCAAGGCGCGTCAGGCGCGGCCCGTCCACATCACTGTCACGGCGTCGAACGTGCCCGGTATCTTGGCGTCCGTGTCCCAGGTATTCGGCGAGTACGGCATCAACATCACGGACGTGAGCTGCCGCGCCGACAACCTCCGCGCCCTCCTCAACTTCGTCGTCATGGCGGAGAACACCTCCCAGCTCGCCAGCGTCATTCGCGCCATCGAGCGCCTCAACGGCATCCACGCGGTCGACCGCCCGAGAAGCTGAGCTCCCATGCCCCCCGAAGTCCCTCCAGCCCCGTTCCGCGCCGCCGTGGAGCTCGGGATCATCGCGCTCCAGGCCGGGAGACCGCTCGTGGTCATCGACGCGATCGGGCACGGCGTCCTTGCGTGGCCCGCTCACGCCGCCGGCCCCGAGGTCGTGAACACCCTCGCCCTTCGCGCCCGCGGTATCGTCTCTATCGCCGTACCGGTGGAACGCGCGCTCGCGTTGGGGCTGTCCCCATCGGGCCAACGCAGCCCTGCGTCGTGGCAAGCGCCCTCTATCGAGGCCCGTCGGGGCGTCAGCACCGGGATCTCCGTCGCGGACCGCGCGCGCACGATAGCAGTCGTGGTGGATCCCGCTTCCGGGCCGGACGACATCGTCCTGCCGGGGCACATGTTCGTCGTGGCTGTCGAGGAATCCGGCGTGCTCGTGGGCCAGGGTCTGCCCGAGGCACTGGTGGACCTCGCCCGCATCGCTGGGCTCGCTGTCCCGGGGGTCGCGTACTCCCGGGTCCTCGACGACGCGGGCAACGAGGCGGGCGCGAACGTGCTGCGGGCGCTGGCCCTCGAGCTCGGAGCCCCGGTCCTCCACGTGCTGGACGTGGTGAGATACCGCACCGTCACCGACAACCTCGTCCGCTGCGTGGAGCGAGGACCGGTCAACACCCGTTGGGGTCCCTTCGAGCTCTCCGTGTGGCGAGAGGGAACATCCGTAGCGCGTCACGGGCGCTCGGACTCCCGGGCCGAAGCTCGGGAGCCGAGCACCGACAAGAATACCCACCTCCTGTTCACCGCCGGCGGGCCCGAGGCCATGCACGGCGACGACGACCGCCTTCCCCTGGTCCGTGTGCACTCGCAGTGCCTCACCGGAGACGCGTTTCGAAGTCACCGTTGCGACTGCGGATATCAACTCGAGGCCGCGATGGAGCTCATCGCGGGGGCGGGTCGCGGGGCGCTGTTGTACCTGCGGCAGGAAGGGCGGGGGATAGGGCTCCCAGCCAAGCTCCGGGCGTACGCCCTGCAGGACGAAGGTCGCGACACAGTCGAGGCGAACCTGGAGCTCGGCTACGAAGCTGACGCCCGCGACTACGGTGTCGGAGGGCGGATTCTGCTGGAGGCAGGGTTCCGGCAGGTCGCCTTGATCACCAACAATCCCCGGAAGATCTCGGGCCTAGAGGCGCTCGGGCTGCACGTCGCGCGCCGCGTGCCCGCCGAGTTGCCCCCATTGGCCGAGAACCTGCGCTACCTGAGAAGCAAGAAGGAGAAGCTGGGGCACATGCTTCAGGGCTTGGGTTAACGAGCCTGCACCGAGGGTTGCGGCGCCGCCATCTGACGCTCGCCGCGCGCGTACTTTGCAGGGCTCTGGACAGTTCCGCGCAACCGCTCTGAATCATTGGCAGGTCGCCGCTGACCGGCTCGGCCCGCTCGCGCCCGCGGGTAGCAGAGCCACTCGCTTTCTCCGTTCAGGTCGGTATTCTCGTGAGTCGGGCCCATCGGCGCTCCGCCGAATTCGAGTAGCACCCGGACCCTCGCCAGGCCGGGATGCTCTCTCCAGCGGAGAGCTCACGGGGTCTTAATGGGTGTTCGCCGATGCCCATTAGCTGTCTTGCGCCGGTGCGAAGGCCCCGGCCCGTCCACCCACGCCGGGTAGTGCACCCCGGCGCGAGCTCCGCAGCCAGCGCCAACTGCGGAACGAGGTCGACATGCTTTTTCGAGATCGTCTAGCCATCCTCATGACCCTCGTCGCCGCTGCGGGCGTCATGGGCTGCGCCGAGCCAACGGCCGCGCCCGACGTCCTGTCCGAGCTACCCGGCGAGATTCGCCAGCGGCAGTTCGCCAACGGGACGCCGCGGCTCGAGTGCCTCGAGTCCGCGATCGACGTCGCCGGGTCGGGTCCCAGTACACGTGTCGGCATCTCGTGGCGTGCAGACTCGCCGGACGCGTTGCGGGGCGGAAACTTCGCCGTTGTCGTCCTCGGCCCCCAGGGTGTCCTCGCGCAGGCAGCGGAGCCCGACGCGCCCATCGCGGTCGACCTGGCCGGCGGGCAACACCGCCTGGCGTTGCAGCTGCAAGACCGCAATGGTGCCAACGTGGACGCGGTCGGTGCGCGGTGCTCGGTGACGGTGGCGGTCTCCTTGCCCTGCGCCTCTGCGCAGGATTGTGCCGCGTCGGCGTGCGGAACGGTTGACTGCGCGGCGGGCGAGGACGGCCAGCTCCGCTGCCAGTACGGCGCGTGGCGGGAGCGCTGCTGCGCCACCACCAACGAGTGTGTGCTCGGGCAGACTTGCGATTCCGTGACCTCGCTGTGCGCAGAGTGTACGCTAAATCGCCACTGTGATGATGCATCGTCGTGCACTGTAGATAGCTGCGTCAATGGGTTGTGCCAGCGGAGTGCGGAACGTGCGGATTGCTGCGATTGCGGGGCGCTCGTCGAGCCGGCGCTGCAGTGTGACGATGGCGTTGCCGGCACCCCAGACTCCTGTAGCTGCGCATCGAAGACGTGCCTCCGGGCCGCAGCGGTCGCGATCCAGCCAGTCGCCGAGTGTGTCACGTCCGAGGACTGCGTCACGGGCGACCCGTGCTTCGTGGGAGCGTGCAGCGCAGCCACCGGGCGCTGTGAGCGCCGGGCGGTCCCCTGCGCTCGCGAGGTCGCCAAGACTGTCGCCGCACCTCTCCCGCTTCGCCCGGCCGAGGTTTCCCGCGGCAGCCTCGAGCTCGCGCTGCCTGAGCGCGTCCTCGCCGGTGAGGAGCTTGTCGTGCCCGTGTTCATCGGGGGAGACGACCGGCTCGCGGCGCTGGACCTTCGAGTGGACGTCGCCGCGGGGCATCGCCTCGTGTCGGTGCGCCCAGGCCTCCTCACCGCACCGGTGTTCGGTTCGCCGGCGGGCGGCGGGCTCGGCGCCACGAGCTACCGGGTCAACGGCGTCGAGCCGGAGGGCGTGAGCCTTGGCTCAGGCCCCGTCTTCTCGCTCGTGCTCGTTGCCGAGGCGCCTGCGCCGCAGGAGCTCAGCGTCTCGGCCGAGGTGGTCACCGCGCTGGACATCGACCGGAGGTCGCTCGTGTTCGAGCGGGCAGGGGCTCAGGCCACCGTTGCGCTCCCAGAGGTGACGCGGCTGGAGGTGCTGGCGCTCCCGGAGACGCTCGATGGGACGTCGGTGGTCGGGGTCGGCGGACTGGCAGGCGACGCGGCGCTTCGTCTCCGGGCCACGCTCGAGACCGGCCGCGTCGTGGAGTACGAGCGTGCGCTGGACCGCGCTCAGGTCATCTCGTTCGCAACCTGGCGAGCTGATGGCACTGAGGCCTCGGCGGTGGCGGCCGTGGCAGGCTGGCTGCCCGAGGGTGTCGCCCCGTCGTCCAGGCCGGAGATCGTCACCGAGGCCCCAGGGCTCACGGTGGTGCAGTACCTCAGCTCCCGCGCCGTGGCGTCCGTCGATCGGATGCTGGCGCTTCGGGGGACGGTGGGGCGCTTCGTGCCCGCTCGCCTCCAGCTGGTCTCTCAGTGGCGCGCCGAAGGGGGCGATGTCCTCGACGCGGCTCTCCCCGCTAGCCGGTGGAGCGCTCACCTCGTCAGCGGCGCGGCGGCCATCGAGGGCTCGCTGGTCGTTGCAGAGGCTTCCGGCGAGATCGCGGTCGAGATTCGCGCTGGGGGCGAGCGCTTCCCCGTTCGACTCGTGGCCGACGACGATGCCTCCACTGCGGTCAAGGTCGTGACCCTCGGCGCTCCGTGCGAGCGGCTCGAGGGCCCCGAGGGCTGCCGCGTGGCGCTCGACGCCACGACGGACTCTGGGCTGAAGTTCGAGGTGCCGAGCAGCTGGATCGCGGCGCGGGCTCCGCTCGCCGTCGCCGGCGGGGTGCTCTTCGCCACCGGGCGTGGCTCCATCACAGGCACCGTTGACGCGCTGGGGCACTCGCTCACCGTGAGCCCCACCGTCGACTTCGTGCCCGTGGAGATCGTGATCGAGGGGGCGCCTCGCATCGCATCCAGCCCACTCGATCCGCTCGTCCAGGGTGGCCACATGGCGGCGTCGGCCTCGTACTCGGCGTGGCTTGTCCTCGACGATGGTCGTCGAGTGCCTGGAGGCGCCTTCGTGGACTTCCCGGCGTCCGTGCTCGATTGCAACGGGACCCGTTGTGAAGTGGGCGCACGCCAGCTCGTCGCCCGCTCGCGCGTGCCAGGCCTCGCCGACGGGCGCCTGGATGTAGAGGTCGTGAACACGACAGGGCTGCGCGTCGACCTCCCGCGTGGGGGCGTTGGGGCGCGCACCGGCAAGGCGTGGCAGCCGCTGACCCCTCGCGTGAAGATGTTGTCCTCCGACGGCGGAGAGATCGACGTCACCGAGTCCGCCGAGCTTCGCCTGGTGACTCTCGACGGTGCCGCGCCCGTGCTGGACGGTGGTTCGGCCGTTCCCACGAGCGCGGGTCGCTTCACCGTGTCGGCCAAGGCTTTCGGAATCATCGCGGAGGCCACCGCCACTGCCACAGAAGACGTAGTCACCGTCACCTCCGTCGGCTCCGCCCTGGCCACCGGCAGCACGCTGACCGCCATCGCTGGCGAGCCGTCCTCGGAGTTCGGGCTCGAGGCGGTATACAGCGACGGGAGCGTCGCGGGCGTGGCCGCCAGCGCGGGCCTCTTGACCTACATGTCGAGCCGACCGGAGGTCGCCACGATCGATGGCGATGGAGTGATTACGCTGCACGGCAATGGGTCCGTGGTGTTCACGGCCTCCGTTGACGCCGCGGTGAACGGCGGACAAGCCGTCGAGCCGCACTCCGTCGCAGTCGAGGCCAACCTGGCGCCGGCGCTGGGTGACCTCGACCTGGGCGCGTCGCTCGGCCCTGCCTTCGCCGACCGGGCCCCGAACGAGATCTTCGAGGTCGACGGCCGGTTCGCTGTGGACCAGGAGCTCGGCGCCTTCGACATCGACCTGGCGTTCGACCCGGAGGTCGTCGAGGTGCTCGACGTGATGCCGGGCGACGCTTTCGCTGGGGGGACCTTCGCCTGGAACGACCGGGACGCTGCCGGGCGCCTTCGTATCAATGGCGCGGTGCGGCCCGGGGCCGCGAGTGACTTCGACGCGCCTGTCGTCGCCTTTACGCTCCGTCTGCGCGCGCTCAAGGGCGGCGACGGTGTCACCGAGATGGGCGGCGTGATCCACGGAATCTTCGCCGCGGATGGACGCACGGCCATCGGTCCCGCCACGCCGCGGGCCATCGTCGCTGGCGACGGTCGCTTCGACCCGAACTGCCCGGCTGAGCCGATCTACGGTGACGGCAACGACAGCTGCTCGTTCGGCGCGGAGGACGGCTTGTTCGTCCAGCGTTACCT
>SXGT01934243.1_pt1 | contig 29810 bp, 23 predicted proteins | sample 3176221 | NCBI WGS metagenome assembly SXGT01 (sample SAMN11356862, study PRJNA531348) | freshwater metagenome | isolation source: freshwater sample F1-120 | place: China: Fuxian Lake, Yuxi | collected 2017-12-25 | reverse complement strand
CGGCGCGGCACAAGCCCGGCTCCGCGTGGCCAGACGATACACCCAGGGATCAGGGGTGGCGTCGCGACACCAGTCCCTGATGCCGGTATACTCCCCTTTCGGTTCATGTCCTAAGGAGAGCGATCATGGCGAAGTTCCTGGTGTTGTATCGCGGTGGAGACGGCAGCAAGTTGTCGCCCAAGGAAAATGACGCGCTGATGAAGAAGTGGGGCGCCTACATGGAAAAGCTGGGCAAGGCGGGTGCCCTGGTGCACGGCGCGCCAGTCCAGAGTTCCGCCGCGGTCCAGTTGGTGGGGAAGGCGAAAGCGGTCAAGGCCAAACGGGCGGGGAACAGCGGCAGCTACGTGGCCGGCTACTGTATCCTCGAAGGGAAAACCATCCAAGCGATTCAGCGGTTGTCGCTCACGTGCCCGCATCTGACGGTCATGGACGGCACGATCGAAATCCTGCCGTTGATGCAGATGCCGTAGTGCGCCTGACTCAGCCTTCGTGATCCACCCCCGACGGCTGGCGCCCCCCGTTGCGGCGGGGGGCACCGACCGTCAGGCACTCCCGGCGGTCGTCGTCTCGGTCTCCCCGTGGATCGGGAATCGTCCCTCTAGCGCCGCCTCGACGATCGCCTTGACCTCAGGCGAGAAGTCTTTGCGCAAGACCCACTCGAGGAAACTGCGGTCGTTGTCCGCCAACTCGGTCAGCGCCGTACCCGCCTGGGCCCCGAACGCCACGGTGGCAACACCGTCCCGCCACACCAATCTGCCGTCGGCGTCGATCCGGTTGGGGTCGATCGGATATAGCCAGGCGTGGAGGGCATCCACGGTCTGGGGCAGGTCGGTGTAGGTCTCCAACTGCGCGGCCAGGACCGCGACCGTGGCCTCGACATCGCTTCTCGCATCATGCGCCTGCCGCGGCGTGTTCCCGGCCTCGACCCGGTAGAAACGCAACGCGGCGTCGAGGCTCCGCGGCTCACGACGCGCGAAGAGGGTGTAGGCGTCAAGGACGCGGGCTCCCACCATCGGGTCGGCACATCCCGCTCGGCGAAATTCAGCCGCCAGCAGGCGCCGGTCGTATCGTTCGACGTTGTAACCGGTGAGGTCACAGTCGGTGAGCAGCGCGCTCACCGTCGGCGCCAAGTCGGCGAACGTCGGTGACGTGGCCACCATCGCGTCGCTGATGCCGTGGATGGCCTGAGCATCAGGGGGCATCGGACGCTCTGGGTTCACCAGCGATGACCAGGTGGACAGGCGGCCGTCTGGATGGATGGTGGCGATGGCGATCTGGACGATGCGGTCCTGTCCGGGCCACACGCCGGTTGCTTCCAGGTCCACGCACACCAACGGTCTCGCCAGGGTGAGGCGGCCGGCGAGTTGTCGCGCGAGCGGTTCGATGTCCATGTATCCCGCGAAGTTTATCGCACTCCCCGTGGAGCCTCCGACATAGTAGGATTTGGAGTCATAGAGACGCCATGACACCGGTTCGCAGTATGTCCAGACTCACCGGCCGGGCCGTCTTCCTCGCGGTGGTGCTGAGCGGCGTGGGTAGCCACGTGGCTGTGGCCGGGAGCGACCTGCCGCTGGTCGACGCCGTCCGGCGGAGCGACGCCGCGGCAGTGCGCTCGTTGCTTGAGGCAGGGGTGGATGTCAACGCCACGCAGGCCGATGGGGCGACCGCGCTGCACTGGGCGGTGTACCTCGACGATGCGGCGACCGCCGCGTTGCTGCTCTCTGCCGGTGCCAACGTGAACGTATCGAACGAGTACGGCGTCACCCCGCTGGGCCTGGCGTCTCGCAACGGGACCGTCGCCACCATTGGGCCCCTTGTGACCGCCGGCGCCGATCCAAACGATCCACGCCACACCGTGAACGCGGGCGAGACGCCGCTCATGCTGGCGGCTCGCTCCGGCGCGGTGGATGCGGTACAGGTGCTGTTGACCGTCGGCGCCAACATCGATGCGACGGAGGCATGGAACGGGCAATCCGCGCTGATGTGGGCCGCGACCGAAGGGCACACTGAGGTCGTCGAGACGCTGATCGCGCACGGCGCTGACATCCACGCCCGCTCCAATAGCGGGACGTCACCGCTCATGTTCGCCACGCGCAAAGGGAGCCTCGGTGCCGTGCAGGCCTTGCTCGCAGCCGGTGCCGACGTGAATGAGCGGCGTCCCGATGGTGCGAGCCCATTGCTCATTGCGGTAGTCAACGGCCACGAGGATCTCGTCGATCTACTGCTTTCCCGCGGAGCCGACCCGAACGTCGAAGGCGGATCCACTGGGTTGACGGTGCAGGGCGTGCGGGCCCAGCCGATGCCGTTGGAGTTCAGACGCATCGGCTACAGCGAGCAAGATTCCGAGACCGTTCCACCCGGCAATATCTTCGGCCGGCCACTCCAGGCCGCCGTGCACGTGGCCAACTGGCACATCAGCGATCAGTTCATCGTGGTACAGCTCGACCGCATTCGCGTGATCGAGGCGCTGCTGGCGCATGGCGCAGACGTCAACGGTCGGAACACGCAGGAGGAGCCGAGATGGTCCGGTGCCAGGTACCGCCGGCACATGACTGGCGCCACGGCGTTGATGTTGGCGGCGAAGGCGGCCGATGTCGAGGTCATGCGGGTGCTGCTCGCACACGGCGCCGACCCCACAATCAATACCGTCGACAACACGACGACGTTGATGGCAGCGGCCGGGATCTCCTGGGCGTCGAATCAGGACCGCGCCAGTGAGGCCCAAGTCCTCGAGGCGGTCCGGCTGCTGGTCGAAGAGCAGGGTGCCGATGTCAACGCGGTGAGCGACGTGGGCGAGACGGCGATGCATGCCGCGGCATACCGGGGCGCCAACACCGTGGTGCAGTATCTGTTTGACCGTGGTGCACGGCTCGACGTCGTGGCCAAGGACGGACGGACCCCGCTACGGGTGGCGGACGGTGTGGAGTACGGCAACTCATTCGCGGCGCATCCACACACCGCGGTGCTCCTGCGGGCCTTGGGTGCTACCGAGATTGTGTGTCCGGCCCCCTGCGCGGCCGCGATTCCAGAGGAGGTCCTGGCTAGATGAGGAACCTTCGGCCGGTGCTGTCCGTGGCCCTGCTCGGGCTGGTGGCGGCGCCCTCGACCGCCGCGCAGGACGCGCCGTCCACTGGACCAGCGGTGGGAGCGGTCCTGCGGCAGTACTGCTTCGCCTGCCACAACGAGCGTGCCCAAATCGGTGGGTTGGCCCTCGACACCCACGACCTGACGCAGGTGGCCGAGCGTCCAGACGTGTGGGAGGACGTCGTGCGGAAATTGCGCACCGGGGCCATGCCGCCCGCGGGGCGACCGCGGCCGGACGCCGCCGAGACTGACACCGTGGTCACCTGGCTGGAAACAGCGCTTGACCGGGCCGCCGCCGAGCGGCCCAACCCGGGCAGGCCGACCCTGCATCGGTTGAATCGCGCCGAATACCGGAACGCCGTGCGCGATCTGCTGGCGGTGGAGGTCGATGTCTCGCTTCTGCCCGCCGACAACGCCGCGTATGGTTTCGACAACAACGCCGACGCCCTGACGTTGTCTTCGGCCTTGACGGAGCGCTACCTGGGCGCGGCCGCGAAGATTGGCCAGATGGCCCTGGGACGCCTTCGGGGGTCACCGCCGCCGGAGACGATTCTGGTGCCGACGGATCGTGACCAGGGGGCTCGCCTGAGCGACGACCTGCCCTTCGGGTCGCGTGGCGGCACCGCGTTTCGCTACTACTTCCCGGTGGACGGTGACTACCGCTTCGAGATGCGGCCTCAGGAGGGCGGTGTGGACGGCGGGTTCATGGGCATCACCAGCGAACCGCACCGGCTTGACGTGAGCCTCGACGGGGCGAGGATATGGACCGGGACGGTCGGCGGGCCACTGTTGGAGGGTCTGCGCGGCGACGATCGCATCGAGGCCATCCTGGACAGCCTGCGGTTCACGGCGCCGGTTCGGGCGGGGTCGTACCAGGTGCAGGTGTACTTCGCCGCGAAGACCTCGGCCTACGTCGAAGACCTGTTCGCCCCGGACCTGCGCCGCGACCCATATCGGGCCACCAATGGCGAGCCGGCCGTGTCTAGTGTCACGATTACCGGCCCTCCGTCTCGCAAAGCGTTCGTCAGTGACTCGCCCAGTCGCAGCCGGCTGCTCGTGTGCACGCCGACGTCCGACCCGCAGGACACCGCGACCTGCGCCCGCACGATCATCGCCACACTGGCGCGGCGGGCCTATCGACGCCCGGTGACCGATGCGGATCTCGAGATTCCGTTGTCGCTGTATCGCGACGGGTCCCGCACCGGCGGGTTGGAGGCCGGCATCGAGTTGGCGGTACGGGGCATCCTCGTGAGCCCCAGCTTCCTGTTCCGTTTCGAGGCCCAGCCGCCGTCGGTGCCGCCGCAGACGCCGTATCGCATTTCGGATGTCGAGCTCGCATCCCGGCTGTCGTTTTTTCTGTGGAGCAGTATTCCAGATGACGAGCTGTTGACGGTCGCCGTCGGGGGAACGCTGCACCAGCCAGACGAACTCGCCCGCCAGGTGCGTCGTATGCTGGCGGATCCCCGCTCGCAGGCGCTGGTGGACAACTTCGCCGGGCAGTGGCTGCACACTCGCAACGTCGCGTCGTTACAGCCGAGTCCTGAACTCCTGTTTCACTTCGACGACGCCCTGCGCACCGCGTTCGAGCGCGAGACTCAGCTGTTCTTTGACAGCATCATCCGCGAGAATCGCAGCCTCCTCGATCTGCTGGACGCGGACTACACGTTCCTGAACGAACGGCTGGCTACCCACTACGGGATTGCGGGCGTCCGGGGAGAACGCTTTCGGCGCGTGTCGTTACCAGCGGACGGCGTGCGCCGCGGGTTGTTGGGCCAGGGCTCGATCTTGACCGGGACGTCGCGGGCCAATCGGACGTCGCCGGTCATCCGGGGCAAGTGGATTCTGGACAACATCTTGGGCGCTCCACCACCGCCGCCCCCCCCGAACGTACCCGATCTCGAAGAAGACCGGGACCCGCGCAAGGTGCTGCCGATGCGCGAGCAGATGGCCGCGCATCGTGCGAATCCGGTGTGCGCCAGCTGTCACGCCCAGATGGATCAGCTGGGTTTCGCCCTGGAGAATTTTGACGCCATCGGCGAGTGGAGGGAGTTCTATCCTTCTGGACTGCCCATCGACCCGTCGGCCATCTTTCCGGACGGCACGACGTTCGACGGCCCGGCCGAGCTCCGAGCCGTGTTGCTGAGTCACGCGGACGACTTCATGACCACCGTGACCGACCGGCTTCTGACCTACGCGCTGGGACGGGGGCTGGAGCCGACCGACGCACCGGTTGTCCGCCAGATCAAGCGAGACGCCGCGATGGATAACTACGCGTTCGTCTCGGTGATTGAAGGCATCGTGGCGAGTCCGCCGTTTCAGATGCGGATGGCGGCGGATCCCGCCAACTGAGGAGCTGAGGTTGTGAACGGCTGACTTGTCGGCCAAGTATGAGAGGCGGTTGCTCATGGTGATTACGAAGATGACGTTGCCCCGACGGACCTTTCTACGGGGTGTGGGCGCCACGGTGGCCCTGCCATTCCTGGACGCGATGGTGCCGGCCCTGTCGGCCCGGGCCCCGGGCACGCCGCGGTTTGCCGCGATCTACGTCGGCAATGGCGCGAACATGTTCGACTGGACGCCACCGACAGAGGGCACGGGGTTTCAGTTCTCACCGACCCTCGCTCCACTCGAGCCCTACCGCAACCGGACGCTCGTGTTCACAGGGCTGGACAACTACCCGGCCACCGACCAGGGCGACACCGGTGGTCAGCATCCCCGCGCCGCCCCCGCCTTCATGAGTTCGGTGCACCCCAAGCAAACGGAGGGCGCGGATGTCGAGGCCGGGACGACGCTCGATCAACTCATTGCTGCACGGATCTGCCGCGACTCGAAATTGTCGTCGCTGGAGGTGTCGGTTGACCGGAATGACGTGGTCGGCGCCTGCGACCATGGCTACGCCTGCGCCTATATGAATTCGTTGTCGTGGAAGACGCCTACGATGCCGCTGCCGGCGGAGACCAATCCGCGGTTCGTGTTCGAGCGGTTGTTCGGATCGGGGGACACGGCGGAAGCGCGGGCGATTCGTGTACAGGAAGACCGGAGCATTCTGGACGGCCTCTCGCGGGAAATCGCAAAGCTGTCGGGGACGCTGGGCGGGTCGGATCGGGACAAACTCAGCGAGTATCTCGGCGCCATTCGGGACGTGGAACAGCGCATCAGCCGCGCGGAGTCCACCAATCGCGACTTCGATCTCCCAGAACGTCCGGTCGGCGTACCGGACACGTTCAGGGAGTACGCCGAGTTGATGTTCGACCTGCAGGTCTTGACCTTCCAGGCCGATGTGACCCGTGTGACGACGTTCATGATGGCGCGCGAGAATGTCAACCGCTCGTACGACGAAATCGGTCTCCCGGAAGCGCACCACTCCATGTCGCACCACGGCAACAACCCGGAGAAGATGAAAGAGTTCTCGAAGTTGAACACCTATCACATCGAGACCTTCGCCTATTACCTGGACAAGCTGCAGGCGATTCCGGACGGCGACGGGACGCTGTTGGACAGTACCGTGGTGCTCTACGGCAAGGGCATGAGCGACGGCAACACGCACAACAACTACAGCGTGCCGGTGGTGGTCGTCGGCGGGCGCCAGAACGGCCTCGTGGGAAATCGCCACCTGGTCTATCCGAAGGGTACTCCGCTGGCGAATCTGTCCCTGAGTCTGCTGGACAAGTTCGGCGTCAGCGTCGAGGCCTTCGGCGATAGCACGGGCGAACTGCCGCTTCTGTCGGGTGTGTAGCGGCCGGATCTCGCATACGTGCATCGTCTCGGAGCCGCTTGACGTCGGGTGTCCGATACGGGCATCCTCGTGATGAAGCGCGTTGTCGGGGCTCTGGGGTCACCACGCCTCGATTCGGTCCTCCACTCTGAAGGGAAGTGCCATGCGGCGTTTGCTTGTCCTGTCCGTTCTCACGCTCCTCGTGGCCGTGCCCGCCCTGGCGCAGGGGCCGTCGGCCAAGGTCACTGACCTGTCGTGGATGACTGGCCGTTACAGCAGCGACAGCCTCGAAGAGAATTGGGCCCCGCCCAGAGGCGGTTCCATCGCTTCCCTGGTGAGGGGGATGGGACCTGACGGGACCATGAATATGATGGAGTTCATTTCCATCGAAGAAGCAGGCGATTCCCTCGTGCTGCGCCTCAAGCAATGGAACCCCGGCATGGAGCCGCGGTACGACGGTTTCCAGGTGATGAACCTGACCGCGATTGGCGACAAGACGGTCAGTTTCAAGAACAACGGCGAGGTTGCCGGTCTTGACGAGCTCAGCTACAGCCTCGTTGGGGATACGTTCACCATTTCCGTCAAGACGCCCCGCGGCGCGTTCGATATTCCGCTGACTCGACAGGGCCACTAGCGGGCACTGCATGTGAGGAGCCGGCCGACAGGTCGGCTCCCCTGTGATTCGTCACGTAGGAAACTGACTCGTACACCGGAGAACTGACGATGTCCAACCCCGGGCCACCACCTCTTCCAGGTTCCCCGAGCACGCTACCGCCCGCACCGGGCTCTCAACCGGCCAAGAAGGGGTTGTCACCATGGGCGTGGGCGGCCATCGGGTGTGGCGGCGTCTTGGTCCTCATGGTTGTCGGCATGGTGGTCTTGGGGGTCTCGATCTTCAACTGGGGACGCGGTGCCCTGGAGGAAGCGACCGGGGAGCAAAGTCTGTCCGACTTTGTCGAAGGTCTCGAGGGCAACCCGGCGAGGACACTTGCCGAGACCGCGATTCGCATGAATCCGGACTTGGAATTGCTGAGTACCGACGAAGACGCAGGCACCATCACGTTTCGGAACAGGGAGACCGGTGAAGAGGCGACCTTGAACTTCGCGGATATCGCGGAGGGCCGGTTCAGCATGACGACCAGCGATGGCGACTTTTCGGTCGATGCCAGCGAGGCTGCGCCCGCAGCCGATGGCGCCCCTGCCGGGGGGGTGACGTTCAGCGGACCGGATGGTTCCTCACGCATCGGTGGGAACATCAGTTTGGACGAACTGCCTGACTGGGTGCCCGTGTATCCGGGGAGCGATGACGCGCAAGTGGGGTACCTGACCACGACCGCCGAGGGCCAGTCGGGGCTGCTCACCGGTACGACGAACGACACGGTGCAGCAGGTAGTGGAGCGCTATCGAGAGGCGTTTGAGGGCAACGGTTTCACGATTGCCACCGAATCGAGCAACCGGAGCGGCACGAGCCAGGTCGCGCTGATCTCCGCCACCGGCGAGGCTGGCACCGTCAATGTCACCGCCACGAAAGACGACGGCCAGGCCACGAATATCGCCGTGCTGTTCGGCGCGGGCGACGCGCGGTAGTGACCCTACGCGCTAGCGGCGCAGGGCGTCCAGTGCGGTGGCGACGGTCGCGTGGCCGCCAGCCGCGAGTTTCCGCGCCAGGATACCGGTGGTGTTCGCGACGGCGAAACTGATCCCCTTCAGATTCCTTTCGGGGGATACCCCAGGCATGGGCCTCGCGTACCCTGACGCGCGGCATGCGGCGGTGGCGCCGGCCGACGCCGATACGACGACCTCAAGCCGCGGGCCCGTCCAATCGAGTTCGACCGGTACCACCCCGGCCAGCCCGCCCGGCAGGTAGTCCACGCCGTCGCAGGTTGCGGCCGCGACGAGCAGGGCCCCAGCGCGGCGGGCCGCGTCCACCGAGGCCTGCAACACCAACGCGTGCGCGGGATTTGCGGTGCCTAGACTGAGATTGATGAGGTCAGCCTGCTGTGCGGCGGACCACGCGATGGCGGCGACGAGGGCGTCGACCGGCGCGCTGAGTTCGAGGTGAAAGACCTTGACCGCCAGCAGGTCGACTCCCGGCGCGCGTTCCTTGATTGCGGCCGCCACCGCCGTCCCGTGTCCGAGCCGATCGAGGTAGTCCGGGTGGGTAGAGCCGTCCGGGCCGATGGCGACGCCCCCAGCCACCGAGCCGATGTGCGGGTGGGCGGGATTGACTCCACTGTCAATCACGGCCACCCGGACCGGCCGGTCGACGGTGCGCGTCATCCTTGTTCGGTGCTCCCAGCCGCATGGACCGCGAAGAGGTCGGCGAAGCGGCTTGGCCGCTCGACCAGCTCACCTGGTACCCCTGCCTCTACAATGCGCGCGCCGTCGAGCACGACAACCCGGTCGGCGCGCCTCGCCACCGACGCCCGGTGGGTAATGAGAATAGTCGTGCGCCCCCGCATCACCGCCTCGTAACCATCGATGATCCGCCGCTCAGACTCCGGGTCGAGCGCTGCGGTTGCTTCGTCGAGTACGAGTACTGCGGGGTCGGCCAGCAACGCTCTGGCTACCGCGACCCGCTGCCGCTCTCCGGCGGAGAAGGCGGCACCCCGTTCCCCCACCGTCGTGTCCAGGCCGTCTGGCAACCTCGCGATGAACGCCTCCAGCCCGGCGGCCTGCACCGCTGCGTGCAGTGCCGCGTCCGTCGCGTCGGGCCGTGCGTAGCGGATGTTGTCTGCGACCGACGCATGAAACATCGACGGTTCCTGGTCCACCAACGCGATGTGGGACCGGAGGTCTGACAGCCGCAGGGTCCGCAGGTCGTGCCCGTCCAGCCGCACACATCCGTCGTCGGGGTCGACGAGACGCAACACGAGGTCCGCGACCGTGCTCTTGCCGCCTCCGCTCGGACCCACTATCGCCAGGCACTCACCGGGCGCGACGCGGACGCTCACATGTTCCAGCACGGGCGCGCCACGGTCGAACGAGAGGCTGACGTCGTCCAGCTGCACCTCACCACGCACCGACGAGAGCACGGTCGGCGTGGCGGGGTCGACCACTTCCGGCGCAACGTCCAGAATCTCGTGGACCCGCCGCAGCGAGACTCGAACCGTCGCCAGGCTCGTGTAGAGCCCCATGAGGGCCTGGACCGGCCCGAACAATCGCATCTGGTACGCCATGAACGCCACCAGCGTCCCGAGCGTGAGGGTGTCGTCGATGACCCGTAGACCACCGTAGAAAAACACCAGCGCGGAACTGCCTGAGAGCACCGCACCCGGCAGGCCTCCCGAGAGATAGCTGGTCCACTGCATGGCCATCAACGCGTCAATGAACTCGGCGTTGCGCTCTTTGAATCGACGGACCTCGCGCTCCTGGGCGTTCGCGGTGACCACCAGCTTGACGGCCTGGAGTGTCTCGATGAGGAAACTGCCAATATCCGCGCTCCGGTCACGGAGTGTGGCCACGCGACCTTCGAGACGACGCCGATAGTGCACAAGCGCCCACACGCTGACCGGCAACAGGGCGACCCCGACCAGGAAGAGTCGCAGGTCGAGCACCGCGAGCATGCCGACCGCCCCGACCAGGAAGAGGACGTTGCCCACCCACGCCAGGACGACCTCAGCCGCGACCCGCTGAATCTCCCCGATATCGGTATTGAGGCGCGACATGATGTCGCCAAACCGGGTTCGGGCGTAGAAGCGCGGCGAGAGTGTCTGCAGGTGGCGGTAGAGCGCCAGCCGCATATCGAAGAGGATGTCCGCGGACACCCGCGTGTACCGGAGCCCGCTCCAGACGTTGAGCCCGAATCCGAGCGCGGTGACCCCGACAAACGAGACCACGACGGTTCGGAGTGCGCCACGGTCGCCGCCGAGAATGGCGTCGTCGACGAGCCATCGGGAGAGGAGGGGAACGAGGAGCGACGCCGCCGTTGAGACAAGGCTGAGCCCCAGAACCAGGGTCAACCGACCCCAGTACGGGGTCAAGTAGGTCAGCGCGCGGCGAAAGTGTGGATCGATCAATAGATAGATCCGATCGGCTCAAGAGTGTGCCAGGTGGTCGGAGGGGATTGTAGTGGAAACCCGTGCAGCTGGTTTGGCCGCAGCACACAGGGCACAATGCGCGGGTGGTGAGGGAACCGTTCGACGCGGTCGTGATCGGTGGTGGACCGGCCGGGGCGGCCGCTGCGCGTCTCCTGTCCCTGTGGGGGCACTCGGTGCGGGTGGTCACCCGCGCCGCTGATCCGTCCCGGTCGCTCGGCGAATCCCTTCCGCCCAGTTGCGAGCGGCTGTTCGATCTGCTGGGCGTCACTCAGGCCATCAATGCGGCCGGGTTCCTGCGGTGTACCGGAAATACGGTGTGGTGGGGTGAAGAGGCGACGCGCACGGCCGCCTTTGCCAGCGGCACCGCCGGCTGGCAAGTCGAACGCCGTGAGTTCGATGCCCTGCTCCTGCGGCTCGCGGGCGCCGCGGGGGCGGAGATCGTGCCCGACGCGTCTGTGCGGGACGTGCGGCTCGCGGCGGCCAGTGGTCGTCCCGGGCCCTCTGTGTCCACGGTCGACTATGTCACCCGCGACCAGCAGCGCCATACGGTGGCGACCGCATTTGTGCTCGACTGCTCCGGTCGGGCCGGGGTCGTGGCCCGACGCGGCTACCGGGTTGCCGACCCTGCCGGTGCCACGCTCGCACTCGCAGCGACATGGACCCGAGATGGCGGCTGGGGACTGCCCGACCCCAGCCACACCGTGGTCGAGACCTATGCGGACGGCTGGGCATGGTCGGTTCCGGTGACGCGCTCTCAACGGTACGTCACGGTCATGGTGGACCCACGAACGACTGACATGGGCGGCGCCCGGGCGCTGCTGTCCCGATACGAACGAGAGGTGGCCAAGACGGTAGCGCTCCGAGGGCTCCTTCGGGACGCGACCCGCGCGAACCCGCCGAGGGGGTGCGACGCGTCCTTGTATCACGCGCATGCCGGCGGGGGTCCCGGCGTGCTGCTGGTCGGGGATGCCGCCTCCTTCATCGACCCGCTGTCGTCGTACGGCGTCAAGAAGGCGCTGGCATCAGCCTGGCTGGCCGCGGTCGTCGTGCATACGTCGCTGACCAACGCCTCGCTTGCCGGTGTGGCGCTAGACCTGTTCACGGCGCGAGAGCAGGAGATTCACGCGGCGTCGGTCACGCAGGCATCGACGTTCTTCGCGGAGGCAGCCGAACGCCACGTGCACCCGTTCTGGACTGGACGCGCGGGTGTGGGGGAGGTCGTGGATGACCGTGGTCCGTCCGCGGATCTGGACGTGGCCTCGCTGCGCGACGACCCCGGCGTGCTCGCTGCGTTCGATGGGCTGCGCCGGGCCCCCCGGATCAGGTTGCGACGTGGCGATCAGGTGCGGATGGAAGCGAAACCGGCGTTGCGGGAGCGAGAGGTGGTGCTCGAAGATCGGCTTGTGCTGCCGACCTGGCCCTTGAATGGGAGGGGGATCCGATTCCTGCGCGACATCGACCTGGTGCGTCTCGTGGCGCTGGCGCCGGACCACGAGCAGGTGCCGGACCTGTTCGAGGCGTATATCCGGTGTTGTCCGCCCGTCAGTCTGCCCGACTTTCTGGGCGCGCTGTCGGTGTTGGTCGCCAAGGGTGTGCTGGTGCATGAGACGGGCGGTTTGTAGAGACGCTCACCCCCGACCTGTGCTACAAAGGGCTCACGCACGGACCTGACGCGTCGCCTATGCGCCTGCTACCCCTCATGTCCGCCGTTCGCCGGCTGTTGACCGGGGCCGCCCTCACTCTGGCCGTGACCGCACCGGCCCTGGCGGGAGCGCAGCCAGCCGCGGACGCCGCTGATAGCGGTATCCCGATCGCCGACGAGGCCGTGCGCCAGGCCTGCGGGTCCTGCCACCGTGCGGACGACCAGGGGCGCTTGTCCCGAATATCTTTCCGCCGCACCACCCCCGAGGGGTGGCAGCAGACCATCCGTCGGATGGTGATGTTGAATGAGGTGGCGATCACGCCGGAGGTGGCGCGCGAGGTCGTGCGCTACCTCGCCAACAATCTTGGATTGGCGCCTGAAGAGGCGATACCAGCCGCGTTCGAAGCCGAGCGGCGCACCGACGACCAGCCCTACGAGGACGCTGACGTTCACCAGACCTGCACCACCTGCCATTCGATGGGGCGGATCATGAGCCAGCGCCGGACCGCCGAGGAGTGGCGACTCGTCACGGCCATGCATCAAGGGTATTACCCCTTTACCGACTTCCAGGCGTTTCGTCGGTCAGGTGAGAGCGACGAGCCTCAGCCCGTCGACTACGCCGTCACGCATCTGACCGAGCGTTTTCCGCTGGACTCGCCGGAGTGGTCTGCCTGGTCAGCCACGATGCGCCCGCCCAGAATCGCGGGCACGTGGGCGCTGACGGGCCATGCACCGGGGCTCGGGGCCGTACATGGTCAGGTCACCATCGCCGCCCTGCCCGGTGCCGACGACGAATTTACGACCCAGACCCGATACGTCTACGCGCGTACCGGCCGGCAGGTGGAGCGGACGGGGCGCGCGGTGGTCTACACCGGTTTCCAATGGCGGGGACGCTCATTCGAAGGCGCTGCTGAGGCCACTGCGGCCGATCCCGACGGGCTCCGCGAAGTCATGTTTGTCGACCGCGACTGGCAGGCCATGCGCGGGCGCTGGTTTACGGGTGGCTACGACGAGATCGGCCTTGATGTGGCGCTGAGTCGGGTTGGGGCGGCCCCCCTTGTCACCGGGGTCTACCCGGCCGCGGTCCAGGTGGGGCAGACGGCCTCGCTGCAGCTGCATGGTGGGAATCTGGCGACAGCGGTTGCGGGAGACTTGGATCTCGGTCCGGGCCTGGAGGTGCTACGGCTCTCCAGCGCGTCGCCTGATCTCGTGACGGCCGAGATACGTGTCGGTGCAGATGCGGCCGTCGGGCGTCGGGATCTCTACCTTGGTCAGGCTGCGCTCGCCGATGCGCTCACCGTCTACGACACCGTGTCCCGGATTGCCGTCACACCGGACGCGGGCATGGCGCGTGTCGGCGGGGTGCGGGTGCCGAAGCAGTTCCAGCAATTCGAAGCGCGTGCGTTTCACGATGGCCCGGACGGCGAGGCGGAGACGGCTGACGATCTCGATCTCGGGCTCGTCGACGTCACCTGGACCGTGGAGGAGTACGCCACGACGTTCGGGGATGACGACCGCAGGTATGTCGGCGCGATCGACGGCCAGGGCCGGTTTACGCCTGCGGAAGACGGTCCGAATGTCGAGCGCAGCGGGAATCGGAACAATGTCGGCGACGTGTGGGTGGTGGGCACCTATGCCGGGTCCGAAGGCCCACTCCGGGCGCGGGCACATCTGCTGGTGACCGTGCCCAATTACCTGCGGTGGGATCCGACGGCGGTAGAGCGACCATGACCATGCTGCGTGTGGGCGAGCACCATGCGTTCGAGGCGGCCAATCGCCGCTATCTGTATCTCGTGCCGAGCGCCGCAGTGTTCGCCCTCGATGCGCCGGCCGCGGCCTTGATCGATGCGCTCGACGCAGCGCCGGCCACCCGGACGGACCTGATCTCGCGGGTGTCCGCGCAGTTTCCGCGCACCGATCTGGGCGGGCTGCTCGCCGAACTCGAGCAGATCCATGCGGTTCAGCCGGTGCCCACCCCGGCGCCGAAGACGCCAACCATTATTCCGCTGACACCGGTGACGCCGTTCCCGCTGACCACCGCGGTGCTCAACGTCACCAATCAGTGCAACCTGAGTTGTGGCTATTGCTACGAATACAGCGAAGACAAGATCGTCGACACGACCAACGGCAAGCAGCCCAAATTCATGACCGACGAGACGGCGCGCCAGAGCATCGACCTGCTCTTTCGCGAGTCGGGCGAGGTTGCGGTGGTCCACGTCAGTTTCTTTGGTGGCGAGACGCTGATGAACTATCCCGTGTTGAGCCGGGCGGTCCCCTACGCCAAGGCCCAGGCGGCGGCGTACGGGAAGCGGGTCGAATTCAACCTGACGACCAACGCGACATTGTTGACGCCCAAGATGATTGCGTTCCTGGCCGACGAGGACATCTCGGTGACGGTGTCCATTGACGGGCCGCGCGAGATGCAGAATCGCTTTCGCGTGTTTCACGACGGCAGCGGCAGCTACGACGTGATGCTGCCGCGGGTTCAGGAACTCCTGCGACGTCACCGGAGTCGACCGATTGGGGCCCGCGTGACGTTGACGTCGCAGGTCAGTGATGTGCTCGGCATCTACCGTCACCTGACCGACGAGATCGGGTTTCAAGAAGTGGGATTCGCGCCGGTCACCACGTCACCGGACCGCGACCACGCGCTCGACGCCTCTGGCTTCGACCAGATGGTCACCCAGTTCACAGCGCTCGCGGACGAGTTCCTGCAGGCCGCGCTGGCCGGTCGGCATCACGGTTTCTCGAACGTCAGCGAGACGCTTGGGGAGATTCACAAAGGCGTGAGCAAGGCCTATCCGTGTGGCGCCGGATTGGGGTTGATCGGTGTCTCGACCGGCGGGGATGTCGCGCTGTGTCACCGTTTTGCCGGGTCGGAGGAACACGGTCTGGGCAGTGTGAGCGCGGGGCTTGACCGGGACGCGCAGCGGGCGTTTCTCGAACGCAACCACATCGGCCACAAGACGGACTGTCACACGTGCTGGGCGCGACCGCTGTGCTCTGGCGGCTGCTATCACGAGGCCCATACGCGCTACGGCAGCACGACCCATCCGAATCTCCACTACTGCGACTGGATCCGCGAGTGGACCGACATCTGTCTGCGGATCTACGGCGAGATCGCCGAGCGCAGTCCGAGCTTCCTCGACCGGTTCGACGCATGAGGGCACCATGAACCACATGAAGCATCTGATTCCCATCAATCGAAAAGCCGCGCGCATCGTGGCCGCGGCCGCGCCACCGGCGGGTGATGTCGTGGCGCTGCAGCAGGGCTCCGGGCCGCCGCAGCAACCGGAGGGCCCCCACATCCCGCTGGGGTGCTCGCTGGCCTTTCAGCCAGGTTGGGAAGCGGACCGCAATGGCGGCACAGCCGGACTCTGCCAACCCGTCGAGCGCGACCTGTTTGATTGTCACCTGGGGTGCTACTGGCCGGCGCATGTGCCCGACCAGCTCAATCACGCGCCCGACTGGACCAGCAAGTGTGCCGCGGCCCAGAAGGACTGGCGGAAGATCGACCTCATTTTTCCCTAGCCCTACGCTATGCGTCTGCTTCTCCTCGCGCTCGTGACCGCCGTTGCGGTCGCCGCACCGGTGACGGCCCAGCCTGCGACCGATCTCACCGGCGGGACCGGCACCCTCCTTGTCGGTGGCTATCCGAACCGGGTGTTCGTGGTGGATGAGGCGACGGAGCAGGTGGTAGCCGACATCACCATGACGCTGGACGGTCCTCCGAGCAATATGGCCCTGTCCGAAGACAGCACGCGGTTGTATATGCGGGACCGCACGTTCGAGCAGATCGAGGTCATGGACGTGGCGACCCGCCGCACCATCGACACACTGACGTTGAGTGAGGGGCAGACCAAGGTCCGCATCCGGAATTTTCGGGCCGCACCCGACCACGGGTCGATCATCCTGTTGACCGATACGGCCACGAAGCAGCTCGACCGGTTCGAGATTGCCCCACCGGCACTGGTGCAAGTGGACCTGGCTACGCACGACGTGGTGCGTAAAATCCCGTGGCCGGACGGCTTCGTGTCTGGGGGTTACAGCGGGGTGAACCTGCTCTTCTCACCCGATGGGGGCTTGCTGTACCTGTTCGGCGACGAAATCGTAGCGCTGGAGACCGACACCTTCGAGGAGGTCGAACGGTGGGCGTTGTCGCAACCCGACGAAGGTGGGGTCGGTCAGTTCACCTTTGGGTTCAACTACGATCGGAACGAGGCGCCCGGATTCTACTCAGGCCTCTTTCGCGTGCGCGACGAGGTGCAGAACCGCAGCTTGATGGGCGTGGCCCGTATCAATCTGGCCGAACGGGACGTCGATTTCTACACGTTGGGTCCGTCCGAGCCGGTGGGTTCGTTCGCGTTGGCCCCGGGCGGCCAGAAGGCCTATGCGCTGCTGAGCGAGATCGGCCACTACGAAATGTGGACGTTCGACCTGGTGGGCAGACGTTTGGCGCGGCGTGAGACCATCGAAGGCCGACCTCGCATGGGCCTGGCGACGAGCACGAACGGCCAGATTCTCTATATTCACCAAGCCGGCAACACCATCGACCTCCATGAGGCGGCGACGTACCGCTATCTGCGGACGATCACCCTGCCCGGCGACATGTCACAGTTCTTCGTCGTGCCGGGGCCTGGGGCCCGGTGAGGCCAGGCGCAGTCCGCCGGACCGCTCGAACGCCTCGCCCCGCCTCCCGCAACCGCTACTGTCCGTCGAAGAGATACTGCACCGTCGCGCGGACGCGATCCGGCGGTGCCGCGTTGCCGCTGAACTGACTCGGCACGCGGTAGGACGACACCACCTCGTCCACCGTACGACCCGCGGCTTTGCCTGCCTGCGTCTGCATCACGAGGTCGTTGTAAAAGCCGCTGTAGTTCACAAAGTCACTCCAGGCGAGCGGCACCGGGTTGTGTCCCGGAATCACGGTATCCACGCCGGAGATGCCGGCGATCGCCTTCTTCAGCGTTTCACCGAATTCGACCGCGCTTCCGTTGCTGTTTGGCACGTCCACGAACGGGAGGCCCGGTCGCGCGAACATGTCACCGGTGTGCATCGTGCGCGCTTCGCGAAACACGACGAAGGTGTCACCGTCGGTGTGGCCGCGACCGAAGTAGTACAGGTCGATCTGGTCGACTCCGCTGAACAACGTCAGGGTATCCGAGTAGGTTGTCTGCGGCAGATACCTGGCGTTCGCCCCCTTGAAGGCTTGGCAGTTCTTGATTGAGCCGCCCTGAAACCCAGCACCATCATCGCAATCCTCGCTGGCCATGTTGCGGCGGGTGTTTTCGTGAGCGACGAACTGCACGGTGTCCGGAAACTCCGTGTTCGATCCCGAGTGGTCCCAATGGGTGTGGGTGTTGATGATGGTCGTCACCGGCTTGTCGGTCAGCGTACGGACCGCGGCGAGAATATCCTGGCCATACCCCTGGATCTTGGTGTCCACCAGCGTGACCCCGCCATCGGTCACGAAGATCGCGGTGTTGCCGCCGCTGCCTATCCCCTCCACACCGGTTGCGTTGGCGAGCATGTAGAGGTTGTCGCTGAGGCTATGCACCACCAGGCTCGAGCGCTCCTGCCGCGCCTCGAAGCCAGTCGCCATCATGACGATACCGAAGAACGTCAATGTGCCCAGATAGATACTGCGTCTCATCCCACATCTCCTTCTCCGACGGAATAACACGTGTCGCAGCGACTATACCCGTCCTGACAGGGCGAGTCGACCACGAGGCCGCCGACGGCGCGCCACCGTTTCCAGCGGTACCGATGCAGTAGTCGTCGTTGAGGTGCGGCTAGCGTGGGGCGGAGGTGGCGGCGAATTCAACCCGTGGCTGCTCTGCGTGGCCATTCGGTTGCACGCCGAGCCAGCGTGACGCCCCGCTGGCAAGCAGGTCCGTTGGGAGCGGGGTCCCGCTGCCGAGCAGCACCGCATATCCCCCGGCGGCGCCTGTGTGCACCGTCTGGATTTCGACCCACATCGGGACCCCCCCATCCGGCTCTTCGTAGAACGCGAAGATCGCGCTGACGTGTCCGACCAGCGGTGCGCCCGTCGAGTCGTACAACACACTGCGGTACGGGATCGGGGTCGGCGGCGCGACGCCGGCGAGCGTGGGCTGCGGGTCGTCCGGCGCGGATCGACGACATGGCGTGTCCATCATCCTCACCCGAGGCTGCTCCGCTGCCCCTTCCGGTTGTATTCCCAGCCAGGGCGGCGAGTCGGACGTGAAGAGGTCTTCGGGGAACGGCGTAGGTTGCCCAAGCCACACGAGGTACTCCCCGGTTGGGCTCGTTTCCACCGCCTTGATGTCGACCCACACCGGGACGCCACCGTCGGCCGCGTGATACAGCGCAAAGATCGCATTGATACGGCCGACCCGCGGTGTGCCGTCCGCTGCGGTCATGACTCCGCGGTACGGCAAAGCCGCCGACGGGACGGCTCCAAATGCCGGGGCAGGCATGTCGCCGCCGACTGCCGAGGCTGGAAAAGTCCCCTGCGTAGGCAGCGCGCATGGCAGCTGGGCCAGCGGGACCGGCAATGCATCCGGCACGTACCGCACTGTTCGCCAATTGCGCTGCGTCCCTTCTACTCGTTCCGCTGTGTCCGATGCGCTGGTCGGAGGTGGCGCTGGGGTCCCCGGTTCCAGACCTCCCGGCGGGGTCGCCGCTCGCGGTGACTCGGACACGGTGGCTGGTCGGACGACCTGTAGCGGTGGCTCGGTGGCCGGCTGGTCGATGCCCAGTGGCGACGCCTCCGCGTCCGGCTGGTTGATGCCCCGTGGCGGCGCCTCCGCCTCCGGCTGGGTGATGCCCCGTGGCGGCGCCTCCGCCTCCGGCTGGGTGATGCCCCGTGGCGGCGCCTCCGCGTCCGGCCGGGCCGGTAGCGGCGCGTCCGTCGTCGTCTCGGGTGGATCGGTCAGCGCCGGGGCAGCGGCGGCAGCGGGCTCAACGGGAACTGGGAGCGGTTCGGCCATCGGGTCGGCGACGTCGAGGGCGCTGGTCACCGCCGTGCCAGACGCTTGCGCACGCGTCGACGGCGCTGGGATCTCGACCCCGGCGGGGCGCTCCCGCCTGGCGACACGCGCTACCGGAACTGCTGCGGGCGGCGGGTCAGGTCGTCGCGCCTGCCTGGTTTGGGTCACTTGAGTTTCGGACAACATCGGCCGGCGGCCACGAGGGGAGACGGCCCTGTCGTCCGGCGCGCTGAGGACCGCCGCGAGGGCGGTGGTGGAGAGCACGGCCGCCACGCACACGACTGCCGCCTGCCACGGCGGGCGGCGCCGTGCAGCCAGCTGTGGTTCTACCGGCATCCGTTGTCCGCGGTGCCGAGCCGCCGCCGTTTCAAGCCGCGCGATCGCTTGCTCCAGTTCTGTCATACCGCCAAGCACCCACTCCGTCTGCCTCGACGTATCGGCAGGTTGTGCGATCTACTGCAGGGCTGTATGTTTCTGGTCAGCATTCTGACGCCAAGCGCCGGCGCGCAGTGGCCCGACAACCCGCCTTGTGGTGGTCCGACGGCGTCCGGGTGGATGGTGCAAGGAGTCTGTCGGCGCTGAAGTGGGCTCCTATGATAGAAACCGCGTATGCCGCCAGGGCGCTCACGCCTCCTCCGATTCTGCCGATACCGAGCCCACGCGGGGCGCCCCTTCCTACGAACGGGGCTGCAAGCATGGCCTTCAGGAACGCGCCGTTGACTAGACAGGAATGGCGCAGGCTCCTGGCGGTGTGCGTGGCCGCCTTGCTGAGCGGAATGTGCGATTCCGCCGGCCCGGCGGCCCCGACGGGAACCGTCCTCATGCTGGCGGCGAATCCGACCACTGTCACCGTGGATCAGACGTCAGAGTTGACCGTGACCGGGTCCGGACCCTTCGGAAACCCGCTGACTCCCGGAACCCAACTCCGGTTGTCCACTACGCTGGGCCGGCTCTCGGCAGAGCTGCTGACTGCGGATCGTCAAGGTCGAGCAACCGCAACCCTGACGCCCGCTGGCCAAACCGGCACGGCCACGGTGACCGTCGTTTTCGAAGGTGGCCGGTCACCTGAGTCAGCCAGTGTCCAAGTGACGATCATCGCGTTGCTGAGGCCCCCCGTGTTCACCAAAGACTTTGCGCCCGCGACCATCACGGCCGGCGCGCTCACCACGCTGACGTTCAGGGTCGACAATACGGCCAACGCGACGTCGACGACGGGGCTGTCCTTCACCGACACGCTGCCCGCGACCGTCGTCGTCGCACCGGTGCCGAACGCCGCAACCAACTGCATGGGTGGTGGCACACTGACCGCGGTAGCTGGGGGAGGGGCGGTCAGCTACGCTGGCGGTACCGTGGTCGCGAATTGCACGGTGAGTGTGGACGTGACCAGCGCCGCACTAGGCATCCACCTCAACACCACTGGCGACCTGACGTCGTCAGCGGGCACGAGCCCCCCCGCGATCAGCCGGCTGACCGTTCTGCCGGCGCCGTAGCGCGGGAACGCGTCCCGGCATCGGCCCCGGGTTCATCGGCGAGCGATGCGCGCTCGAAGGGCAGGCCCACCGAACATCGGGTCTGCTGGTCGCGTATACCGTCGTGACAGCATGAAGGCGATCAGCACTGGCGATGTTGTCGTCGCTGGGGGCCGACCATGTCATCGACTACACCAAAGAAGACTTCACCCGGAGCGGCAGACAATACGATCTCATTCTCGATACGAAACCAGCCGGTCCCCCTTCGCCCACGCACGAGCGCTGAAGCCGGGTGGGGTGACCCCTTGAGCGAGACGGCGCGGGCCATGGAGTACTTCGGAAATGCCCAGCACGTTGGGAAAGTCGTGATCCAGGTCCAGCCGTAGCCGTGCATCGTGCTCGCTATTGTCTCCCGGTAGTCATGACCGCAACGACCTTGAAACCCTCCGCGAGGCGCCGTGTCGTCTCCCGGTCGGCCTCCTCGCGCGTGCAGGCGTTGCCGATGGGTTCGAGTGGCCTGCCGGCCGCTGGCGGACCGGGACTATACTCGGGGCTATACACAGAAGCGATCGAGCGTTCAGGGCATCGTGAACGCGACGGCCGAAGGGGGGCGACATGCCTGTGCGAGTGACGGTGTGGACGTTGATGGTAGGCGCGCTGTGGACCCTCGGTGTTGCCAGCGCCGCCCAGGCCCAGTCGGCCGAGGTCCTGCGCACGGCGTCCGGAGCACCAGACCTGCAGGGGGTCTGGGACTTCCGGAGCCTGACGCCGATGGAACGCCCCCAAGACCTCGCAGCAGACGAGGTCTTCACCGACGAGCAGGCGGCGGAATTTTCGGCTGATGCCATCCGACGACGAAGCCGGGACTCGAGCACCTCGGACCGGGCGGCCAGGGTGGCTTCGGGCGACATCATTCCCTACAACGATTTCTGGTTCGACGAGGGGACAGCGGTCACGACGCAGCGCACGTCACTGGTCGTCGATCCAGCGGACGGCCGCATCCCGCCGCTCACGCCAGCCGCGGGTGCCCGCGCCGCCGCGGCAGAACGCGCCAGGAGCGGCGTGTCCAGCCACGAACCAACACCTGGAGGCTTCGTCGAGGATCTGGGGCCGGGTGGGTTGCAGGTGCGGTGCATCCTGGGGTTCAACTCCGGTCCGCCGATGACACCCAGTGCCTACAACAACAATGTCCAGGTCTTTCAGACCGACGACGCGGTCGTGCTGCTGGCGGAGATGAACCACAACGTGCGTGTCATCCCGCTGACCGGGAGCGCACACCTCGCCCCGTCCATCCGGCAGTGGACCGGAGACTCGCGCGGCCGGTGGGAGGGCGACACGCTCGTGGTCGAGACCACACACTTCCTGCGGGAGACCAACTTCATGCAGGGGGTGACGAGCCCCGACCTGACCCTGGTGGAGCGGTTCACCCGCGTCAATGCAGACACGCTCCGCTACGACGTCACCGTCGCCGACTCACAAGTGTGGACGGCTCCCTGGACGTTCTCGGTGCCGATGACGCGTAACCCCCAACCGATGTACGAGTACGCGTGCCACGAAGGGAACTACGGGCTGTACAACATCCTGGCCGGCGCCACATCGGGCGGAGGGAAGTAGGCATGGCGCTACCCTGACGGAGGGTGGTTTCGAGCGAGGAGGGAGGCGCCGATGCCAGTCCCGCCTACCGGGACGCGCCGCCGCGTTCTTCGGTTCGCGCGCCAAAGAGAATGTTGTACAGGCCGTAGTTCCCTTCGTGGCACGCGTATTCATACACCGGCAGGTTGCTCCGGGCCATCGGGATGCTGGCCGAGAAGGGGCGGCTGAAGACCGACGGATTCTCGACGGTGAATTCGTAGGCCAGCGTGTCCGTGTCGACCCGGGTAAACCGCTCCGTCAGACGCAGGTCCGTCCCAGTGCCCCACGCCTGCCCCGTCGTGCTGAAACTGCCGATCCTGTCGCTGAAGTTCGTGGTCTCGACCACGAGCGTGTCGCCCTCCCATCGCCCCCGTGAGACGCCGAGCCACTGCCGGACGTCGGGTTCCACCACCTCGGCATCGCCCAGTGGAACGATCCGCACGTCGTGGATCATCTCCACCACGAGCGCGACGTAGCCAGGCGCCTGCAGGATCTGGACGTTGTTGTTGTAGCCCGCGGGCAGCATCGGCGGACCAGTGCTGAACCCCACGATGCACCGCTCAGCCAGACCGCGGCTCTCCGGGCCGTCGGCGCTCACACCGCCTGCGCGGGTGCGGACGGGATGTCCACCCGATGAACTGTGTGCGGCCACCCGGCTCGTTTCGCCCGGCGTCAGCGCCGGGATCTTGCCATCCGGCGGGTCGATGATAAGCGACGGCTGTCTGAGCGCCGTGGCGCGCGAGCGCTCGGTCCAGACTTCCTGCCCGTAGGCCCCGGGATCACCGGCGTTGGGCCCATCCCGGTCGGTCGCCAGCGCTGCGGCCCTGCCTCGCTCACCGATGAGCGCCGCTTCTTCTGCGGTCAGCGTGGCTCGGCCGGCGAATTCCTCGGCCCGTTCAAGCGGCGTGAACGTCCAGTAGTCCCAGACGCCTTGGAGATCTGGGTCGCCCCAGGGGGTTGTGGGTGATTGACCGGCGGCGGCGGGCGGAAGGACCACGACCTGGACCAGGACAACCATGAGGCTGACCGCCCGCACCAAACCGACGAACGTTGCGTTGGAGGAGTCTGTCATGGCCTGAGTATAGCCGCCACGTCAGCCGACGGGGTGCTCCCGCACCGCTAAGTGCACGATTTCCGCGGCGGGCGGTCTCGGTGGGTACGTCTGGTCGGTCTACAGGAATGAGTCCGCTGGCACGGCAGAGGGCTCAGGCGCCGATGGCGATGAGCCCGTCGACGGTGCGGATGTACCACACACCATCCACTAGCGCCGGAGAGGCGAGCGTGCGGGCGCCGATGTCGTTGGTGTGCAACAGTTCGAACGTCGGACCGGTCCTGAGGACGTAGGTCACTCCGTCGTCGTTGGTGATGAAGAGCTTGTCGTCCACCACGACCGGTGAAGCCGAGATCGCCTCCCGCTGCGGCCGGCCCAGCCGCTCCTGCCAGACCGTCTCGCCGGTGCGGGCATGCAGGCAGGTCACAATGCTCGACATGTCGTTGAGCGTATAGAGGTAGTCGCCGTAGAGCAGCGGGGACGGGACGAACGGTGAGCCTCGGGTCGTTTTCCAGGCGACATGGCTCTCGGTCACATCGCCCCTGCCGCCCGGGCGGATGGCCAGGGTCGGGCCGGCGCGGCCGGACGTGCAGAAGACCAGGCCGAGGCCGACGACCGGGGTCGGAATCACCTCGAACAGGTTGCCCTCGCACTGCCACAATTCCTCACCCGTCGTGGGGGCGTAGGACCGCACGTCCCGGCTGCTGCTGACAATCAACTCGTCATGGTCGCCAAGCGAGATCGCGATGGGAGACCCCCAGCCGACGCTGGCCGACCGCTCGGTACGCCAGCGGGTCTCACCGCTGGCCGCGTCGAGCGCAATAACAAAGGCCCCCGAGGCGTTCCGGCCTCCGAACGAGGCCCCCTGGTCCTGATAGATGATGACCGTGTCGCCGTACAGCAGGGGAGATCCGGCCGGGCCATGGTAGTTCTCGATCTTCCCCAGATCGCGGTGCCAGACCACGTTGCCGTCGAAATCGACCGCCAACAGTCCCCGGCTCCCGAACGACGCATAGACCCGCTCACCATCGGTGGTCGGCGTGGCGGAGGCCGGTGTGTTCTTCTCGTGATGCTGCTCGACGCGGCCGTCTGGCGCGTCGGTCTCCCACAGCAGTGCGCCGTCGGAGCGGCGGAAGCTGAGCACCGAGAGGCGTCGTCCGCCGTCGCGGGACGTGGTCAGGAAAATCTGATCCCCCCAGACGATCGGGGATGAGTGCCCGACGCCAGGGACCGGCGTCCGCCAACGCACGTTGGTCGTCTCCGACCAGGTATCGACATAGCCGCTCCCCTCGACCACGCCTTGTCCGGACGGACCGCGCCAACGCGGCCAGAAGCGCTCGCCGTCGTTGGGTGGTGGCACCATGCGCACCGCGGACGATGTCTGGGCTGCCGACGCATTGACGAGCGCGGTCAGCAACAGGCCGGTCCGCGCCACGATTCGCAAGAATCTCGTCTGCGTCACCAGGGTCATCAGGCGTCCAGTCTACCAGGAGGAACCGGTCGGACGCGTCGGCCCGGGTGACCTGATCGATAACGAATCAGAGACGTGCACTACCATTTCCACCGTGCACGCATCTCCCGTCGACCAGATCGAGAGCGGGGAAGAGCCGCTGCGCGGACTCGGCCTGCGGCGTCTGGAGCGATGTTAGTGGCAGGCGCAGGCGACGAGTGCTCGAGACGGGCCATCGTCGTGGTCGGGGCTGGAGCGGCCGGGCTCTGGGCCGCGCAACGGGCGGGTGTGTTGCTGCAGGCGCGCGGCGAGCGGCCCGATGTCTTGCTGCTGGAGAAGACCCCGCGCGCGGGCACCAAGATCCTCGCCAGCGGCGGCACGCGCTGCAATCTGACGACGACCCTCGGGCCGCAATCCGCGGCCCAGCTCTTCGGGACTGAAGGTGGGCGCTTCCTCAAAACCGCCTTTCGGGTCTTGCCGCCGAGTGCCGTGCGCGAGCAGTTCCTCGCCTGGGGTGTGCCGTCGGTGGAGGCGCCACTCGACAAGGTCTTTCCCGCGAGCGGCTCGGCGAGGGACGTGCGTGACGCGCTGGTGCGGGCCTGTGAGGCGGCCGGGGTCGAGATGCGTCGCGAGTGTCCAGTCACCGGCGTCGAACTCGACGGCAACGGCTGGCTCGTGCACCTTGCGGACGGCCGGTCCATCGGTGCGAGACGACTGCTCCTGTCCCCAGGCGGCAAGAGCTATCCCGGATCGGGCACGACCGGCGATGGGTACGCATGGTTGGCGGCGCTCGGTCTCGAGGTCATACCTGGGGCACCGGCGCTGGTGCCTCTCGTGAGCCCAGCGCCCTGGGTTCACGAACTCACCGGGCTCTCGGTGCAGGATGCGGTCGTACGTCTACGGGACACCGAGGGCACGATTCTCGGCACGCGCGAGCGACCGGTGCTGTTCACACACCGCGGTCTCTCGGGACCGGGTGCGATGGATCTGTCGCATGTCGTCGCGCGCGCGATGGAGGGTCACGACGCCCGAGGGTCGGGCACGCCGGGCTTCACGATGGAGGTCGACCTGCTGCCTGGTGTCACTCGCGAAGCGCTGGCCGACCAACTCCGGGTCGCCGCCGCGCGTAGGGGAGCGCCGACGGTGGTCAGACTGCTCGCTGGCGAGCTGCCACGCCGACTGGTCGAAACCGTGTGCCGGCAGGCCGGACTCGACGCGCAGATTCGCTGTCACGTGTTGCCACGAGCGAAACGCCATCTGTTGGTGGAGCAGCTGAAGGCACTGCCGGTGCCGATCTCCGGCACGGCGGGCTTCGACGAGGCGGAGGTCACGGCCGGTGGGCTCGCGCTCCGGGAGCTGGATCCGGGCACCATGCGCGTCAAGCGTTTTCAGGACCTGTATGTCTTCGGCGAGGTGGTTGATCTGCAAGGGCCGATCGGGGGGCTGAACTTTCAAGCGGCGTTCTCGACCGCAGAGTTGGCAGCAGTCGCCGCGGCGCGCGGCTAGGGCCGTGAAACCGTGATCAGTGCTCGGAGGGGACGAACCAGATTGGAGACCGCGTGCGAGCGAGCGTTACGGCAGCACGACGAGTTTGCCGGTGGCTCGCCCGGCTTCCATGTCCGCGTGGGCTTTGGCAAATGTCGTCGAGGCGGTAGGTGCGGTGGATCGGCACGGTGGTCTCACCGGCCGCGACCGCGTCAAGGAAGTCCTGCAATACCTCGGTCGGGAGGTCTGTGGCGTCTCCGCCGTAGGCGGTGAGCCGGACGCCGCGTGGGAGATACTCGATGGGGTAGAAGTCGCGAACGGTCCATTGGTTCGACAACATCCCGGTAAAGCAGACCACCCCGTGGACGCGGGTCGCTCGCAGCGTATCTCGCAAGGTCGGCGTTCCGACGAGTTCAAGCGCGGTGTCGACCCCGGCAGGGACGATTGCGCGGACTTGGGCCGCGACGCTGCCGGTGTCGACCAGGACATGGTCGACACCGATCCCCCGAAGGATGTCGGCGCGGTCAAGGTTGCGGGTGGTGGACAGCACGGTCATCCCGCGTCGCTTGGCCAGCACCGTAGTGGCCATCCCGATCGACGACGTACCACCACGGATCAGGATCGACTGCCCCGGCTGTGCGTCGAGGCCGATCGTGAGGGAGCCGTGTGAGGTCTGGAGCATTTCGGGAACCGCGCCAAGGGTGGCCCAGTCGAGGCTGCTCGTGAACGGCACCACCTGCCGGGCCGGGACGCAGGTGTACTCCGCGTACCCCCCCATCGAACACGCGACCCATCCCGCCCATCAACGCCGCCACTTGTTGCCCGACGTCAAACTCGCCGCCCGGGCAGGAGGCCACCGTGCCGGTGGCCTCGATGCCGAGGACGCGAGGAAACGTGACGCCCTCGGCGAGCCCGAGGCGCGTGTGTAGCTCGGAGCGGTTGAGTCCGAACGCCTTCACCCCGATCAACACTTCGCCCAGTCGCGGTGTCGGGATCGCGATCTCCCGGATCTGCAGCGCGTCGGCTGGGCCCGGCGCGTCGAGCACGACCGCTCGCATTCTGGTCAGGTTCGGCGTCATGGTCAGTCCCCGTTGAAGACAGCGATTCAGTGATGATAGTCGCGATTGCCCCCACGTCTGGTAGGCTCATGGGGTGACGATGGCGACTCCCCATCTCCAGGCAGCTTCCCCCACGACGCAGCAACCTCAACCAGGAGAGCAGATGCCTTCATCCAGCCGCGGAACATGTTGGGTAGTGACGCTGGCGTGCGCGATTGCCACCGTGTCATTCGGGCTCGGGACCGCACGGGCGCAGCCGGCGTCGGCGTTCGTGCCGGTCACGGATACCGTGCTGCAGAACCCGGATCCTGACGACTGGCTCATGTGGCGTCGGACGTTCGACAGCTGGGGATACAGCCCGCTCGACCAGATCGACCGCGGCAACGTCGGGGGCATCCGGATGGTCTGGACGCGCGCGCTCGGCGCTGGCAGCTTGCAGCAGGGCACCCCGCTCGTCTACAACGGCGTGATGTACATGCCGAACCCGCGTGATGTCATCCAGGCGATCGACGCCGTCACCGGGGATCTCCTCTGGGAGTATCGCCGTGACCGTCCAGACGACCTCGCTGACTACATGATCGCAAGTCTGATCGACACCAACCGCAACCTGGCGATCTATGGCAACCTCATCATCGATACCAGCGCGGACGACTTCGTGTTTGCCCTCGATGCCCAGACCGGCGAGCTGGTCTGGGAGACCCAGATCCTCGACTACAAGGTGAACCCGGCCAATCAGACGTCGGGCCCGATCGTGGCGAACGGGAAGGTCATTTCCGGGCGAAGCTGCGCCCCGAAGGGCGGGCCACATGCCTGCGTGGTCGTGGCGCACGACGCAACAGATGGGCAGGAACTCTGGCGTCGCCGCCTGATTCCGGGGCCGGGTGAGCCGGGCGACGAGACGTGGGGCAACGTGCCGTTCGAGGAACGCCGGCACGTCGGGGCCTGGATGGTGCCGAGCTTCGACCCCGAGCTGAACCTGGTCTACATCGGGACCTCGGTCACCTCGCCCGCCCCGAAGTTTCTACTCGGGGGCACGGACAAGACGCACCTGTACCACAACTCCACCCTGGCGCTGGATGCCGACACGGGCGAAATCGTCTGGCACTACCAGCACATGAACGACCACTGGGATCTCGATCACCCGTTCGAGCGGCTGCTGCTCGACACGGTGGTGGCGCCAGACCCGGCCACGGTGCCGTGGATCAACCCGCGGCTGCGCTCCGGCGAGGTGCGGAAGGTGATCACCGGTATTCCGGGGAAGACCGGCATCGTCTACACGCTCGACCGCGCCACCGGTGAGTTCCTCTGGGCCACGCCGACCGTCGCTCAGAATGTGATCACGGATATCGATGGGGCGACCGGGGCGGTCTCGTTGAACAGTGAGCTGGTCTTCGAGCGCGAGGGCGACGAGGTGTTGGTCTGTCCCACGTTTGTGACCGGGGGCAAGGATTGGGAGGCCGGCGCTTACAGCCCCCTCACCAAGATGATGTATTACCCGTTGCGCAACGCCTGTGCACAGATGCTGGCCACCACCGAGGGCGGCGTCACGCTCTACGCGCTGGCCAAGCGGGACCAGATTGCCCCCGGCACCGACCAGGTCGGGACCGTCCAGGCCATTTCGGCCGAGACCGGCGAGATTGACTGGGTCTACGAGCAGCGGGCCGGAACGACTTCGCTCGTGGCGACAGGCGGGGGGCTGATTTTTGGCGGCGACGGCAACGGGCGGTTCCGCGCGTTCGACCAGGACAACGGCGACGTGTTGTGGGAGATCAACCTCGGGTCGTCCGTGACCGGGTTCCCGATCACCTACGCCGTGGACGGCACCCAGTACGTCGTAGCCAGCACTGGGTCATCCCTGAGCTCGCGCGACAATCTGCGGCTGACGCCGGAGCTGCAGCCTGGCAGCGCGAACAATCTGTTCGTGTTCGCGTTACCCGAGCGCTAAACCGTAATGTCGACGGCGACTCCCCACCTAGAGGTCAGCCTCCCCCGCCGCAGGGCGATCACGGTCGGTTTGCTCCTCGGCATGGCCCTGGCCGCGCTCGAGGCCACCGTTGTGAGCACCGCGATGCCGACTGTCATCGCTACGCTCGGCGGCCTGGCGCACTACAGCTGGGTGTTTTCGGCGTATCTGCTCACGTCCACGGCGTCAGTGCCGATCTGGGGTCGCATGTCCGACCTGTATGGCCGTCGGCGCATGTATTTGGTTGGCG
>SXGT01441512.1_pt1 | contig 29811 bp, 19 predicted proteins | sample 3176221 | NCBI WGS metagenome assembly SXGT01 (sample SAMN11356862, study PRJNA531348) | freshwater metagenome | isolation source: freshwater sample F1-120 | place: China: Fuxian Lake, Yuxi | collected 2017-12-25 | reverse complement strand
GGCGCCCTGCTCCTTGTGCAGACCGGCGCCCTCATCGACGCCTTGCGCGATGTCGGCGCTCTGCTTGTCGATCGACGTCAGCACCGCGCAGCTCTGGGCGTCGAAGCGGTCGGCCGGGTCGTTGTAGCCGATGTCGGCGATCGTCTTGCGGATCACGTCTGGCATATCGACGTAGCAGTCGGTGGTGATCTCTCCGGCGACCATCGCCAGCCCCGTGGTCACCATCGTCTCGCAGGCGACGCGGGCGCGCGGGTCCTGGGCGAGAATGGCGTCGAGGATGGCGTCGGAGACCTGGTCGGCGACCTTGTCGGGGTGGCCGCAGGTGACCGATTCTGAGGTGAACGTAAAGTTGCGCAACGCCATCGAACTGCCTCCGGGCGCGCCGGGCTCGGCGCAGGGGCGCGGAGGATTCCGGCGGCTGACCGGGCTGTCAAGGGTGCGCGGGCGTGGGCAGCATCACCCGCCCCACGCGCACGACCGGCATGACCCGTCCGCCCGCCGTCGTCGCCACCGCTGTCCGCCGGCGTTGCTTGCAGTGGCAGGCCGCGGCGCGCGCGCATGATTGCAGCCGCGTCTGCCGAGCAGAGCCCCGACGCGTAGCGTGCGCGCGCGACATCCGCAACGCCGACGACAGGGGATCGCCACGGCCGTCGCACTAGGCCATTGACGGCTCTGGCGCCGGACAGCTCTGAACGACGGAGGAGCACGTTGAGGTCGAGCCGGCCACCGGCTAGCGACCGGCGGCGAGCCGGCGCCACCAGCGCGTTGTGGGTCGCGCAAGCCAGCGTGCGCTTGGACCTCGCGGTGCCTTGGGTTGGCGACGAAGAGGCCTGGGCGGGTGGACCGCAGTAGAGAGGCCGGGCTTCAGCGGGGCGCGGGCGAGGGGCGCCGCGGGCGTCGATCATGGGCTCGCGTTGGACGACGGCCGACGCGCTGCACCACGGAGGGGGCCGGGCTCGAGGTCTGGTGTGGCAGAGCCTGACGAGCACCATTGCCCGCCGAACGCGGGTTCTCCGCTTCGGGTCGCGGCCTCTGCGCTCGGCACACGCTGCGTCATTCCCTCGTCCATGACCGCCGTCGGCTGGCAGCCGTGGTCGAGTGCACGCCGGACGAAGCTTCTCACGCGACGCTCGCGCTTCGAGGTCGGCCGCCCGAGCTGACTCCCGTCCTGGACTCGCACCTCTGTTGCGCTCAGCGTCGGTTGGCCGCCGAGGCCCTACATCTTAGGACATTCTTCCGGTTACGGCCGACGCCTGCATTGACCAAGCGGCTGTTCACCACGGCCTAGTCGTTCGAACAGCGCGCCGCGCCTGCGTCCTCGCGAGCTTGACTCGGCAATTGCAGCTTCACCGAGGCGCAGACCGAAGGGGGCGTCGGAGCTTACGCACAGTCAACGACATCGATGACCTCTGCACGCACATCATGGCCCGCCTCCGTAGGAGGTTCGGCTGCGTCGACCAGAGCCAGGAGCTCGACCGCAGGGTACTCGAGTGCCTTGGAGCGCGACAGCAACCAATCGGCCGCGGAAAGACATGCGCGCGCCGCTCCTTCCGTCGAGGCCGATACCGCGCACGCCGGGCGACGGTGGGTACCTTCCAAACGCTTGGCAGACGCAGGCGCCGCCGCTGCCGGTGCCGGTGCCGGGACGGCGTACCGAGCTGTCTGCGGGTCGAAGCAGCGAAGCCAAGTGCGGCCCTGGCTTCGAAATTCTGCAGCGACGTCTCTCTCTCCAGCGCCTGCCGAGCCGCTTCATCTAGCGCCCACAGCCCGATGTCGACGTCCGCCGCGCGCACAGGCTCGACGTCCGAATCCAGGGCCGAGATCGCCACCAGCGCGATGGCCACGCCGGCTGCGCCCCGACGGTGCGAGAGCGCCGACAGCACCGCCCTGTTCGTTCTGCGACGCCCGTGCACGCGCCGGCGATTGCGCGCGCGGCAACCTCCGCAGGTGAGGCACTTGCGGCGTCCACGCGATCTGGCCGGCTGCTGCGGCGATCGGATTGGCGGCACAGCGCGCGGGCGCGGCGTCGCTGGCGACCACCATCAACTGGGCTCAGCTGCGATCGCCCTCTGGCGCAACTCCCGGTTCGCTGCGAGACAGGTCCACGAGGAGCCCATGGAGCTGGCCTTGGCATCCCCCGCGGCGCCGATGGTCCGCTAGGCCACGGAAGCCGGCGGGACGGGCTGAGCGATGGCGGAAGCGTCAGTCTGTGGCTTCGGTGTCGCTTCCACGATCTGTCGGGTCGCGTGCGTTGGTCTTCCTGGACATACGTGTCGAATTCGCACCCGCACCGGGGCTTGCGGCGGAGCGGGCGCTTTTGGGCTAGCGCCTGCACGCGGAGATCGGGTACTGTCCTGCCCTATGTTTCGCGCTCGGCCGCGCCTGCGTTGCGAGGCGGCCACGGGCAGGGGGTGACGTGATCGCGAGAGACCGCACCAGTTTCCGCGGCCCGCCGGCCAGCGATGTGGGGAGCAGCGCCTCCGCCTCCGCCAGCGCCTTGGGCGTTTGGGATGCCGCCAGCGGTCCGGCCACCGACACCGCGCGGGCGGGTCGCGAGGGCCGGCAGACGCCGCCGCTGCAGGCTGCCGCGCCGCCATCTAGGCTAGGCGCCCGCTCAACCGCTTTCGGGCCACTGTTGCTGCTGGCGCTGCTCACCGCCGCGGGCTGTGGGTCTGACTACTCGGCCGAGACCACGCCGATCGGCTCAAACGTCCAGCACGGCGACTACAGCTTCGACCACAAGGACGGCCTGCAGTCGGGGCGCGGCGACGGCGCTTTTGGCGGTGGTGCGTCGGGCGCTGACGGCGCACGACAGCCCGGCGACGCGGCCTGCGGTGCGGCCTGCTCGGTCGACGGCGACTGCGCCTCAAGCGCCGGGTTGGCGCCAGGGACCAAGGCGGCGCAGTGCCAAGCGCCGGTGTGCGTCGCAGGCTGCTGTAAGGCCGCGCCGGCTGCCGATGGGGCCAGCTGCGACGACGGCGATCCATGCACGGGGCCCGATCTCTGCGGCGGCGGAGTCTGCAAGGCGGGGGCCGCCGGCTGCGACGATGGCCTCGACTGCACCGCCGACAGTTGCGACCCGGGCGGCGCCGGCTGCCTCCACACGCCACTGCCAGGCTGGTGCTTGCTCGACGGCGCATGCATTGAGGACGGCGAGGCCAAGGACGGCGCGCCCTGCTCGATCTGCGCGCCCACGACCGACGCCAAGGCTTGGACGAGCAAGCCAGGCTGCTGCGTCGGCGACGCTGACTGCGTCCCGCTCTCGGTGTGCGACGCCCCGACCTGCGACGTCACCAACGCCACCTGTGTCCCCGGCAAGAAGCTGGGCTGCTGCCTCACCGACGCTGAGTGCGTCGACGGCGACGCCTGTACCGTAGACGGCTGCGACCCGGCGAACGGCAAGTGCACGAGCGCGCCCAAGGCCTGCCCCGACGCCTCGCCCTGCCAGCTCGGCGGCTGCGACGCCGTGAGCGGCCAATGCACGCTCCAGGTCGCCGCCAACCAATGCGCGATCGCCGGCAGCTGCCACGTCGCCGGCGCACCGCACCCTAGCGAGCCATGCCTGTCCTGCCAGCCCAGCGTGCAAGCCGAGGCGTGGAGCGCGACCGCCGGAAAGCCCTGCGATGACAATGAAGTCTGCACCGTCAACGACGTCTGCAGCGACAAGGGCAGCTGCATCGGTCAGTCCAAATATGGCTGCTGCCAGGTCGACGCCCACTGCGCTGTGTACGCCTCCGCCTGCGTGGCGGCGTCCTGCGATCTCCAGGCACACATCTGCATCAAGCAAGACAAAGCCGGCTGCTGCGAATCTGGCGCCTGCTGCGACCCGGCGACCAACCAGCAGAAGCCCAAGGGCGTGATGTGCTCGGCGGTGATCGCGGCGGTCGAGTACCAGTGCCAGGGCCAACAGATCCGCCGGCGCGAGCACTATCCAGGCTGCACCGGGGCCGACGCCACGGTGTGCTCGAGCGACGCGGCGTATCTCTATGCCGGTGACTGGAGCGACGTCGCGACTTGTCCCGGCGATACGCAGTGCGTAGCGGTCGCGTCGGGAGAGAAGCCGGACTGTAAGGCCAAGGGCAGCTGCGCCGGGGCGTGTGGGGCGATGGCCGCTGGAGGCGCCTGCGCCTGCTCGCCCGGCTGCGAGGCCGCGGGCACGTGCTGCGCAGACTACAAGGCACAGTGCGCCTGCGGTGGCGGTGCGTGCTGTGCTGGAGGCCTCTTCGCCGCCAAGGGCAGCGCTTGCGGTGGCGCGGCCAGCGAGTTTCAGTGCAGCGGCCAGCAGGTGCAGAAGCGCACCGGCGCCGCGAGCTGCACCGGCGGCAGCGCCACCTGCCCAGCGCCCACGTTTGGCGCTTGGTCGACCGTTCAGACCTGTGGCAGCGGTCAGAGCTGCGTCGCCGCGGCCGACAAGTCGAGCGCGACGTGCCAGGGTGGTGGCGGCGGGCAGACCTGCTCGGGCAAGTGCGGCGGCCAAGGCGCTGGCGGCTGCTGGTGCGACGCCGCGTGCGTCAAAGCCGGGGATTGCTGTCCTGACTTCGCGAAATTCTGCGGCAACGCTTGCGGCAAAGTGGCGGCCTCGACCTGCAAGGGCAAGTGCGGCGGCCTGGGCGCCGGCGGCTGCTGGTGCGACGCCGCTTGCGTCCAGTTCGGCGACTGCTGCGGCGATCACTCCGCCTGCTGTCCGTGAGCGCCGGAGTCGACGCCTCGACCCTGGCGTTGCCGATCTTTGACCACCACGTCCACCTCGATGACCCCCTGCTGACCCTTCCCGGTCAGCTAGACTTTCAGTGGCGCGATGCGGCAGCTGCGGGGCTGTGTGGCGCCGTCACCGCCGGTTATGGGCCGGAGCGCGACGCCGACGCCATCGCCGCGCTGGCCCCTGGGCGGCCGCTGTGGCGGGCGGTCGGGCTGCACCCGTGGTGGCTGGCGGCGGCGGCCGACGACGAGGCGCGACACGCGGGTCTGCGGCAGCTCGAGCGCCAACTCAGCGGGCCAGGGGTGGTGGCGCTCGGCGAGGTCGGGCTCGACGGCCTCCGCAAGCAAGCGCTGCCCATCGCAGAGCAGCGGCGCTGGATGGCGCGGGCCCTCGGGATGGCGCGCGCGTTCGACTTACCCGTGGTCCTCCACGTCGTTCGGGCCATCGGCCACGCCCTCGAGGAACTGCGCGCCTGCCCCCCGCCCGGCGGCGTCGTCCATCGCTTCGGCGGTCCGGCGGAGCTCGCGCCGGCGCTGTGTGCCCTCGGGCTCGCCGTCTCGCTCGACCCGTCCTGGCTGCGTCGACCGGACAAGCTGGCCGCCGTCGTCCACGCCACGCCCCCAGGGCGGCTGCTGGTCGAGAGCGACTGGCCGCTCGACGATCGTCCCTGGTCGGCGGCCCTGCAGGAGGTGCAAGCCCTGGTGGCCGCGATCGCGGCGCTGCGCGGTGAACCGGTGGCGGCGATGGCGGCGCGCTTGGTGGAGGACGCGCAGGCTTGCTACCGCCTGGGCTGATTGACCGGCGCATCGAGCGGGCGCGCTGCCGTTGCGGGCGGTCGATGAGCGTGGTCAGCGTTGGGTGGCTGCGGCGGTCCGGCGGCGCCCACGCCCATGGCCTGACGTGCCTTCTGCGGACTGTTGTTGCAGGCTCGGCGCCCCTCGCCGATACGCGCCAACTCTCGGACTCGCTTCAGCGAGCACCGCGCCCAGATTCGGCGCCTACCGCACCTGGCCGTGAGCGTCTCTAGCCGCTTGGGCCCTCACCTGCGAACGCCATCGTGGCGTAAAAGCACGCCTGAGACGCGGCCTGCATGGCGGCCTTGCGCATCTCTTCAGGCACCTGCGCCACGACGCCGTCACCGCCATCTGTGTCGGCCGCGCCAACGTAGTCGCGTACGGCTTCAGCGGCGAAGGTGAGCTCCGACTTGCGCGGTCGTGTGCGGCCTTGGGCCTCAAGCAGCCAGTAGCGTGCTGAGGGGCGGCTGCCGGCTGCGAGGCACAGGAAGCCGACCATCTCGGCGAAGCCGCCGCGGACATCGGCCTCGTGAGGAACGGCGAGGGCGGCTGCCCGGGCGCGATCGTACATCCGCGTCGTCATCATCGCCGCCGCGAGGAAGGCTTGCGTATGACCCTCGCCAAGCGCCTTGGCCATGACTTCGCCGCTGCGCTCGGCGAGCGCCAAGTTGCCGACCTCGATCCACTCCCCCATCGCGTCCAGCGTCTTGGCGGGCCACGCCGCCGCGGGCATCCCCATCTCTTCGACCAAGCTGTCGAGCGCTCGGCGGCCGCCGCCCTGCGCCGCCAAGAAGGCGTCGAGCGCCTCAATGACCTCGGCGCCCGTCGGCGCGTGGCAGCGGGCGGCCCACTCCGCGGCAAACTCGGCGTCGACGAGGTAGGCAAACATGCGGCCCATGCGATCGCGCGGCCAAGCAGGCACCCGCCAGCGCTCCCAGAGCTCCTGGACGGCCATCCAGATGAGCACGCGCTCGCCGTCCGAGGCGTCCTTGGCCGCCATGAGCCAGGTGTCCTCCACGGCCGCTTGCGTCGTGGCGACGACGGCCTCCGCCGTGAACGCGTCGCGATTGGTCTGGATGCCGAGCTGGCTCAGGGCGTCGAGCAGCTCGGGGTCGCTCCAGGCCCGCAGGTCCGGGGCGTGGCCGTCCCAGTGCTGCAGCCGGCCGCTGCGGGTCGGTGCGTCGCTCATGGTCTCGTTCTCCCTCTCGTTGTGGCGACAGCCGTGCCGCCGTGGCGCCAAAAGGCGTCGCCTAATCGCCTCGCAAGGCGCGCAGCTGCGCCAACACGTCTTCGGCGTGGCCCTTTACCGCGACTTTCGGCCAAAAGGCGGCGACCCTGCCGCTCGGATCGATGATCCAGGTGCGGCGCAGCACACCGATCATCTTCCTGCCCATGAAGGTCTTTTCGCCCCAGGCGCCCCAGGACGCAAGCGTTGAGCGCGACTCGTCGCTGACCAGTACAAAGGGTAGCCCGAACTTGTTGCGAAACTTCTGGTGACGCACCGCCGGGTCGGGGCTGATGCCGACCACGATACAGCCGGCCTCAGCGAACGCCGCGAAGCGGTCGCGGAAGTCGCAGGCCTCAACCGTGCAGCCGGGCGTGTCGTCCTTGGGGTAGGTATACACGACCACCCAGCGGCTGGCGGCCTCTTCCAAGTCGAAGTAGGTCCCGTCGTCGGCGGGGAGGTGGAGCGGCGGCGGCTTCTGCGGAGGCAAGGGCGACGCCGCTGGGACCAGCGCGACGGCCGCGCTTGATTGGGCCTTCACCATCGGAGACTCCTCTGCGATGTCACTTGCCTGTCCGCTCGTCGCCGGTTGGGCCTGGCGCAGGGCCTGGTGCCGACCGGTCGACCGATGCGCGTGCCACGCCTGACACCGCGGCCGATGGCGGTCAACGCTGGCGGGCACGCTGACGGCGTGGTAGCCTGCGCTCGTGCAGGGTCTACGCGTACGCGAGGGGAGGCTGTCATGCTGCTTGCCATCATCAGTGACATCCACGCCAACATCCAGGCGCTTGACCGTGTGCTCGCCCGCTGCGACGAGCTCGACGTAGACGACGTCATCTGCCTCGGCGATGTGGTCGGCTATGGCGGCAACCCGAACGAGTGCTGCGAACGGCTGCGAGAGCGCTGCGCGATGGTCCTGATGGGCAACCATGACGCCGCGGTGGTCGGCGTGATGGACACAAACTACTACTACGACGCCGCGCGTCGCGCGCTCTATTGGACCCGCAGTGAGCTCAGCGAAGACAACTTTCGCTGGCTCTACTCGCTGCCATATTGCCAGCTGCGGCGCGACATCGACACCGCCTTTTACCACGCGGCGCCGATCCTGCCCTCAGCCTTCTACTACGTGGTCCGCAACGAAGAGGCAGAGGCCCTGACGCGCATGCGGACGGGCCTGCTCGGCCACAACTTCATCGGCCATAGCCACTTGACGACCATGTACGAGTACAACGGCAAGAAGGTCCGCGACATCTCGGGCAGCTACAGCTACCGCAACGAGCACAAGTACCTGGTCAACGTCGGCTCTGTCGGGCAGCCGCGCGACCGCAACCCCGACTCTTGCTTTGTCGTGTTCGACACCGACAGCAAGAAGCTGGCGCACATCCGCGTCTCTTACGACGTCGGCGGTGCGGCGGCGCGCATCCGCGCGGTGGGACTCGACGAGAAGTTCGCCCGTCGGCTGGCGGTTGGCGTCTAGCGCTCGACGCTTAGGGCGCGGCGCCGATGCCGATGGCCCACAGCGAGCGGCGCAGTAGCCCCGGTGACTCGTGACACGCTGCGATTGGCGCGGGACGTCTGGGACTTTGGCGTCGCGGCGCTCTTCGTGATGGATGTGTGGGAAGCACTTCGGCTGTGGGGTGCAAGGCGCCGGCCGAAAATGGTTAGGGCGAGTTCCACCTGGGCAGCTCCTCGCCTGAGGTCGCCCATCGCACGCGCAGCCGGTATCGCCCGTCCACGGTCTTGCGCTTGCCGACCTGCGGCTGCGCTCGCTCAAAGCGAAACAAGAAGCCAGCCCCCCGACCGTCGACGCTCAACTCCGTGTCATCGTGCGGGTCATCGATCACGAGCTGCCGGATGCCGGCCTGCGTCTGCGGATCGTGTACTACCAGCTGCACCGACGAGCCCGGCGGGACGCCAGCCTCGATATACAGCGTGCGCAGGGTCTCGTCGCCGCCGTCAATTCGCCACCAATCGACACCCGCGGCGTCGTTGACGTCGCCGACGTGCCAGGCGCCGACGACCAGGGCAGAGGCGTTTGGCGACGTGTTGTTGGGCTCGCGCTCAGGCTGGTCGGCGAGCGGATCGACGCGATACCAGATCTTGTAGGCGCCGGTGCGGGCGCCGTTGGGTGGCCAGCGCTCGGCGCTGTCGCCGATCCAGCGCAGAGAGACCCGCTCCGGTGCGTGGCCTGAGACTGCGAGGGCGAGATCGGCCTGGCTCTGAGCCGGACGCACGACCTCGCTCGCCATTGGGCGGCCATTGGCGTCGTGGAGCGCCACGCGCATGCCGCCGAGCGGCCGCTGGTCCAGGCTCTCGACGTGGACGCGCACGATCTGGCCCTCCAGCTTGTCTTTGATCGGGAAAACGTCGACGTCGCGCGGACCATCGAGCGTGCCGATCAGGGAGAGGCCGGCGGGCAGTGGGTCTTTGTCGATGGTGTCGTTGGGCTCACGCTCGGTGGGGCCGCTGCGGGCGCGCCGCAGCGCCTGCAAGACGTAGACGTCGCTGACGCTCTCGCTGGCCGAGCGACCCGCCGCCACCCTCTCGCCGATGCAGACGACCATCGGCCTGCCGCCGGCGTCGATGTGGCGAACGACCTCGCCTTCGCCGGCGCCCGCGTGGTCGAGGCGCATCAGCTCGCTGCCGCCCTCGCCGTGCAGGGTCAGCTCAAGGTCCATGTTCGGCACCGCGGTGACGCTCAGGTCGAGCTCGTCCTCGGATCCGGCGGGCAGCCGGTAGCAGTCGCGATCGCCGGCGCGCTCGGAGTGGCGCCTGCCGATGCTGCCCGTCGCTTTGCCTTGGGAATCCAGGGGCGCGGCCTGCGAGGGCAGGTCGTTGGGCTCCTGGTCGGCGCCGACAGCGCTGCCGCCCACCTGCAGGGCCAGCCAGCCGGCGAGGCCCAGCGCGCAGGCGCTGGCCGCGACGAAGGCGGCGGTGCGCGCGGTGCGGCCGCGACGGACGTGGCGGCCGAGGGTCTCATCATCCTCGGCCAGCTTCACGGCGGTGTCAGGGCTCGCGGCGTCGGAGTAGGGCGAAGACGCGATGACCGGCGCCGGCTGAGCGCCGCTTGCCGCTTGGTCGGCCTTCTCGGAGGGCTGAGCCTTGGCAGGCATGGTGCCCTTGCGGGCTGCGACGAGGCCCTCCCCGAAATCGCGCATGGAAGCGAAGCGCTGGGCGGGGTCTTTCTCGAGACAGCGCGCGACGACCTGCTCCATGGCCGGCGAGATGATGGTGCCCGCCGGGACGACGCTCTGCATCTTCGGCGGCGCCTCCATCAAGTGCGCCTTGAGGATGTCGAAGGTCGAGCGCTCGTGACCGAAGACGTGTTTGCCGGTGAGCATCCGAAACGCCAAGGCGCCGACGGCGTAGATGTCGGACCGGCCGTCGACGTCGCCGGCGCGAATCTGCTCCGGGCTCATGTAGAAGGGGGTGCCGAAAATGTCCTTCTGCGAGTGGATGGTGTACGGGTCATCGACGTTCTCAACCTTGGCGAGGCCGAAGTCGAGGATCTTGACGAAGTCGGGGTGCGGCCCATCGCGCAACAGCATCACGTTCTCGGGCTTCAGGTCGCGGTGGACGATGCCGTGGTCGTGGGCCTCCTGCAGCGAGTCGCACATCTGCAACAGGATGGTGATCGCTCGCTCAGCGTTGAGCGGCGCATCGCGTTCGAGGACCGCGTCGAGGGGCTCGCCCTCTAGCAGCTCCATGACGAGGTAGAAGACCTCGCCCCACCGGCCGAAGTCGTAGACCATGACCGTGTGGGCGCTGGAGAGCCGCGAGATCGCCCGCGCTTCGCGGGTGAAACGGCTGACGAGCTGCTTGCGCGCGACGAGGTTCTCGTGCAGCAGCTTGATCGCCATGTCTTTTCGCAGGTGGATCTGCTCGACGCGGTAGACGGCGCCCATGCCGCCGCGGCCAATTAGCGCCTTGACCAGATAGCGGTCGTCGATGAGCTTGCCGACGTAGGCGCTGCGCTCGCCCTCGGACTCATCGAGATCGGCCACGCCGTCGAGCGAGGTGACCAGCGTGGGGCGCTCTGCGGCGGGTACCGCTGAGCGGTCGCCGGGCAGAGGCCTCGGGCCGGTCGTCCGCTCAGGCGCCTCGCCGGTCGCCGGGCGCGGCGAGGTGGTGCGTGCTGGCGTTGGTCCGCCGCCGCGGGGCAGGGCGGGCGGCATGCCGACGTCGGCGGCTGGCGTCACCGGCGCGACTGGGATTGCTGGCGCCGCGGGCTGGCGGGCCACCGCCGTGGCCTGGCCTGGAGTGAGGGTCGTACCCGGCCCCGTCGCGCTGGCATGGGGGCGTTGCAGCGGGGCGTCGGGCAGATCCGTCGGAATTGCCTCGGGCTCGACCGGCTCTGCGGCCTCTGGCAGCGCATCTGCCAGCTCGCCCCGAGCGTAGATGAGCGTCTGGGCGCGCTTGGCTCCGGGCTCTTCGGCTACGGTCGCCGACGTCGCGGCTCTTTGCGCCTCGCCCGCAGCGTCATCGTTGGCAGAGCCGGCGGCCGACGCCGGGCCATCCGCTGGCGCGCCCAGCGTGCCCGGGGGCGGCAGGGGTGGCGGACCGATGGTGGTGGTCTCGCCGAGGCCAGGCGGCGGCTCAGCCGGGTTGCGGACGTCGATGTGGAGCCCGGTGGAGTGCAACCACTGCCCGTCGATTGCGCAGCGCTCGCGCGATGCGGCGGCGGAGCGGTGGCAGGTTGGGCAGCGCTTCATGGTGCTGGTCCGGGCGGTACGACCGCGCCGAGGATAGGCCAGGTTGCGCCCTGGGTCCAATCCATCGCCGACGGGCGCTGGGCCTGCTGTGTCAGGGGCGAAAGGCCTCTGGGCGCGCGCCAGGCGCTCGCCGCCAGGCCGGGGTGTAGTAGCGACCTGGCGGCGTCGCCAGGGGCTCGCGCACCGCGCCGTCATGGCTGGCAAAAAACAGGCGTGTCCCGGCGCCGTCCTCGTCGGAGATGTAGACCACGCGGCGGCCGCAGGAGGCCCACGTCGGCTCCAGCGAGCGCTTGCCGCGGCCCGGAGTCAGCCGCTGCATTTGCTTCTGGGCGTCGACAGTCAGGATGTCCACGGCCTTGCCGCGCAGACCGGAGTAGACGATGCGGCCGTCCGGGCCAAAGTCGGGGCCGGTGTTGTAAGGGCCGGCCCAGGTCATGCGCTGCACTCCGCTGCCGTCAGCGTTCATCAAGTAGACCTGTGGCGTCCCGCTGCGGTCGCTGACGAAGGCGATCTGGCGGCCGTCGGTCGACCAGCTCGGGTCGAGGTCGTCGCTCTCGTGCTGCGTCAGGTTCTTGAGGGGGCGGCCGCGGTCGTCGAGCAGCCAGAGATCGGCCTGGTCGCCATCGTTGATGGTCGCCACCACCTGGCCGGAAGGGCTGGAGGCGGCGGTGCGAAACTGCAGCTCTTCGCTGGTGGCGAACGGCTGCGGCACTTCCGGCTTGCTGGGTGGCGCGCTCGGCTGTCCCGCCGCGGCGCCGGCCTTGTTGCGCGTCGCCGCGAGGGCCTTGATCTGGGCCCGACTGGCGCCCGCCGCGATCGCCGTGGCCCGGGTCGAGGCGACGGCGAAGGGGCTCCACTGCCCGCTTGCTGGCGTCGTATGGTCGCTGGCGCTGGCGAACAAGGCGTCGACGCCCGGGCCGTCGATGCGAAAGAGCGATGGCAGGTCGGTGCGGAAGCTGACGTAGGCGACGCCGAGGTCATTGGTCGGCCGCGGCAACATGTGAATGCCCTTGTCGGCGACGATCATGCGGGCGTTGTAGCCATCGGCATCGGCGAGCCAGATGGCGCGATCGATGCCCGGCGCTGGCGACGAATAGTAGAGCTGGCCGTCGAAGCTGCCCATGACGCCGGTCAGGGCGCCGAAGATGACGTTGGCGACGCGATGGCCGAGCCGCCGCAGCTGGTTGCCGGGGCCGCTGACGACGGCATGGCGACCGAGCTCTACGGCGTGCCCGTCGCGGGCATCGATCATCTGGATGTGGACCTCAATCGACTCGGCCTGGGTCTTCGACTTGCGCGCCCACAGCCCGACGGCCCAGGTCACATCGGCGGCGCGCGCCTTATCGAGCGCCAGCTCCAGGTTTGGGACCGCAAAGCGCTGGATGGCGGCGCGCGCCGAGGGGCTCGGCTGAAGCGCCCGCACCACGCCAGAGAGCCGCATGTCGTTGTGGACGACGGCCTCAAGCGTCTCGCACCAGGCCTTCTGCGGTCCGCAGGCCGGGGGCAGCACGAGCAGACCGTCGAGAGGCCTTTGGGTCGCCTCGACGATGACGTAGAGGCCGTCGCTGCTGGCGTCAGCGCTCGCGGAGGGAGGTGCCTCCTGGCTGTGGGCTGGCGCGATGGGGCCCACGCCCGCCGCCACGATGGCGCCCAGCAGCGCCGCGGCGCGCAGGTGGCCCGTGCGCTGCCGCTGGTGGGCGCGCGGCAGGGGAGCGGCAGTGGCAGACGACGCACGTGACGCGCGCGGACTCGGTAGCGGGATCATCGAGCAAGCTCCTGAGGCGATTCGGGGTGGGGGTCGGTCCTGCCAGCGCGCAGCGCGGTCAACACGGCCGCGGCGCGTGCGAAGCCCTCATCGGTGACGTAGGTGCGCTCCATGACGGTCGTCTCGGAGCGGCGGCGGAACAGCGTCGTCGCCTTGCCGAGCGGCACGAAGCGCGCCGGGCCGACCCTCGGGCGGATTCGCACGAATATTGCGCGATCGCCGGCGCCGCGGTCGCGGTACTTCGAGAGGACGCCGTGGCTGGTGACGCGCAGAAAGTCGATTCCCTCGGCCTGCAGCGCGGCCTCGAGGCCGTCGAGGTCATCATCACGACCATGCCAGCCGCGCTCGCCGACCAGCGGCAGCGGCCGCAGCTGGGTGATGCCCGCCGCCCAGCGCGAACGGCCAGCGTGGTCGCGAAGTGCGCGCCAGATCGAGGCGTCATCGAAGCGGGCGAAGTCGTCCGGATCGAGCGGCAGGGTCAGCTCGGGTCGCTCGTCGTAGAAGCGTCGCAGCATCTGGTCGAAGCACACGACCTTGGGGTGGAAGTAGACCATTAGAAACATGTGCAGCCGGCTCAGCAGGAAGTCGTCGAAGGTGTAGAGCGCGCGGTCTTCCAGCGCCAAGGCGACCCGGCCGTCGTCGGCCTCGTGTCGGGTCAGGTGGCTAATTAGCCAGTCGGCGTCGAACGTGCCGTAGCTCACCCCGGTGAAGTAGCTGTCGCGGCGCAGGTAGTCCATGCGGTCGACGTCGACCTCGCCAGAGCACAGCGTCGAGAGCAGCGGTCGCACGTCGCGGCTGCCGCACACAAAGGGCGCGTCGTGGAGCCGCACGCCGTCGTGCAGCAGCGCCGCGACGTGCCTGGCGGCGAGGCCGAGCGGCGCGCCCGCCCGGTCTACGGTGGCGCCCAGCGGCGAGTCGAGCAGCAGCTTGACGGTGTAGTGCTCGTGGCGGGCCTGCCTCGTCGGGTCGCCGACGTCGACGTCTGGCAACGCGAGCGCGGCGCGGCTGGGAAACAGCGACTCCGAGGAGTGCGAGAGCGGCGCGTGACCGACGTCGTGCAGCATCCCAGCGAGGCGCAGGGTTTGGCGGAGGCGCTGGCGATCGTCGGCGCCGAGCCAGTCTGCGTCGCCGAAGACGGCGTCGAAGGCGAGGCCGGCGAGGTGCATCACGCCGATGGAGTGGAGCCAACGGTTGTGGGCAGCCCCTGGGAAGAGCAGCTCCGCGAACCCGAGCTGCTTGACGTTGCGCAGCCGCTGAAAAAGCGGCTCGGCCAGCACGGCGATCTCGACCTCGCTCAGCGAGATCGGGCCGTGGATCGGGTCGCGGATCTCCATCGTCGTCGCCCCCAGGGACCGCGGTCGACCGGCGTCGCCACACGCCGCCCCTCTAGCACAGCCGCTGCGATGGCGCCACGAAAGCAGACGACTCGCCTGCGGCCACGCCCCTACTAGGTCGCACGCCGTGGCAACTCGGCGCGCCGCAAAGCCGCGTCCGAGGCCGCCTGGCTCGTCGTCCACCACACCGACGTCGCCAGGGCCGGAGGGGGCCACGCCGCGGCTAGCTGCGGGACGACCTGTCGCGCCACGACCCGCCGCGCCACCGCCTCCTCGGACCTTGCGCTCGGCGCCAATCTCCGACGCTTCAGCGCGTACAAGCCTCCGGGAGGTCGGCGGCTGGCGCGACCGCCCCGGGCGTCCTCGCCGCAGCGAGCCGTTCGCAGAGCGCGCGCAGGTGACGTCGCCCGGCAAAGCCGCCGCGGTCGCCGAGCCGGTGTAGTCGGGCGATCGCCGTCTGCAGGTGACCACCCAGGACGTCGCCCTCGACCGCGATCGCCACCTGCGTCGGGCCGTCTGGGTCGACGCCGCAGGCCCGAAGCAGCGCCGCCGCGTCGCCCGAGAGACCAGCCCGCGCCGCGCCGACGGTCACGAGCTCAAGCTCCACGGGCAGCGGGGTGGCGAGCTGCCGCACCCGCTCTAGCGCCTCGCGCCCGGCGTCGCAGGCGACCGCGGAGCGCAGCACGGCCTCGCGCACCGCCGCGGCCGGCCGCAAGGCCCAGATTCGCGCCCGCATCGCCGAGGCGCGCGAACATCCTGCGGCGTCGGTCGGCAACATGGTCAGCATCAGGGCGAGGGTCAGCGGGTCGTTGGGCGAGATCGCCAGCGCGGCCTCGGCATGCTGCCGCGCCTCAGCGCGACCTTCGGGCCGTTGGTGCGCCAAGCGGGCGAGGTTGTAGCGCACCTTGACGCTGCGTGGCTGCAGGCGTGCGCCGCGCTCGAGCAGGCCAAGCTCGGCCTCATGGGCCTGCGCCACCGGCCGCGCCGCCGCCGCCTGGTGAACGCATAGGCCGATCGCCGCTGCGAGCGCGAGCAGGGCCAGCAGCGCCGGTGCCACCAACCGCGGCCGCTCGCCGCCGAACGCGCTTGTCAATCGTCGCGCCCGCCAGGCCGACTCGGCGTTGGACAGCGGCGTCGCAGCCAAAGCCGCGACCAGCGCGCACAGGCCAAGAGAGGGGCTGAAGAGCAGCCGGTCGGCGGTCACCAAGGTCGCCGGCACCAAGAGCTGCGAGACCGGCGCCCACATCGACGACAGCGTCAAGAGGCCGAGCGCCAAGGTCGCCGCGCCAGGGCTGGTGGCCGCCAACGCGCCTGCTGCGCCCAGGCCGTCTCGCATCAGCCACCACAGGGCGGCAACCAGCGCGACCAAGCACAGGGCCGCCAGGACAGCGCCGAGGACGAGCACAGTGGAGGCCGGGTTGAGCAGGGGCAGCGCGTCGAAGCTGTAATCTGGCGCCAGCAGCTCGGCGTCGACCAGCCGGTGCGCCGCGTGGCCGATGAGGTAGACCCCCGCTCGCAGCCGGTCGCCCAACTCCGCCTGCCACAGCGGGTTGTCCTCCTGCGACACCCACGGCGTCGCGATGATGAGGGCGCGCGCCGCCAGCCACGTGGCGCCAAAGAGCCAGAGCTGGCCGATGAGCGACCTCACCTCCTCGCGGCTGCGCCCGGGCACCAGCAGCGCTAGGAGGCTGAGAGGTGCCAACGCAGCCAGGGCAGACTCCTTGGCCAGCAGGGCCATGAGCAGCGCCCAGGGGGCCATCGCCGCCGCTCGGGCGTCGCTGATCAGGGCGTGCGCCGCCAGCAGCAGCCACAGCGCCGAGAGCGGCTCGGGCCGATAGGAGAGGACCATCACCGCCTCGACGTGGGCCGGCAGCGTGGCAAAGAGGCCAGCCGCCAGAACGCCCGCCGTCGCGGCCGTCAGCGGCGCCACCCGCCACAACCTAGCGACGCGAAATACCAACCAGCCGAAGAGCGTGGCGACCACCGCCGCCAGGAGCAGTTGGAGCTGGTGGCGCACCGCCACGCTGAGGTTGCCGACCCCGTCCTCGACGCAGTAAGTGAGCGTCGTCAGTGGCCGCGAGACGCCCTGGCGCTGCCACTTGCCCTCGGGGCCAAACCAAGGCGTCGTCATCAAGGCGACCGGGTCGGGCGGCCACTTGGCGACCGGGTTATCGACGATGGCGGGGGCGTCGTCGAGCAGGTAGCCGGCGCGGGCTGCCGCTTCGCCGTAGATGGCGTGATGGCCCAAAGCGGCGAAAAGGGCGATGGCCGCGAAGCTGGTCGCGGTCATGACGAGGCCCGTTTCGCCGCGCCGCTGCGACGACGGGTCCGTAGCGCGCGGTCTGCCGCTCGGGCTGGGCGCCCTAGGGTCGCCGCTGGGGCTCATCCGTGCGCTCGACGCCGCAGCGCGACATTGAGCACGAGGCCGCAGCTCATCATGACCGTCAACACGCTCGAGCCCCCGTAGCTCATCAGCGGCAAGGTCAGCCCCACCACCGGCAAAAGCCCCATGACCATGCCAGCGTTCACCACGAACTGCCAGAAGATCAAGCTCGCCGCGCCGGCGCAAACCAGGGCATCAAAGCGCTGGTGCGCGCGATCGGCGACGTGCAAGGCCCACCACAGCAAGGCGAAGTAGACGCCAAACAGGCCAAGCGTCCCGACAAAGCCGTACACCGACGCCCAGGCCGCGAGGGCGAAGTCGGTGTAGACGAACGGCAGATGGCGCAGGACCGAGGTGCGTGCGTCCTCCATACCGCGCCCCAGCCAGCGCCCCGAGCCGACCGCCCACAGCGCCTGCTCTGGCTGCGACGCCGGCGCGATGCGGCGCGACTGCACGGCCTCCTCATCGAGCGACGCCCACTCGACGACGCGGCCCTTCTGGTAGTCGCGCACGAGGCCAGAGGTCCACGCCAGGGGCACCAGCAGCAGCATCACCAGCGCGCTGCCGATGATGGTGCGCCGCGAGACCCCCTCGTACAGGATCATGCTGCCGCCGATCAGCAGCACGCAGAGCGAGGTACCGAGGTCGGGCTCGACGTTGATCAGCCCGAACGGGATGAGGATCAGGAGGAGCGGCCAGCCGAGGCGTCGAATCGTCCAGGGTGCGGTGGCGCGGGCGCGGTCGAAGACGTCGGCCAGGGCCAGAATCACCGAGAGCTTCATGAACTCCGATGGCTGCATGCGCATCGGGCCGAAATCGAGCCAGCGCTTGCTGTGGTTGATCGGCACCGCGAAGAGCAGCACGGCGCTCAACAGCAAGATCAGGGCGATGTAGGCCGGCGCCGCCAGCCGCCGCACAAGATCGACGCTGGTCACTGAGAGCAGGCCGCCGCTGACGAGGCCGACCAGCAGCCAGACGGCCTGGATGCGGTGGAAGGAGGTTTCGCCGAGCGAGTCGATGAACCAGAGGTTGAGCATGGCCGCCGCGCCGATGCTGGCCAAGGCGCCGAGCCCGACCAAATTCGACGGGCGCCGCAGCTCGCGCAGCGCGCTCATGGCTCGTCCACCGCCGCCGGAGCTGGCTCGGCGCTCGGCGCCGTGGCACCGGGTTGGCCGCGCCGGCTGAAATAGCGCTCCAGCACGCGCTGCACGATGGGCGCCGCGACGTGGCCGCCCGATCCGCCGTGCTCGACCAGGGCGACGACGACGATCTCAGGCGCCTCAGCGGGCGCGAAGCCGACGAACCAGGCGTGGTCGTCGAGCATCCAGCGCACGATGTCCGGCGGGGCGTCGCTCGGCGCCCGCTGAGCCGCCTCGGCGGTGCCGGTCTTGCCGCAGACCGTGACGCCGGGCAGCCGGGCCCGAGAGCCGCTGCCGATGTCGTCCTGCACCACGGCCAGCAGGCCCCGCTTGAGCTGGCGCAGCGTCTCGGCCTGCAGGCGCATCGGCCGATCGGCGCCGCGCAGCAGGGGCGTCACGGCCGCGCCGGCGGCCTCGAAGCGTTCGATCAACGTGACGTCTGGCAACACGCCGTCGCGTGCGAGGCCGGCGTATACGCGGGCGACCTGCAGCGGCGTCGCGGTGACGTCGCCCTGGCCGACCGCGCTCGACAGCGAGAGGCCGGGGAAATAGCGGCCGCGACCGCCCTCGTACCACGCCCGCGTCGGCAACAGGCCCGTCGCCTCGCGGAGCTCGATGCCCGTCGCCTCGCCAAAGCCCATCTCGGCGCCCAGGGCCGCCAGCGCGTCGATGCCGAGCGCCTCGCCCACCTTGTAGAAGTAGACGTCGCAGGACTGCGCGATGGCGGCGCGGAGGTCGACGTCGCCGTGGCCGCTGTGCTTGTGGCAGCGAAAGCGTCGGCCGCCGAATTCGTAGTAGCCGGGGCAGTGGTGGATGGTGCTCGGCCGGACCACCCCCTGCTCCAGGCCCGCCGCCGCCGCGACGACCTTGAACACCGAGGCCGGTGGAAACGGATGCAGCGCCTTGTTGAGCATCGGCGAGAACGGGCTGGAGTCGACCCGCGCCTTGCGTTCGGCGGTCAGGCGCCCGGCCCAGCTGTTGGGGTCGAAGGACGGCTTGGAGTACAGCAGGCGCACCGCGCCAGTTCGGACGTCGAGCGCCACCACCGCGCCGGAGTGGACGTGCGCCATGGCCGTCTTGGCTTCGCGCTGCAGCGCCAGATCGAGGGTCAGTCGCGCCGACAGTCCCGGGATCACCGGCATCGGCTTCAATTCGGCCAGCATCTCTTGCACATCGCTGCGCTCCTCGAGGCCGCGGCGGCGCACCAGCACCTCCTCGCCGTCGACGCCGCGCAGCAGGGTGTCGAGGGCCGACTCGAGGCCGGTGCGGCCGATACGATCGTCGAGCTGAAAGCGGGCATCGCCACCCTCTTCGAGAGGCCGCAAGTCGCGATCGTTGACGCGGCTAGTGTAGCCGAGGACGTGACTCGCCAAGTACCGCAGCGGGTACTCGCGCTGGATCTCGGTGCGGACCCGGGCCTCAGGCAGCAGGTGGGCGTGGCTGCGCAGGCGCGCGACCTCGTCGTCGAAGGTCCGACCGCACATCGGGCAGCGCAGGATGTGGGGGCCGTGGTGGAGGTGGGTCTCGTCGTAGGGGCAGGCCTTGGCGCCGCTGAACTCGCGGCTGCAGGCCGGGCAGTGGACGCCGTCGCCGTTACCGCTGGGCACCAACTTCTTGCGGTCCACCGGGCAGGTGGCGACCTTGGGCGGCGGCTCGAAGGAGCGACCGCAGGTCTGGCAGAAGGCATAGTCGGTCGCGGCCACGAGCTCGAGGCGCTGGCTGTCGAAGGGGCAGTGGGTCGACACGAGATCGCGTCGCATGATCACAGGCTTGCTTCGCTTGCCGGCCAGGCGGCGCAGCTCGGCGCCGGCGGCGGTCACCTCGGCGTCGGTGAGGTCAAGCAGGCCGCGCAGCGTCTGCAGCAACGGCTCGACGCGCTGCGGCTGGATGCGGTGCGGCAGCAGCTCCAAGCGGTGGCTCTCGATGTTGCGCGCCAGCACCTCACCCTCGTGGCCGAGCAGCAGGCCCCGCGGCGCCGAGGCCCGCACTTTGGCGACTCGCTCGATGGCGGCGAATTGCTCGTACTGCTCGCCGCGCACCACCTGCACGAGCAACAGCCGGGCGCCGAGCACCAAGATGCCGCAGCCGACCATCGCCACGGCCACGCGGTTGCGGACCTCGAAGGCCTTGGCATCGAAGAGCTGGCCGATTGGCAACGGGATCATCGAGTCCTGCGCAGGCCATCACGCCGGCGATCCGGCAGGGCCCCGATGCGATCGCCGCCAGACAGCACGTCGCCGATGCGATCGTAGATCCAGAACAGGACAGGCGCCGCCAACATCGTGCCGAGCGCCATCGGCGGCGCCGCCCGTAGGACCTCGTCGAATGCGCCGAAGCTGCGGTGAAACAACGCCTGAAACAGCAAGAAAAAGCCCACCGCCGCGAAGGTAGCGCCGCCCGCCGCTGCCATCGTCGGCAACGTCGAGCGCAGGTCGAGGCGGGTCCCCAGCAGCGAGGTCGCCGCGCAGAGCAGGGTGCCGATCTCCACGAAGGTGCCGACCGGCGCCGCCAGCGAGAAGGCGTCCTTGCACAGCCCAATCGCCGCAGCGCAACACAGCCCGACCAGCCAGCCGCACCGGCTGCCGAGGTACAGCGCCGCCAACACCAGCAGGTCGGGCGCAAGCCACCAGCGATCGACGTGGCGCAACAGCGGCCCCTCGAAGCTGAGCAGCAGCACGGTGAACAGTGTCCAAGCTAGGGGTCGCAACGCGCTCGCCTCCTGTCGAAGCTGGGTCCAAGGCCGCCGGGCCTAGCCGCGCGCCTCCGACCATGGGCGCGGCCGCCTCGCCTCGTCAACTCCTGGCGCCTGCCGTGCCGTCGCCCCTCGCGGCGCCGCGCCAGGGACGTCTGAGCCTCAGCCGTCAGGGATGTTGGCCGGATCCGAGCGAACCCTTGGCAGCGCGCGTGGCTGCCCGGCGGGCGCGCCGGCGGCGCCCGGCTGCTGGCCGACGACGATGAGCACCTCCTCCAGCGTCGCGAACGTCACCGCCGGCGTCAGCGCGTAGCCGACGTAGGGGCCTTGGCGCGTCGGGGCAGCGGCGACGACGTGGCCCAGCTCTAGGCCGGCCGGAAAGACCTTGTCATGGCCGCTGGTCAACACCGCGTCGCCCGCCTCGATCGGCGTCGCCTGCTCGGCCCGCTCCAAATGAACGAAGTCGGCGCCAAACTCGCTGGCCTTGCCTTTGCCGCGCGCAGTGCCGGCGACGCCCTTGCCGGCGATCGTCGCGTCAGCGGCGGAGCGGGCGTCGGTGATGAGCATCACGTCGGCGCTATCTCCACCGACGCGCTCGATGCGGCCAACGACGCCGTCGTGGGTGACGACCGCCTGGCCTTCGCGCACCTCCTTCAAGTCACGGACATCGATCTGCAAGCGCAGCACGCGGAAGAATTGGCTGATCTCGCGCGAGACCACCTTGGCAGGCACCGAACGTAGCTCGCCGTGCTCCGCGCGGAAGCCACACAGCAATTTGACCCGGCGCAGCTCCTCGCCCTGGGCCCGGCTGCGCAGCGCCTCACCGAGCAGCTCGCGGTTCTCGCTCTCCAGTGCGACGTTGCGGGCGCGGACTTCGACGAGGTCGATGTAGCTGCGAAACGCCTCGCCCAGCGCCGAGATCACGCCATCGGTGACGCCCTGAATCGGGCTCGAAAGCCGCAGCAGGCCGCGCTCGATGGCCGTGCTCTCCTGCCGCTGCTTGCCATGGATGTACATCGACACCAGCGGTAGGAGCATCAGCGCGAAGCTGACAATGCGCACCTGGTGGCGGCGCAGCAAACCCCAGATCACGGCGCATCCCCGCGCCCGGCAGCCGTCGCGTCGGCCCTGGCCCCGCCCGCGCTGCTGACCGTCGCGGCCGCTCCCGCCAGCTCGACGTCCTTCTCGGCGGGCTGTTCGTCGTAGCGTCGCGCGTGCTCCGAGGCCGCTTGGAGCGCCTCACGCTGCATCGCCACCGCCCGACGGCCGCTGCGCGCTCGATCGCGCGCCGCCCGCAGCCGTGGCGCCAGCGTGAACAGATGCGCCACCAGCAGCGCCGCGACCACGGCCTCCATGGCCACCGCCGTCCACAGCACGGACGCCTCGACGCCGACCCGCAGCGTCCCGTCGGTGGGCGTGGTGCGGTCGGCGAGCAGCGCTGCCCAGGCCATCACCACGAGCAGCGTCGCGACGCCCGATAACGTGCGGCGAATCAGGCTGTTGTGCTTGCCGAGCCGCCCATAGTTGGTGAGCATCACGGCGGTGGTCAACGCCATCAGGGCGTAGAGCCACCAGTCCTCGGCGCCGCCAACGCGCGCCTGCCAAGCCACCAAGCCGCCAGCGCCGACGTGCACCACGACGGCCACAGCGACCACCGCCGAGTCGATCCGCAAGATGCGCTCAAGGCGGCGCGCGGCGTCGCTTGCTGCTTCGCTTGCGGCTGCGACTTCGGCTTCGAGCACCTGCGCCCCGGCGGATGCCCCGATCGGTTAGGGCTTGTAGTTGTACTTGGAGAAGTTGGTCTGGACCTGCGCTTCGGTCGGCGCTGCGCCCTTCTTCACCGTAGCGACCGCGAATTCGCTAGCATTCTCGGCCATCTTGTAGTTGAGGCCGATGTCCTCCTGGAAGAGCGCGGGCACTTCGTCTTCCTCGAAGATGGCGCGCCACGGGCAGGCGGGCTCGCAGTTGGTGCAGTCGATGCACTCGTCCGGGTTGATGTACAGCTGGTTCGCCCAGTCGCCGTCTGCGCTCTGCCGCTCGTAGATGCACTCGACCGGGCACACGTCAGCGCAAGCGGTGTCCCTGCAGTCGGTGCAAAGGCGGGTGATGATGTAGGCCATCGGATCCTCTCCCTTTCATTCGGTTCGTCCGGAACCCTCGCCGGGCACGCGGCTGGGGCTTGGCGCCGCGTCCCAGGCTCAGCGCGCGCCGGCCGGGGCGATCGCCCCCGCGTCCGCGGGCAGCGCCGCGACTATCGCCGCCGCCATCGCCCTTGTCGAGGCCCTGCCGCCGTGATCCGGCGTCGTGGCCGCCGGGTCGCGAAGCACCGCCGTGATCGCCAAGCCGATCCGCGTCGCAGCGTCGGTGGCGCCGAGGTGCCGCAGCAAGTCGAGGGCCGGCAGCAGCAGCGTCAGCGCGCTCGCCGCTGGCTCACCGTCGGTGTCGACGGCGAGGCCGACGTGGTGGGTCGCCTCGAAGACCTCGACCGGGAGGCCGTTCGCCGGCAGCAAACCGGAATTGTGGGAGGTGACGAGCGCGCTGCCGCCGACCAAACCGGCGCCGACGTCGGCGAGGATGTCGCCAAAAAGGTTGCCCGCCACCAAGACGTCGAAGCGCTCGGGCCGCACCACCAGCTGCATCGCGGCGTTGTCGGCGATGACGTCGTCGAAGGCGATGTCTGGGTAGTCGCTGGCGATCTCGCGGCCGATGGCGCGAAAGAGGCCGTCGCTCCGCTTCATGATGTTGGCCTTGTGGACCAGGGTCAGGCGCTTGCGGCCGCGGCGTCGCGCCAGCTCGAAGGCGAAGCGGATGACGCGCTCGCTCTTGTGGCGGGTCAGCACCTTGATCGTCTGCACCACCCCGGGCACCACCTCGTGTTCGATCCCGCTGTAGATCTCCTCCGTCAGCTCGCGCACCAGCAGCACGTCGACGCCCTGGTAGCGGCTGGGCACGCCGTCGAGGTTTCGGATCGCCCGTACGCCGGCGAAGATGCCGAGCCGTTTGCGGAGCTGCACGTTCGGGCTCTCGTAGCCGCCGCCGGTCGGTGTCCGCAGCAGGGTCTTGAGACACCGACCGGCGTCGGCGATCGCGGCGACCGTGGCGTCTGGCAGCGGCGATCCGAGGCGATCGACGCCGAGCGCGCCGGCGGGTTCGACCTGCCAAGCGATGTCGACCCCCGCCGCGGCGACGACGCTGCGCACCGCCTCGCCGAGCGCCGCGCTGACGGGCCCCGCCTCGAGCAGGATCACCCTCGGCACCGCCGGACGGCGATCTGCAGCCGCCGCGGTCGAGTGCCCCGGCTCACCCGTCGTGGGCCCTTGCCGATGATCGGGCAACGCGCTCATGCCGCCTCCTGGGCCAGCGCCGCGATGACCGCGTCGCGGAATGCCGCGGTGTCGGCGCTACCGCCGAGGTCGCGGGTGCGAACCTCGCCCGCCGCCAGCACCGACAGCAAGGCGCGCTCCACCCGCGCCGCCGCCGTCCGCTCGCCGATGTGGCGCAGCAGCAGCACCGCCGACTGGATGAGGGCGGTCGGATTGGCGAGCCCCTGGCCGGCGATGTCGGGCGCTGAGCCATGCACCGCCTCAAAGACCGCATAGCGATCGCCGATATTGGCGCCTGGGACGACGCCGAGGCCGCCGACGAGGCCGGCGCAGAGGTCGCTCAGCACGTCGCCGTAGAGGTTCTCCATGACGAGGCAGTCGAAGCCGGTCGGGTCCAGCACCAGCTCGCGGACGACGTCGTCGACCAAGGCGTCGTCGCGGCGTAGGAAGGGGTCTTCGTCGCCTACTTCGCGGAACGACTTGATGAACAAGCCGTCGGACTGCTTCATGATCGTGGCCTTGTGCACCAGCGTCAGGCGGTGACGCCCCTCGGCCCGCGCCCAGTCGCCAGCCCAACGGCAGATCCGCCGGCAGGCATCGGCCGAGATGATGCGCAGCGTCTCGACCACGCCGGGCACCGGCTCGTGCTCCATGCCTTTGTAGAGGCCCTCGGTGTTCTCGCGAAAGATGACCAGGTCGACGCCATCGTGGCGGGTGCGAACGCCCGGGATCGACCGCACCGGCCGCAGGCTGACGTAGAGGTCGAGCGCCTGGCGAATGGCGACGTTGACGCTGGTGAAGCCGCCGCCGACGGGCGTCGTACTCGGGCCCTTTAGCGCCACCCGGCACCGCTCGATCGCCCGCAGCGTGGCATCGGGGAGCGGCGTCCCGTGCGTCGGCACCGCGCCGGCGCCGGCGGGCATCCTCAGCCAGTCGATGGTGACCCCAGAGGCCGCCAACACGGCCACCGTCGCGTCGCTGACCTCGGGGCCGATGCCGTCGCCCTCAAGCAGGACCAGTTCGTACGCCATGGCACCTCTCCGCCCGAGGCCCGTCCCAGGCCGCGGTCTCTGTCAGCGGTCGCCGCGTCGTGGCGCCACACCAGGATTGCGCCCGTCTGCCACGATCGCTCCGCCGCGCGCCTTGCGGTGGGCCGGCTGGGGAGGGTGCCTCGCAGCCGGCGGAGGGTCAACGCGGGGGTGCCTCGGAGCGCAGGCGTCGCTCGCGCGCGTCATGGCAGGCCGCCGGGCCCGCCGCGCACCGCGCAGTTGCCTGCCACCGCCGGCGTCCACGTGCACCGCCGCACAGGCGAACCGAGCCGGCGATCCCTCCCCAAGGCGGCGTGCTGGCGCTACCATCCTGGACCCCCCGCCCGCGCGCTGCGCGCGGAAGTCTGGAGCCAACCGCCGTGTCAGCGATCCCTCGCGCAGCCATCTTGCTGCCGGCCCGACCGATCTCGCCCTACCTCAGCTGGCTCGCCGCGCTCGCGCTTTCGCTCGTGGCGGCCGTGGCGTGCAGCGGACCCGAGCCTGACGCCGCGGCGGACGCTCACCGCGCCGACGTCGACGGCCAGGGGGCCCCGGGCGACGCGTCGGGTGCAGACGCCGCCGCCGGCGAGGCGCCCGACCAGGGCAGCGCGCTGCTCTCTGCCGTGGTGCCGGACTTTGGGCCCAGCGAGGGCGGGACCACGATCGAGGTCCGCGGCCAGGGTCTGGAGCCGACCCAGGCGGTGTGGATCGGCGCGTCGCAGTGCCTCGACCTGCAGATCGTCGACGACCAGACCCTGCGCTGCCGCACGCCGCCGCAGCCTCCGGGCTTTGCCGCCGTGCAAGTCATCCGGCAAGACACCACCAAGCGGCTGCCGCTGCCGACGCTTCACCTCGACGCCGCCTTTCAGTTCGTCGCCACGGTGCGCGTCGACTCCGTACAGCCCAGCGCTGCACCAGCCGGCAGCGCCACGCTCGTCACGGTGCAGGGCGCGGGCTTTCTGCCTGGGACCTCGTTCCTGTTCGGCAGCCGGATGGCCATCGGCGTCGACGTCCAAGACGAGCACGCCGCGACGATGTGGCTGCCACCGGCGCCCGAGACGGACGACGCCGAGGGGCTCGCCGCGGCTGGCGTTTTGGTCGACGTCATCGCGACCAACGTCGACGGCCAGGGCCAGCTCGACGACGGATTTCGCTTCTTGCCGGCCAAGGAGCCCCCAGCCGTGTCCGGCGTGGAGCTGGCCTGGGTGCAGCCCGATCGCTTGGACCCGGCCGGCGGCACCGCGATGACGCTCCGCTACAGCGCGCCGCCGTCGCTCGGTGCGCTGCTCGGCGTGCGGATCGGCAGCCTCGACGCCGCAAAACTCGGGCCTGGGCCACAGGGACCACAGAGCGCGAGCGCCGTGGCACCGGCCGGCAGCCCCGGACGCGCCGACGTGCGGCTCTACTTTGCCAGCGGCGTCGCAGTCTTCAAGGCGCGCGTCCAGTTCGCCAGCGCCCTGCCGCGCTTGGTGGCGGTGCTGCCGAGCCGTGGCGGCCAGGCCGGCGGGACGTTGGTCGATCTGGTCGGCGATGGCGTCGATTCCATGAGCTACGTGCGCTTTGGTGACAAGGAGGGCGTCGGCATCGAGGTCGAGGACGCCGGCTTGGTCCGCACTCGGACGCCCCCGGCTGCCGGGCCGGGCGCTGTCTCGGTCCTGGCGCGCTTCGGCAGTCCGAAGGCCCCGCTCGGCCAGAACCTCTTGAAGAACGCCTATGTCTACTTTGATCCGGCGCAACAGTCCTTCGGCACCTGGGGCGGTCCCCTCGAGCGCGCGCTCAACGTGACGGTGCAGCGCGCCGGCTGGCCTGGCGGCGTGGTCCAGGGCGCGCTGGTCGTCATCGGCGACGGGCTCGACGTCGAGAAGCGCGGCATCACCGACCACCGGGGCCAGGTCGTCATCTCGACCCTCGATCTGCGCGGCCCGCTCGACGTCTCTGCCAGCGCCGGCGGCTTCGGTGCCGCGACGCTCGCCGGCACCGCCAGCGAGAACGCCACCCTCCTCATCCGAGAGTATCCGCAGCCCGGATCGGGTGAGCCGCCGGTGTGGCCGAAGAACTTCTACGGCAGCGGCACAATCCTCGGCCGAGTGATCAACGCTGACAAGGTCAGCGGGCTACCACGCGGCCGCTGTAAGGGCGGCGCTGCCCCGGGGGAGGCCTGCGCTCCGTGCGGCCCCAACCTGCCGTGTGGCAAGGGCTTGCAATGCCTCGCCGCCGACGCACCGGTCTGGCCGCCTGGTGGAGTGACCGCCACCGCGACCGGCCTCTGCATGCAGCCGTGCATCGGCGATGGCGACTGCGGCGAGGGCCTGGAGTGCCGATACGGCGCGTCGCAGTCGGAGATGGCGCCAGGCCTGCCCTCCGCGACCACGCCCATCGACGTCGGGACAGGGCCTGGCGGCGCTGGACCCGCAGACCCGGGCGTCACCGCCGGCATCTCAGCGCTGCCGGTCTGTCTGCCGCGCGTCGGCGTGGCGCAGACCCGCTGCGAAGTCAGCAAGTCCTGGATGTTCTCGTTCGATCCCGATCCCGGACCGGGCGCGATCGTCAAAGCGAACGCGACCTTTGAGCTCAAGTCGCGGCTCGGATCGGTGGCCGTCGCCTGCCGCCGAGGCTATGTCGCCGCCGACGACGGGGCGTTCGTGCCGCTCTGGTTCGGCGTCACCCGCAACGTCGAGCTGCCGACGGACAAGGTTCCGGTCCACGTCGATGTCGTGCTCGATCACCGCCTCGGCCGCCAGCTCGCCGTACGAATGAGCGGGCTGCCAATGGGCGACGACAGCTTGGGCAAGCGACGACACGTCACGGCCTGGTTGAGCCTCGAGGGCGACGGCGTGTTGGAGCTTGCCCGCAGCGAGACCACCCAGCGCACGGACCTGCTGACCTTGCATCACCTGCCAACGGCCTTGCACGGCGCGCTTGGCGGTCTGCGCTTGGAGGTCTATGGCGGGCTGCAGACGGTGCCGGGGGACCAAGGTGCGCCGCTCTCGCTCGGCCACTTCATCGGCCAGCAGGTCACCGAGCCTGAGGGCATCGTGAGCTGGCCGCAGCTTGAGCCGGCGCCGATCCTGACGCCGAGCGGCGCTCTACCGACGCTGGCCGCCGCCGTCGGCAAAGCGGGCGCCTTCGCCGTCGGTCGCGGCGGCCGCATCTTGCACTGGAGCGGCCTCTCGTTCACCCCGCAGGCGCAGCCGATCGAGGCCGATCTGCTGACCGTCTGGCTCGATCCGGTCATCGACACCGGCTGGATCGGAGGCGCCGGCGGTGTGCTGCTGCGTCGCCACGCCGACGCAGGCTGGTTCCCCGAGCCGTCGCCGACCGTCAGCGACGTCATCGGCGTCGTTGGCGCCGCGCCGGGCGTCGACGCTGGGGCGCTGTGGCTCCTGGACCGACAGGGCGTGCTCTGGTTGCGCAGCGGCGGCGCCTGGGCGGCGACGCCCAAGGGCCCCTGGCAAGGCGCCAGCGGCGACAGCGGCGCCGCATTGCCGCCAGACGAGGTCAGCGCCCTGCGGAGGCTCGCCGACGGCAGCTTGGTCGTGCTGACGCTGGGCGGCGCGGTGCATCGGCTCATCGTCCCGGCGCCGACGGTCGGCGCCGACGGCAAGGCCGCCAAGACCTATGCGCTGCCACCAGCTTTTGCGTACCCTTGGAGCACGGTCGTCGCCTCTGGCCCACAGCCGCTTTTTGACGCCGCCGGGGCCGGTGACGCCTTCTTCGCTTGCGGTGGCGGCGGTGCGCTACTGGCCGTGGCTGGTGGCAAGGCGACGGCGCTCAAGACTGGCACCAGCGCGACGCTTTATGGGCTCTTGCCGCACCCCAAAGGCTTGACCGTGGTCGGCGCTGGCGGCACCTGGCTGGAGGGCAGCGCTGCGGCCGGCGCCGCGGTCGATCCCGCGGCCTGGACCCTTGAGTCACGCGGGCCCGCCGGCGCGACCTTCGATCTGCGGGCGGTCTTCGCGCCCCTCGGACTCGACGTCCCGACCGGACCAGGGCGGGTCGCCATCGGCGAGCCGGCGCTCCAACTCGGCACTTGGCTCGAGATGCCACGCTGGGTGTCGCCGCAGCCGGGCGAGCCGGTGCCGTCTACGCTGCAATGGGCCACCGATGGTGGCGCCGCCGCCAGCCTGCAGTTCATTCAGATCACGACGTTCTGGCAGATCTCCTACTGGGACATCGTCGCCGAGGCTGCGCGCACCAGCGTGACGCTGCCCGACTTCATGGCGATTGGCGGCTGGCAACCGCTGCCGGGTGGCCCGCTGCGTATGCGGCTGACCCGCGCGTTCGCGCCTGGGCTCTCGATCGACCACTTCGCCCATGACCAGCTGTCGTGGTACGCTTGGACCACGTGGGCCTTCGCCCAGCAGTTGAGCTTCGTCGTTGGGTCGCAGCCTTAGCCTCGGCCCCTTTGGTCGAACGACTGCGTGCCCGGCCTCGAGCCAAGGTAGGGCCCGGCCCCTCCAACAGATGGGCACTGGCCACCGCGACGGGCCGATGACGGAGTGGAAGTGACCGATCTCTTGCTCGAACTCGGCCGCAACTCCGCGGCACGCGGCACCATTCGGATGCTGGGCCTGCCCCTGCCGCGACCTCAGGCGCTGCAGCGGGCCGCCGGGCCTGACCTCGCGCTGCCGCTGGCCGACCTGCGCGCGGTGGTGGTCGGCGTCGACGTCGGCGGCGGCGGCGGGCTCGGCGAGATCGCAGCTGCGGCCGCCCGCGG
>SXGT01291870.1_pt1 | contig 29815 bp, 18 predicted proteins | sample 3176221 | NCBI WGS metagenome assembly SXGT01 (sample SAMN11356862, study PRJNA531348) | freshwater metagenome | isolation source: freshwater sample F1-120 | place: China: Fuxian Lake, Yuxi | collected 2017-12-25 | reverse complement strand
CATCAGTTCGAGCGTACGCATTGGAATTCGGGCAAGGACTGGGGGTTCCACGAAGCCGCGCTGTTCGGCAGCTCACATTACGAACTGCCCGGCGTGCTGCGTTGGTTCACCGCCAATATCGGCATGCACCATGTCCACCACCTGTGCAGCACCATTCCATTCTACCGCCTTCCTGCAGCGCTTCGCGCACGACCGGAACTGGCCAGCATCAACCGCCTGACGTTGCGACAGAGTCTGGGGTCACTGAGGCTGGTGCTGTGGGACGAAGCGACGGGCAGGCTCGTGTCGTTTCGCGATGCGCGGGCGTATCCGGGCAGCGTCTTCAGCAAGTGGTCCGATGGCTGAGATGGAGGTCGAACTGCTCCAAACTCGCTGGTGCGAGGACGCGCTGACCGGCCGGGAGGGGGAAGCCGAAAGCTAGGCCTTGCGCATCTCGAGTCTGCCCGGCGCGAGCGAGACAACACGGAAGGGACCCGGACTGATGGACTTTGCGCTGGACGTTCGGGAAGGAACGCGAGGGCGAGGCCAAGCCGGCTTGCGGCGAGGAAGTCTCGCTACCTCGGCCCAAGCCAATCTAGGATGGGGCCGGAATACGCTCGTGCTTTGCGGCGAAGTCGCCCAGCTACGGTCTGCAGCTCCGTCCTACTTGCCCCGTTCCACGACGGCGTCGATCGCGGAGACGACCTGATCGGGCACGGCGTAGTGGAACAGGTGTCCCTGCCCGGGGACGATGCGGAGTTCAGCGCCGATGTCCCCAGCGATGCGCTCGGCATGTTTGGCGACATGCGCGATCAAGTCGCCTTCACCCGCCATCACCACGACGGGAAGCGACAGCTCTCCATAGCGACGGCTGAGCGCAGTGGCGCCGGGCGTCATCATGGCAGTATCGGCTGCCGTCGCGCGCACTTGGGACGGACGCAGGGTCATTGCGACGGGAAAGTCCGCAAACTTGCCCGATATCGGCGCAGGCGCGAAGCTGGCCTTGATCGCCAGCGGCCCGACGAGCCCGCCCGAGAGCGGCGAGATCGTGTTTGCCATGAGATCGCCGACGATCGGAACGGCCGGCATTGAGAAGGGGATGACGTCGGGACGCGGGGTCCCATAATAATATCCTGACAGCAGAACCAATCCCGCGACCGCGTCCGGGTGGTCGAGCGCCATCGCGAGCGCCACCATCGTTCCCCAGCTATGGCCGACCACGACCGCGCGTTCGACGCCGATCGCCTTGAGCGCCCGCGCGAGCAACTTGGCTTGCGCCGCCGGAGTCCACACGGTGGATCGCGGACGATCGCTATAGCCAAACCCCGGGCGATCGAAGGCGATGACGCGGTGATGCTGGGCGGCGAGCCCGAGGACGCCGCTGACCTCGAAATCCTGAAGCATGACGCCGTTGCCGTGGAGCAGCACGACCGCCGGGCCTTCGCCCCGGTCGACGTAATGCAGCCGAACGCCGTCGACCTCGACGAACTTTCCCGCGGGCGGCGTGTCGGCCTCCGCCCGGCGGGCGTTCGCCCGATTCAGCAGCGCGGTCCCGACCAAGACGGTTGCGGTCCCTGCTGCGATCCACCCGCGGTTGCGTCGGGCGAAGGTTTTCCACGAAGGGGCCGAACGGGCCTTCGGAGCGATGACGGGCGATGCCGTGGTGATCTGCTTTTCCATTCCGCGCCAACGGTTGTGCAGTGCACAAAGTTTCTTCAGGCCATCAATCGGCTGCTAAGAGATGGAGCAGCCCCAGGTTTGGCTTACAATGTCGCCTATGCCTCCTTTGGCCTCCGCCTCGTCTCACCGGCGGGCGCGACCAGACATGCGGCTCAGCGCCAAGCGGCCCGCCTTTCGGCCGTTGCCGACACACGTGCGGAGATCAGGGAAGTGTCCGGGGGGAGGGCTCTCCCGCCGGTGCAGCGTGCTGCAACTTGCCCGGGAACCGAAGTTGTTCGTCAGGAAGTCGCTCGCCCTTGATCTGCGCAGCCATGATCAAGGCGGCGGCGTTCGCCATCTGCTCGATCGGCTGCTCAACCGATGCTATGTTGTGGCTGAGCCACCGCGACGACTCGATCGCGTCGAAACCGGCGACCTCGATCTGATCAGGAACGCTCTTTGCCAGCCGATGCACCAGCGCGTCCTTTGCGCCGATCGCCATCATGTCGTTGGCGGCGATGATCGCATCGTAATCACCGACGCCCTGATCCGCCCAGGCCGTAACGGCCACCAACCCATCATCATACGCGAAATCGCCACGATGCTCGGCGACGATGCATGCTCCAGCGCGTGCGAGTTCATCCTCGACCCCTCGCATCCGTTCCGCGCCGACGAGCGAGTCCTCCTTGGCCCGGACCAGCGCGAAACGCCGATGACCCTTGTCGAGAAGGTGCCTGGCGATCACCAGGCCGGAGGCGTGATGGTCGCAGGCGACCGAGGCGAAGCCAAGTCCGGCGGGCCTGTTGTAAAACAGAACCGGCACGCTGGCGCGTTCGAGCTGTTGAAGGTGAGCGGCCGGGACAGCGGCCGCTGCGATCACGCCGTCTAGCTGGTAGGACAGGATGTGATCGGTGACGTCGCCGATCTGTTCGTCGTCATCGAGCAGAAACAGCATGATCCGAACGCCGAGGCCGGAGAAGGCCTGAGACAGGGCGAGCAGCACCTCCGGATGGTGGCGGTTGGTCTCGTTGAAAAGAATAAGTCCGACGACGTTCGAGCGTCGCGTGGCCACCGCCCGCGCCATGATGTTGGGCTGATAGCCGAGTTCCTGAGCGGCGCGCAGGATCTCGGCCCGCTTCTTGGGGGCGACGCTCGCGCCCGGCGTGAAGGCGCGCGACACAGCGGATTCCGACACGCCCACCACGCGAGCGACATCGGCCGACGTCAGCCGGCGGCGAGGTGCTCCAGCCACTGCGGATGACGACTTCTTTCCCGACGGCATGCGCCGCAACCCCCATCCAGTCATCGAGCCGTTCGTCGGAACGGCACGGCCGAACACACGCCAACGCCTTGGGAAAACGTCTAGCTGCACTCTCCGTGAGGTTCAAACGGCATCGGCCCCGATCCTGAGCGCCTAGGCCTTATTGCAGGCGAGCCAACCTCGCCGCATGGATCGCGCATTTGCAACAATCAGCTGTTGCAAGCGCATGCAAGTCGTGTAACCTTTCGTTCAAGGGCGATTGGGGAACGATGATGAACCCGAGCAGAAGCAAGTCAGGTCGGCGTTTTGTTGGTCTGCTTTTCGCTACGACGGCGCTGGTCGGCGCGGCATCGGCGCAGGCGCAATCCGTGCCTGCCGTCGAAGAACCGAGGTCCGACGACATCATCGTCACGGCTCAGAAGCGCGCGGAAAGTCTGCAAAGCGTGCCGATGAGCATACAAGCGCTGTCGGAAGAGCGTCTCGACGAGCTTCAGGTTCGCAGCTTCGTCGATTACATCAAGTACCTGCCGAGCACGAGCTATACGACGGGCGGTATCGGAACCCCGGGAAACAGCTCGGTGACGTTCCGCGGGATCGCGACCGACGGCGGCTTGTATATTTCCGGCTCGCTGCCGACGGTCGGAACCTATCTCGACGAGCAGCCGATAACCTCCATTTCGGGCACGGTCGACGTGCATGTCTACGACATCGCGCGGGTGGAGGCGCTCGCCGGGCCGCAGGGGACGCTCTACGGAGCGTCGAGTCAGGCTGGAACGATCCGGATCATCACCAATCGCCCGGACACGAGCAAGTTCAGCGCGGGCTATGACTTCGAACTCAATCAGATCTTGAAGGGCGGGCTCGGCGGACAGGCCGAGGGCTTCGTCAATATTCCGATCGTGGCGGACAGGGTCGCCTTGCGAGCGGTGGGCTGGTACAGCCGAACCGGCGGATACATCGACAACGTGTTCCGCTCGCGCACCTTCCCGTCCTCCGGCATCGTGCAGACCAACGAACGACAGGTTGAGGACGATCATAATCCGGTCGACGTATACGGCCTGCGCGCGCAGCTCGGGATCGATCTCGACGAGAATTGGACGATCACGCCTTCGGTGATCGCACAGCGTACCGAATGGAAGGGAAGCTTCCAATCCTCAGACGACCGGGTCGGGGAGCTCAAGATCGCGCACGTCTTCCCCGAGTTCGGGACCGACGAATGGTATCAGGTCGGCGGCACGATCACCGGCAGGGTCAGCGACTTCGAGGTGACGTACGCGGGCTATTACATGGACCGCAAGCGCGACGACCAGAACGATTATGCGGACTACGGCTATTTTTACGATCTCGTCGCCGGTTCCGGTGCGGGCGTGGTCAACGATGCGGGTCAGCTGATCGATCCGTCGCAGATCAACCGCAACAAGGTCAAGCTCACCAAACACAGCCAGGAGCTGCGGATCGCGAGCCCGTCGACGGGGCGTCTGCGCGGGGTGGCCGGGTTGTTCTATCAGCGGCAGACGCAATTGGAGCAGAACGATTATCTGACTCCCGGTTTCGCGACCAGATTGTCGGTGCCGGGGCGGCCCGGGCAGGTGTGGCTGACGCTGCAGAACCGTATCGACCGGGATTACGCCGCGTTCGGGCAAGCGGACTTCGACGTCACCGACAAGCTGACGCTGACGGGCGGCGCACGTCTGTACAAGTTCAACAACTCGCTCGTCGGCTTCTTCGGCGTCAACACAACCTATTTCGGCACCGGCGTGCGTCAGTGCCTGGGGCGCGCCGCGGGCGGGGGCCCGTTCGGCGTCGGTATCGCGGTCGTCCCCGGCACGCCCTGCACGAACCTGGGCGTGCTGAACGCCGACGGCAGCATCTCGCCCAAGGTGTCTAAAGGCGACGGCGTTACCTGGCGAGGCACCGCGACGTACAAGTTCTCGCCCGACAATCTGATCTGGTTCACCGCATCGACGGGCTTTCGCCCCGGCGGCGTCAACCGCGCGGGAACCGCCGAGCCGTTCGGGGCCGACGAGTTGTTCAATTACGAGATCGGGTCGAAGAACAGCTTCCTCAACGGCCGGGTGACCGCAAACGCCGTCTTGTTTCAGGGGGACTGGAAGAACGTCCAGGTCCTGTACCAGCCCGCGGGCGCAAGCGGCGTCGCGCTGATCGGCAACGTCGGCAGCGCGCGGTCGCGGGGCTTCGAAGTCGACCTGAGCGTCCGTCCCGTGGAGGCATTGTCGATCCGTGCGGCGATGACCTATACCGACGCCAAGTTGCTCGAACCCTTCGTCCTGTTCGGGACGGTCACCGCTCCGGCAGGCCAGCCGCTGCCGCTGACGCCCAAGATCAAATCTAATCTGATCGCGCGGTACGAGGCTCCCGTCGGTCCGGGAACCGGTCATGTGCAGCTCGCCGCCGCCTATATCGGAGAGCGGAATTCCGTGATCTCCAGCGCCGATCTGGCCAAGCTGGGCAAATTGCCGGAATATGCGACGCTCGACGCGGTCGCGGGGTTCCGGCGGGGTAACTCCAGCTTCGAGCTCTACGTTCGCAATCTGACCGACGTTCGCGGCCAGCAGTCGCGCGCCGCGCGGTGCAACATCAATTACTGCGGGCCGTCGAGCCGGGACCCGGTCGGGGAGATCTACCGTATCTACATCCAGCCTCGCACGATCGGCATCCGCTTCGGCCAGACGTTCTGAGCCGCGCCGCCGGGCGTTCGGCCGAGACGCCGCTCACGCAGGGTAGTTGCTGACCTCCTCGGCGAGCTCTGCTTCCAGCGCGCCCAGCCACGGGCGATAGTTGCGCCAATGGTCGAGCCCTTCGGCGCTGATCGGCCGACGGACCTGCTCCGCGCTGGCTGTTCTGACCGCACGCTCGTTTTCGTGCGGCGCCAGGCAAGCCGCCTCAAAGGGTAATCCGCACGCGGCCAGCAACCCGCGGATCTCGCGCTCGGGATCCGCGACGAGCCGCTCGTGAAAGACGCGGTGAACGCGGCCCGGCAGGACCGTGTCGAAATGGCGCATGAGTTCGGCATATTGTCGCCAATAGGCTCCGACTTCGGCCAGATCGTAGGTGAAACCTTGTCCCCGGGAGAAATGCTGCTTGAACGCGGCGAAGCCTGTCGCGACCGGGTGACGGCGCGCATCGATGATCGTCGCATTGGGCAGGATCAGGTGGATGAGGCCGACGTGCGCGAAGTTGTTCGGCATCTTGTCGATGAAGCGCGGCCGATCGGTCTTGCGCTGGATACGGGTGGTGGCGAGGTACGCCGCGCCGAGTTCGGCTAGCCGGTCCCTGTCGAGCGCAAGCAAGGCGCCCAGATAGCCGCTGTCGGCTCCGTCATCGTCTTCGTTTCGGTTGCCGCGGCCGCCCAGGTCCGCGGAGATCGTGCCGATGTCCGGCAGCTCCATCGTGCCCTCGACCGCGCTGTGCGAAGCGAGGATCTGTTCGATCAGCGTCGACCCTGATCGCGGCAGACCGACGACGAAGATCGGGTCGCACCGCGGGTCGCCGCTTCCAGCGCGCGCCGCGAAGGCGTCGGCGGTGAGAAGGTCGCGCGACGCATGGAGGTGACGCGTCGTACGCTGCGGATCATAGGACAGCTGCTCGCGCCGCAAGCTGTTGCCCTGAGCATAGTGATCGAACGACTGTCGCCACGCACGCTTGTCCTCGAGCGCCTTGCCCAGCGCGAAATGCAGGTGGAGCCGGTCGTCCGCGTTCGCAGCCCGGGACAGGGCATCGGTCATTGTGTCGATATCGGCCTGATCGAACCGGACGGTCTTGAGGTTCGCCAGGCTCCACCATGCGTCGCCGAGGCTGGGATCGCCGTGGAGCGCAGTTCGGTACGCGGCCGTGCTGGCGTCGGCTTGACCGATGGTCTTGTACACGTGGCCGAGGCTGACCCAGATGCGGGACTGCGCCGGGAAGCGCTCCAATATCTGGCGGTAGTTCGCAACCGCGGCGGCATAATCCCCGGTACGGACCTGCACGGCCGCGATGAGCGCCAGGTGGTTGTAGTTGCCGGGTTCCGCGGCGATGAGACGCTCGGCATGCGCAAGCGCTTCGCGAAACTTGCTGCGTCGATGCAGGACGGTGACATAGTTGGCGCGAGCGGCATGGAAATCAGGCGCCAGCTCGATCGCGCGCGCGAGGAGCGTTTCGGCGATCGGATACCGCCCCAATCGCCCCGCAACCTCGGCGAGCATCCTCATCGCGACCACGTTCGCAGGATCATCGCGCAGCCGGTTCTTCAGCCCGCGTTCGGCCAGGTCGAGTCGGTTCGTTCGCAAGGCCTGCGCCGCCGCGACCAGGTCCGGGTCGCTTTGCGCCTGTTCGAGTTGCGAGGCGAGCGTCATCGGAGATCCTTCGAGAACACCATCCCTCCAGTCGCTAAGCGGGGAAAGGCTGCGTAACAACCCAACGGAACGTCGTCGCGATGAGTGCGAGACACCAGGAGCCTCGCCCGTTCGGATTGCATTGGCACGGTGATCGTTTATTCCAGTTGCAGGCGCTTGCAAAGGCGGCGGACAGGAGATGAACGATGCGACGGGCCAGGCCGACCCGCTCCGGGCTTCGGAGCTTGCAAGCGGCAGCCGCTTTCATTCTTTGCGCCGCGGCTGCGCCCACGGCGCTCGCCAGGCAGAGCGCGCCGGTTCGAACCGAGATGGCGGTCTCGCCGTTGCTGGGTGTCGCCTGGTATCCCGAACAATGGCCCGAAAGCGGCTGGGACGCCGACCTCAAGCGCATGGCGCAAGCCCACATCCGCTTCGTGCGCATCGGGGAATTCGCGTGGAGCGCGATCGAGCCGAGCGAAGGGACCTATCGTCTAGACTGGCTCGAGCGTGCGGTTCGCGCGGCCGAACGTCACGGGATCAAGGTCGTTCTGGGAACACCGACAGCCGCACCGCCCGCCTGGCTGACATCCACCTATCCCGAAGTCCTGCGGACGCTTCCCGACGGCTCTCGCGCGCAGCATGGCGGGCGTCACCAGGCGAGCTTCACCAGCGCCAAGTTCCGGGCGCTGGCGCGCGCCGTCGTCGCTCGCATGGCCGAACGCTTCGGCCGCGATCGGAACGTGATCGCCTGGCAGATCGATAACGAGATCGGCACGGACGATCGGGGCGCGGAAACGCGTGCGCAATTCCACGGATGGCTGCGGAATCGGTACAAGACGCTCGACACGCTCAACGCGCGATGGTCGACGGCTTACTGGAGTCAGACCTATCAGGACTGGTCGCAAATCCCTTTGCCGACGCAAGCCGAAAACAATCCGGGCCTGTCGCTCGCCTGGCGACGGTTCGTATCGGACGGGTACCGTGCGTATGTTCGCGACCAGGCCGACGTTCTGCGCGCCAGGATCGATCGGGGTCAACGGATCACCACCAATTACTGGATCGACGCGCGCGCCAAGACGCCTGCGCAACTGTCACCCGACCAGGACGACCTCGACCTCCATACAGTGACGCAGGATCTCGATTTCGCGGCGTGGGACACGTACGTCGGAACCGGTCATTTCGACCCCATTCGCTTTGGCATGGCGCACGATATCGTGCGCGGCCTTCTTCGCCGCAATTTCTGGGTGATGGAGACGCAGCCGGGTACGGTCAACTGGTCCGACAACAACAACGCGCTGCACAAGGGCGAAGTCCGCGCGCTCGCCTGGAACGCCGTGGGCCGTGGAGCCGACGCGCTGGCCTATTGGCAATGGCGGTCGGCGCCCAACGGCCAGGAGCAATATCACGGCACGCTGGTCGGAGCCGACGGGACGCCGCTGCCGATCTTCGACGAGATCAGGCAGGTGGGCGCCGAGTTCGCGCGCGCCGGGGACGCCATCGCGCAAACCGGCGTCGTCTCGCGCGTCGCGATCATCCAGGACTATCCGAGCCGATGGGCGATCGGCTGGCAGCGGTACGCACGCGAGTTTAACGCCGCCGACGCGATGCTCGATTATTACAAGCCGTTGCGCGCGCACGCACGATCGGTCGATATCGTCGGTACCGGGGCGCCGCTGGCCGGGTACGCGCTGGTGGTGGCGCCCGCGCTCAACGTCTTGACGGCAGACGCCGCCGACCGCTTGTCCGCTTACGTCAGGAGCGGCGGGCATCTGGTGCTCGGAGCGCGAACCGGCATGAAGGATGACGACAACGCGTTATGGCGTCAGCGCCAGCCGGGACCGCTGGCCGACCTGCTCGGCGCGCGGGTGGAGCAATGGTATGCGCTGGAGGGGCCGGTCGGGGTGTCGGGCGGCTTGGGGCAGGGGCAGGCCTCCGTCTGGGCGGAACGGCTCCAGGTGCTGCGGCCGGATGTCCAGGTCCTGTTGCGATATGGCAAGGATCACGATTGGCTTGAAGGACAGCCCGCGGCGGTCACGCGCCGGGTCGGCAAGGGGAGCATCACCTATGTCGGCGCCAATCTGGACGCTCCGCTGATGTCGGCGCTGACCGCGCGTCTCGCCGCGGTCAGCGGGGTCGGCGCCGTGTATCCGACGCTGCCCGCCGATCTCGACGTCGCCGTGCGCGAGGGGAAGGGACGCCAGGTTCTGGTGCTGACCAGCTATGCCGCCGGAGAGCGCACCGTGGCCTTGCCCGCCCCGATGCGCGACGTGTTGGGATCGGGCATCGTCAGCACGGTCAAGCTCGGCCGCTACGGCGTCGCGGTGCTGGAGACGTCCCGATAGCGGCTGCGTCGTCGCCGCCTAGCTGTTGAGCCCTCGCGGGGAATAGCCGTAGAGACCGATCAAGGTTCCGACGAAGCCATCAGTCGCCTTGATGCTGAGGATGGTCGCATCCTGATCGCCACCGATGTTCCTCCACCGACCCCGATGCTCGAAGAAAGCGAACCGGTAAACGCCGCCCCGCATCGTGATCCGCAATTCGACTGGTCGGGACCCACCGCCGGTCAGCGCTGCGGCCGCGACGAGGCTGCCTGTCGCCCGCTCCTTCGGTGTCGAACGCCGCTCGAGGCGCACTTCTCGCCTGCCGTCCCGCCGCCTGGCCACGCTGAGCGCAAGGAAGTGCTCCGCATCCGCATAGGCGACGAGTCCCGCCCGCTCTTCGACCCGGACCGGGTTGAAGGTGACACGGGTGGTGGCGACCGCATCATGATGCCGTTGCCGGACGGCGAGGAACGCCGGCTGTCCCTTGTCTCCCAGCGCGACCGCGCGCGTGTCGACGTGCAGCTTGCCGTCCGCCACGCGCCACCACGATGTCTGCGGCGTTCCCAGAGACACCCAGTCGAGCCGGAGCCGCGGCGTGGCGAACGCCTCGTCGATCGCCGTATGGGTCGAGCCTGGCCGGCGGAAAGGGAGCTTCGGACGTTCGGCCTGCAGCGGCACGGGCCGCCCCGACGGCAGGATGGCGGGCCATCCATCGCGCCAGTCGACGGGCAGCAGGAACACCTCGCGCCCGATGTTCGTCAGCAGATCGTGCGGGCCATACGGGCGGTTCGCCAGGAAGACCGCCCACCATTCGCCCTCAGGCGTTTCGACCAGATCGGCGTGCCCGGCGGAGCTGACGGGATCGGCTCGATGGGGATCGAGGCCCGCCTGGGTCAGGATGGGATTGGCTGGCCCCGGCAGGTAAGGCCCGCGCAACGCCTGCGACGCGAAGACGACCTGGGCGTGACGTTCTTTGGTCCCACCCTGCGCGGCGATCAGGACGTAGCGTCCGTCGCGCTTGATGAGGTGGGGTCCTTCGACCCAGAACGGCGGTGCCCCGAGGTCGACGCCGCCGTCCACGATTCTGGTGCGCGGACCGATCATGCGCAGCGATGCGAGGTCGATCTCCTGCAACCAGATCGCGCGATGGCCGTCGTATCGAGGCTCGCCGAGCGGCGGACCGTTGTTCAGGACATAGGCGCGGCCGTCGTCATCGAAGAAGATCGACGGATCGATGCCCTCGAACGGCAGCCAGCGAGGATTGCTCCACGGACCCGCCGCGCTGGTCGCGGTCATAACGAAATTGCCGCCGCACGCATAACAGGTGGATAGGAGGTAGAAGCGGCCCCGGTGATACTTCAGGTCGGGAGCGTAGAGCCCCTGCCAGGACGCGTCGAGGTTCTTCAGCACCATCTGCTCGGGCCGGGTGACCGCGTGTCCGATCTGCGTCCAACGAACCAGATCGCGCGAATGGAAGATCGGTATCGCGGGCCATGCGGTGAAGCTCGACGTGGCCAGATAATAATCCCGGCCGACCCGAACGATGCTGGGGTCGGGATAGGATCCCGGGATGACCGGATTACGGTACATGCCCGGGGGCGACGGGCCGTCGGCCGCGGGAGCAGCGGTCTGCCTGTAGGTGAAATGGTCGAAGAATGCTGTCGGCGCGCGCGCGGCGAACGTGGGCGACGCCGCCGCGATGGCGGCGAGCAGGGCCAGCGTGGGAGCGGCGGACGGCATTCAGTACCGGCGGATCGAGGCCATCCGGCCAAGCACGTCCAGCCCCTGAACCGCGAGATAGTGCAGGATGTCGATGAAGATCCAGTTTTCGGCCAGCTTGCCGTCCTGTTCGCGGTACAGATCGACCACGCGCATCTCGCTCGGTCCCGGCCCCGCGGTCATCCCCAGATACCCGCCCGCATTCTGCACGGTGAGGTTGGCCCAGCCGAAAAAGCCGCCGAAATGCCCCTCCGCCATCCGGCAAAGGTGGCCGTTGAAGCGATAACCGTGATGCAGCGCGTCGTCGAACGGCTCGCAATGCTGCCGGATGTAACGGGGGATCGTGTAGGTCGCACCGATTCCGGCCGGACCCCACCAGATCATGTCGTCGTGCCACACCCGCGCCAGCCGTGTCGCTTCGTCGATTCCTTCGTCCGCCGCATGGGGATTGTTCAGCATCGCGTTGATCGCGGCCAAGGTCCGGCGGCCGAGCGCGGGCTCCTGCGCGTCGTACATCAGGCCTTCGTGCGTCATCGGTCCCGGCTGCACGAGCGTCGCCCCCGTCTGCGGCGGGAAGGGATCCTGACCGGCCTGGATCATCAGGTGCGGCAGATCGACGAACATCGCGGTTTCCACGATCCTTCCGTCCGCCACGCGATTGAACTCGACAAAGCGCAGCATCGCGATGCGGCCGGTCGGCAGGATGCCCAGAAAGGGATGGTCGAACAGCCCCATGAGGTGCCCCATCTGCACCACCCAGCGGCCCTGAAAGCCGTCGATCTCGTTCAGCCCGGCCATGAAGATGTCGGCGCGCCGCTGCAGCCGCGTCATCGACGACAGCAGCGGGCTCCAGAACGCCGCCGCCACCGCTTGCGCGCCGTGCTGCTCGTGAAAGGGGTGCATGCCGCGCCAGTGCCAGTCGGCGGTGACATGGCGCGCCAGCACCTCCGCCACCGTTTCGCTGCTCGCCCGCGCAATGTCCGCGTGAAAGTTTCGGACGATCTGCTTTTCAGCTTGAAAATCGGTCAAGAGACTCTCCGAACTTTGGTCGCGATGCCGACCCGCCACGATATGCAAGCGCTTGCATTTCCAAAGCTGTGCTCGCATGTGTCGACCGGTCAGGCAAGAGGGGGGATCGCGTGAGCGACGACGGAGCACGGTTTCGCGTAGAGACGCGCCCGCGGGTGACCCAGGTGCGTCACGCAACCGAACCGGCTCTTCTCGCGACCGTGGCCGGGCCCGATCGCGATCTGGACGGTTATCCTGATGAATATGCGGACATCGTCGACTTCATCGTCAAGATCACCCGGCGGATCTGGATCGATGGCGCGATCGGACTGATCTACGACACCTATGATCCGAACTGCGTGGTCTACACGGCGAACGATATCGGCCGCGGCGTCGATGTCGTGGTGCAGGGCACGACCATTTCGATGGCCGCTTGCCCCGATCTAGACAATCATTTCCTGAACGTCGCCTGGAGCGGCAACAGCCGTGACGGCTTCTACACCAGCCATCTGGGGTTCGGGACGGGGTTGAACGTCGGCGACACGGTCTACGGTCCGGCGACTGGCCGAACGGCGACGATCCGCTTCTGCGCGGATTGCGTCTCGCTCGGCGGGCGCATCCATACCGAATGGCTGACGCGCGACAACGGCGCGCTGGTGCGTCAGCTCGGCATCGATCTGCACGATGCCGCACGGCGCCTCGCCGCGATGCCGCCGCAGGAGCTGTATACGCGCAGCCACCCCGTGCGTCTCGACGGGCAGACGCCCCCGCTCGCGCTGACCCAGCCGCGCGACACGATCGAGGGGCATCTGCGCCATCTGTTCCACGACGTCTGGAACCGGCGGATGCTCGACACCCTTGTCGACCATTACCATCCCGGCGCGCGCCTGCACACGGCGGGCGGGCGCGTGGCGGAGGGTGTCGGCGCCATTCGGGCGCTGCACCTGTCGCTGCTCGCGGCAATGCCCGACGCGCGGATGACGATCGGCAACGTCTGCTGGTCCGAGGAGGTCGACGGCGTGATCGGCGCGGTCAGGTGGGAGCTGGCGGGCACCAGCCGCGGCGGCGCGTGGTTCGGCGCAATGCCTTCCGGGCTGCCGATCGCAGTGCCCGGCATGACGCATTGCCGCTTCGACAGCGACGGCCGGATCGTGGAGGAATGGACCGTGTTCGACGAGGTCGGCGTGCTCGCCCAGGTCTACCGCGCCGCGCACCATGCTTGAAGAGGTCAGCCTGTCGCGGCGGATCGCCGCGTATCTGATCGTCCTCGTCGGCTACATTTTCTATTGCTACAACTTCAACCTGGTCGATTACATCCGGCCGTATCTGGTCAGCGATTACCGTTTCACGCTCAATCAGACCGCGAACTTCTCGATCGCCGCCAACATCGGCATCACGGTGGGTGCGCTCGGCTGGGCGGGCTTCGTCGTCTGGGCGGGCCTGCGCCGTGCGATCTTCGCGATCGCCGCACTGATCGGCGGAATCGCAGTGCTGCAGGCACTTTCCGATGATTTTTCGGTATGGTTCGGACTGCGCGGGCTGATGGCGGCCGCGCTCGGCGGATATTATGTCGTTGCGACCGGGCTGGTCGTCGCGCTGTTCCCCCCGGCGATGCGCGGCAAGCTGATCGCGCTGAATTCGGCGATGTACCCGCTGTCCAACATGCTGCTGGGCGCGCTCGGCGGCGCTCTCGGCGATGCGAACTGGCACGTACTGGTTTGGCTGGGCGCGGTTCCGTTGCTGGTCGCCCCGCTCGCCTTGGCCCTTGTGCCGGCCGACCGGGCCCCGCCCCCCATCGAGCGGACGGAGGTCTCGCGCGAGGTGCTCGTCGGGGGATGGCGTGCGATGATGTCGCGACGCTGGCGGTGGCTGACGATCGGCTGCGTGGTGCTGTCGGGAATCGACTTCAGCGCGTACCAGCTCTTCGCCAGCTTCACGACGCTCTATATGAAGCAGGAGCTGCAATTCGATGCAGCGCAGGTCGGAGCGACGGTCGCGACGCTCGCGGCCGGGTCGCTTGGCGGCGGCTTCTTCTGGGCATGGCTGTCGGACCGGTTCGGCCGACGCAGCGCAGCGGGAGGATATCTGCTTGCCGCCGCCTGCGTCGTGCTGTTCCTGTTCGGCGGACTGAGCGGCCGCGGCGTCGGCGTCGCCGCATTCTTCTTCGGCGTTGGATTGTCGTGCACCACCGCGTGGGGCGTTTGGTTCGCCGAGCTGTTCCCGGATCGGCTTCGCCCGTACGGCGCCGCACTCTTTCATGCGGGTCACGTCATTGCGATGGGCGCCCCCTTGTTCTTTGCGGTCGCCAATCCTCGGATCGGCTTGCAATGGACGATGGCAACCGCGGCCTTGATCTATCTCGCAGGAATGGCTCTCTGGCTTGCGCTCCCTGAAACGCTCGGCCGCAATTCCGGTGTCGAGGAGTGAACCAATCCGCAGGACGTCCAGGGAGCTGCGACAGCAGATCCGACGCCTGAGGCCGGCTGGGCATCGAACGACGTGCGGTTGCGGCGACCTGCTGGACGACGTCGCGAAGCCGCAGAGCGCGGCCCGTCCTTACCTCGCCCATGCAGCGCCAAGCGTGTGATGGCCTCTCTCCCTGTCGCCTCGAGTCAGCTTAGGCTATCTTTGCTGGTAGGTGGACGTCGCCAGGGTGAAGCGGACTGTGCGTCAGGAGAGTATCGGTCAAGGAACGCCTGATGCGCCGGCAGACGGGCAACCGCGGCGTCGACATGGGCCTTCAGGTCGGCGAGCGCGCGCGCGAGTTGCTCGACGGGCATCATCTGCGCCAGGCGGTAATGACCGCGTGGGCGGAGCCGCTGGCCGAGCATCACCTGGACCCAGGATGCCACGCGGAACAGGTCATGGGTATCCTGATAGGCGTGTGCGCCTTCTGCGAACAGCGCGATCCGCTCCGCCAGCGTATCGGGGATCGTCATGTCGCGGCAGCGTCGCCAGAACGGCTCCTCGCGCTCGGTCAGGTGATAATGGAGGATGATGAAGTCGCGCACAGCCTCCAGCTCGCGGCGGGCCTGCTCATTGTAGCGCGCGACCGCCGCGGGGCTGATCCCGCCGAAGGGGAAGACCTGAAGCAGCCGGGTCAGCGCGATCATCACGAGGTGGATGCTGGTGGACTCCAACGGCTCGACGAAGCCGCTGGCGAGGCTCAGCGCAACGCAATTGCCTTTCCATGCCTCCAGGCGGCGGCCGGTGCGGAAGCGGATCGGGCGGGGCTCGATCAGCCGCTCGCCCTCGACGCCGCCAAGCAGCCGCGCGTGCGCCTCGTCGTCGGAGAGGTAGTCGGAGCAATAGACCAGACCGTTGCCGACCCGGTGCTGCAACGGGATGCGCCATTGCCAGCCCGCGTCGTGCGCGATCGCGCGAGTGTAAGGGCGGGCGGGCTCGACCGAGGCGGTCTGAACGGGCAGCGCGCGATCGGTGGGGAGCCACCGGCTCCAATCCTCGTAGCCGACGCCGAGCGCGTCGCCTATCAACAGCCCGCGAAAGCCGGTGCAATCCAGGAACAGGTCGCCCGCCACCCGCTGACCGTCGGCGAGCACGAGCGCGGCGATATGGCCGGTCTCGCCGTCGCGCTCGACTTGCGCGATCCGCCCCTCGACCCGCGCGAGCCCCGCCGCCTCGCAGCGCGCGCGCAGATAGCGGGCGTAGCGCCCGGCGTCGAAATGATAGGCGTAGTTGAGCGCCGGATCGCCGCCGGTCGCGAACCGGCCCGCCTCCGCGGCTTGCAGCTCCAGGCAATAGTCGCCGATGCTCCCTGCGACCCCGCGGGCGCGCGCCTCCAGCCAGAAATGCTGAAAGTCGCCCATCCAGGTCGAGCGGCCGAGGTCGCCGAACGAGTGGATATAGCGGTCGCCCTTGCGCGCCCAGTTTTCGAAGGCGATGCCGAGCTTGAAGCTGGCCCCGGTCGCCGCCATGAATTCGCGCTCGTCGAGACCGATCAGCGCGTGAAAGGCCTGCACCGTCGGGATCGTCGATTCACCGACCCCGACGGTGCCGATCTCCTCGGATTCGACCAGGACGACGTCGACCAGCGCGTCGAGCTGCCGGGTGAGGATGGCTGCGGCAAGCCAGCCCGCGGTGCCTCCGCCAGCGATAACGACGCGGGTCTTTCTCCGTTCGCTCATCGGTTCAGGCGCTCGGTGATGCGGGCGCGCAGGCGTCGTGCGGCACGATCGTCGAGCGGGTCGAGGTCGCCCCGAACGCCCGCGGGCAGGTGCGCGGCGGCGCGAGCGGAGTCGCCGAAGACATAATAGTCGAACAGCGCGGCCCAAGCCCGCTTCTCGGCCTCCGGACGTTCACGCAGCGAGAGGATGCCGTGGAGCAGGGTGGTCATCGGCGTGTCGACGAAAGCAGGGACCGCGTTCCACCAATAGTTGATCATCACGTTGAAGCCGTCGAGCGCTTCGACATTGTGCCACCACAGCGCGGGGTAGAAGAGGACGTCGCCGGGCTCCAGCTCGGCGACCTCGGCGGTCGCGAGCGCGTCGGCGAAGCGCGGATAGCGGTCGAGATCGGGCGCGCGCAGGTCGACCATGCTGACGACTTGGCCGCCGGGGGTAGGCTCGAGCGGACCGGGATAGAGGTTGGCGATCTGATTCGGCGGGAAAAGGGTGAACCGGCGGCGGCCGACCAGGCAGCAGGCGAGATTGTTCGACATGTCATAGTGCGTCGCGGCGACCGTCCGGTTGCCGATCCAGATGCTGACGAGCGGCGGATCGCGGCCCGGCGGCGGATCGGGAAACGCGAGGCCGTTCTCGGCGCTGAGGCCGGGCAGGTAGGTGTCGAGGTCGGTCGAGCCGACATAAAAGGACGGAGGGAGGGGATCGTCGCTGTGCGCCGCGATCCGGTTGAGATAGTCTGACAACGCGACCCGCTTCGCCTCGAAGTTGAGGCCGGACCAGTCGTCGCGGTAGAAATAGCGGCCGCCGATCGCGGGCTCGCCGGTGTAGCCGACGACTTGCCTGCCCGCATCGAACCGCTTGAGGTAGCCGATCGCGGCGTCCGCGCCTTCGCGTCCGGCGGCGACCAGCGGCCAATCGGCGGCAAGGCCGCGCAGGATGACGGGACGGCCGTCGGCGAGCAGCGCATCGGGCGAGAGGCCGGTCGCGCCCTCGACAACGCGGGTGCGGCGCAAGGCGGCAGTCATCGCGCGGCTTCCCGGGTGTTCTTCAGCTCGATAAGCCGCGAGACGTTGGCGATCGACGTCGCGGCCATGATCGCGGGGCGCAGAAAGCCGCTGCGGTGCAGACGGTCGAGCGGCGCGCCGCCGAGCGCGGCGAGCCGGTCCTGGGCGACGGTGAAGACGTTGGGGACGACATAGCTCTTGCCGTCGTCGAGTTTGATGTCGAGCGACACGGCTTGGATGAGGTCGCACGCCTGCAGCGCGGCGAAAAAGGGCCCCGCGGTCTCCGCATCGCGGCGGAGCGCGTGGAGAACTCCTGTAACGCGCTGGAGATAGGGGGTCGCCCCGCCGTGGCGGAGGAACAGCGGCTCGCCACCTGCAGCGCCCACGCGGGGATCGTCCAGGTCGACATGGACGACGGGCTCGCCGCCGCCGTCTGCCGGCGGACCAAGCAGGAAGGGCCCGCGCTGCTGGACCATGGGAACATAGCGCGCCTGCCACCCTTCATCGGCGAGGAACAGATTCTCGTCGAGATCGAGCCCGAGCAACGCGACCGCGTAGAAGCTCTCCGCCTCATCGCGGCGGAACAGGATGGGGTATTCGCGCTGAACCTGCTCGAACTCCGATGGGAGGACGAGCACCTGGTTGACCGCGTCGCCGAACGCGCGCGCATGACCGGCCGCTACCGTCAGCTCGGCGTGATCGACGTTATCGAGCCTTACGCGGTTTGTCATCGAACGGCGTTCCGCCTGAAGAGGGTTGCGCATACGCCCGCGCGGGAGATTGCCGCATGATAGGTGGTGGGCCCTATGGCTCAAGGCGAAAAAGGGCCGCTACGTAGAGCGACCCTTTCTCCCCTTTACCGTTCGGGCGCCCGGATCAGAACCGGTAGCGGGCGCCGAGCAGGATGCGCGGCTTGAGCTCCTGAGCGAACCAGAGCTGGTTCTCGTCGCGGGCATAGGTCCTGACGGGCTCGCTCAGCACGTTGATCGCTTCGAGCGAGACCGCGATGTTCTCCGTGAGGTCGTAGCTGATGTTGACGTCGACCGTCCCGAACGAGTCCACGAAGGTCGGGTTGCGGCTCGCGCCCCGGTTCGTCCCCGACAGGAACTTGTCGCGCCAGTTGTACGCCACGCGGGCGGACAGACCGTATTTGTCGTAGATGCCCGTGATATTGAAGCTGTCGCTCAAGCCGACGAGCGCAAACACGTTCTGGCTCGGATCGGCTCCGACGTCGACGTCGACGTCGCCGTTGACCTTGGTGAAAGAGCCCGAGATGCCGAAGCCGGTGTCGCCGAAGAAGTGCTGGCCCTGAATTTCGAACCCGTTAATGTTGCCGCTGCGGTTGTTGATCGGCGTGGCGACCGAGAACTCGAACAGCGGATCGGTGGCGTTGGCGATGACGTCGGTCTGCGCGAGCACCGTGTCGACGAATTGCTGGCTCAACTGACCGTTGACCAGATTCGCCTGGAACTGCTGCGAGGCCGCGGCGAGATTGCCGTTGTTCTGGACGATCAGCGCGGTCAAGGTGAACAGACTGACGTCGCTGACCGTCGTGCCGAGCCGGTTCAACTCGGCCAGCGCGGTTCCCGACCGCGAACCCGCCGTGCCCGCGCTGGGATCGCGCAGGCCGAATAGCGGCTGCAGGACTTGGCCGACCCCGACGAAATTCCTGACCTTCTTGGCGAAGAAGCCCGCCGACACGTAGCTGGACCGGTCATAATACCATTCCAGCGAGATGTCGAAATTGTCGGAGACGAGCGGCCGGAGGCCGGGATTGCCCGACGATCCCGTCGCCACGCCGCCCAGCGCGGTCGGGCGGTTGGGGCCATTCGCCGACTGCGAGGCGAACAGATTGCCGTAATCGGGCCGGGCGAGCGTCTTGCTGTACGAGACGCGCGCGACGACCTCGTCGATCGGCTCGATCTGGAAATCGACCGCGGGCAGCAGGTTGTTGTATTCTCCGCGGAGGGTGATCGGGATGATGGTGTTCGACACCACCCGGCTGAAATCGTTGTCCGAATCCCATTCGATCCGGTCGGGCTGAGCGACAAGCGAGTTCGACGTGATCTTGGTGTTTTCGTAGCGCACGCCTGCGACCAGCGTGGCGGGACGCCCCATCAGGTCGCCCTTGACCGTCAATTGCGCGTAACCCGCCCAGATCTTCTCGCCCACCCGATCGAAATCGTTGCCGGTGACGCTGATCTGGTTGCCGCGCGCGGCGTAGGCGTCCGCGAACGCCTGATACAGGTCGACCGCGTTGCCGCGGAAGGCGATCTGCGCATCGGTTGGGTTGTAGCGGTCGAACTTGCAGCCCAGGCAGAATTGCTCGACGAGGCTGCCCGCGATCGACTGCACGTCGCCGACCCGGGTGATACCCCAGTCGCCTAGCGTCTGCTGAGTCTGGGTGCGGCGGCTCGTCATCCGCGAATCGGTGTAGGTTGCGCCGAGATCGAAACGGCCCGCGCCGCCGAAGTCCCAGCCCAGGTCGGCGCGGAACTGATTGATCCGCTGATCCTGACGCGAGGCGTTGGTCCGCTGCACCTGGGTGCCCAGATCGCCGATGTCGAGCACGCCGTTGCGGTTGCCCAGATTGTCGTTGAGCGTCCAATCCTGCTTGCCGATCTTTCCGGTATAATCGACGCTGTGGCCGTCGACGACCGGCGCGCCGAAGCTGACCAGGGTCGAGCTTGCGCCGTTGGCGGAGTCGGGCGTGCTCTTCGACTTGGAATGGTTCGCGTCGAGGTTGAGCGTGAAGCCTTCGGCGATCTCCCAGCTCGCATTCGCGCCGTAGGACTGAAGCTGGCTCTTGGTGGCGCGATATTGCTGCTCGAAGCCGATGTCCTTGGTTCCGTACAGCGTGCCTTCGCTGATCTGCACCGCGGTGGCGACGACGGGATTGCTGTCAAACGTCACCGTGTCGAACGGACGGTTGAACCAATTGGTCTGGTCGGAGCGCGCCTCGCTCGTCCGGTTCTGCGCGAACAGCGCATCGGCGGTGAAGGTCAGCGTCTCGATGGGGCGGAATTGGACGGTCGCCTGGCCGTTGATGCGCTCACGCTCCGATTCGGAATAGTGGTAGCGGCTGTCGTTAGGCACTGCGACGAGCTGGTTGGGATCGCTCGGCGCGTTGGTGATGCGCGTGTTCGGCCCCCGGCCCGGCATCGCCGAGAAGCGGGTGATGTTCCAGTCGTTCGAGGTCGCGCTGGCGGCGGCGCTTTCGCGCTTCTGGTAGGAGCCGAACAGCGACACGCCGTAGCGATCGGTCGGGTCGGACCAGGTCACGACGCCGGACAGTTCCGGTGTGATCTTGAAGTCGCGGCTGGTGTCGTAAAGTCCCTTGACGCCGATGCTGCCGCGCAGACCGTCATCGCGGCTGTCGAGCGGGCGCTGGGTAACGACGTTGACCGCTGCGCCGATGCCGCCCGACGGGATCGCGGCCCGGCCGGTCTTGTAGACCTCCAGCCGCGACACACCCTCCGACGCCAGATTGGTGAAGTCGAACGACCGGCTGGTGGCGCGGGAAAAGTCGACGCCTTGATCGCCGCCAGCGGAAAAGACATCCGACGTCGCGACCTGACGCCCGTTGACGGTCACCAGATTGAACGTCGGGCCAAAGCCGCGCACCGTCACCAGCGCACCTTCGCCGTTGCGGCGGTCGATCGATACGCCCGGAATGCGCTGGAGCGACTCGGCGAGGTTGGTGTCGGGGAACTTGCCGATATCTTCGGACGAGATCGCGTCGACAACGCCCGTGGAGTTGCGCTTGATGTCGCGCGCGGCCTCAAGCGCGGCGCGGATGCCGGTTACGACAATGTCCTCGCCGGTCGGCTCGGCCGCGGTCTGTTGCCCGGTCGCCTGAGCGTTGGTGGCCTGCGGATCGGGGGCGGGATTGTCGCTCGGCTGCGCGTTCGTCGCCTGCGCGCCTTGATCAACAGGAACGGCGACCTGCGCCGAAGCGATTGCAGGCAGGGCGAGGCAGGTCGCCACCGCCATCGCCGAAGTCGAGCGCACGAGCGCCGTCAGAAGTGCCGAGCCCCTCATTATCCCCTCCGTTTCCCGACGGCTGCGCCGCCGCTAGTTGTACCGGTTTGTAGACCGATACTGGTAACGCTACCACTTTGTCTTACGTTGTCAATTAGCAAAATAGAGGTAAGAAAGAAAGGAAATTGCGTCAGTGTGGCGCGATAGGCGTGCGCGGATCTGGTACGTTGCGGCTAACCGCACGAAATCGCGCGACAATGGAGGCGGCTAAAACAGAATGAGCAAAGACCATCGCCGCACCACGATCGTCGACGTCGGCCGCCACGCAGGAGTTTCGTCCAAAACGGTATCTCGCGTATTCAACGGCGAGCCGCACGTGACGGAAGACGTCAAGCGGCGCGTTCGGGCTGCCGCCGAGGCGCTCAACTATCACCCCAACATGTTCGCCCGCGGACTTGTGCAGCGGCGTTCGCATCTGATCGGCCTGGTCTACGAGAATCCTTCGCCCAGTTATGTGGTGGATCTGCAGATGGGCGTGCTGCACCGTCTGCGCGACGAGCAGTATCAGCTGGTCGTGATCCCCGTCGCGTCGGTCGCGGAGCGGGAGGGAGAGGTGGTGGGCCTGCTCCGCTCGGCCGCGCTCGACGGGGTGGTGCTGGCCCCCCCAGCTTCCGACAACCTCCGAATCCTGGAGGACCTCGCCGCGGCGCGTATTCAGTGCGCGCGGATCGCGCCGACTCGCCTGGTCGAGGCGGCTCCGAGCAACCTCCTGGACGACGTGACCGCAGCGCGCGAAGTCGCCGCTCATCTGATCGATCTCGGTCACCGCGATATCGCCATCATCAAGGGCGATCCGACCCACGCCTCTGCGGAAGCCCGGCTGATCGGTTATTCGCAGGCGTTCCACGCCGCCGGATTGTCGATCCGGCTCGATCGGATCGAAAGCGGCATGTTCACCCACGAGAGCGGCTATGCCGCCGCGGTCCGCTTGCTGGGGCAGACGGACCGGCCCACGGCGATCCTGGCGCAGAACGACGACATGGCGGTGGGCGCGCTGATCGCGGCGCGCGAGGCCGGGCTGACGGTTCCGGGCGACCTCTCGATTGCGGGATTCGACGATTCGGAAGTGTCGCGCATCGCCTGGCCGGCGATCACCACCGTGCGCCAGCCGGTATTCGAGATGGCCGTCGCAGCCGCGGACATGGTGATCGCGCAGCTGGAGGGCGGGACGGTGGAGATGCGACGCGAACACCGGCACGAACTGGTGATCCGGCAGTCGACCGGACCTGTGCCGAAGCGGTGACCGCTTGACAGAAGGTTGACAACGTTGACAACGAACTTTGAGCGCCAGATTATATGGCGGCGCGTGGGAGAGGGTTCGATGGTTCGGCGACGGTTCGTTCGCGCAAGTGCGCCCCTGATGCTGGCGGCGGCTATGATGCCCGTCGGCATCGCTGCTCAGGAAAGCGGGATCGTGCAAAGCGCGGCGCATCCCGAACGCTGGCCGGAGGCGCGCTGGCCGCACTCCGAAGACGCCAAGCTCGAGACCCGGATCGCCGACCTGCTGCGCCGGATGACGGTCGAGGAGAAAGTGGGGCAGGTGATCCAGGCGGACATCGGCAGCGTCACACCCGACGACGTCCGCCGCTATCATCTAGGATCGGTGTTGAACGGCGGCAATTCGGGGCCGGGCGGTGACGACCTTGCACCCGCCAAGAAGTGGCTGGAGCTCGCCGACGCCTTTTACGCGGCCTCGGTCGATCGCAGCGGCGGGCGAGTCGGCGTGCCCGTCATATGGGGAACCGACGCGGTGCACGGGCACAGCAACATCGTCGGCGCGACGCTGTTCCCGCACAATGTCGGGCTGGGCGCGGCGAACGATCCCGAGCTCATCCGGCGCATCGGGGCGGCGACCGCGGCCGAGATCCGGGTGACGGGGCAGGAGTGGACCTTCGCCCCGACGGTCACGGTGCCGCAGGACGCGCGCTGGGGCCGCACCTATGAAGGCTATTCGTCCGATCCGGCGCTGGTCGCGCGCTACACCGACAAGATGGTTCTAGGCTTGCAGGGCGCGGCCGGCGGCGCACCGTTGCTTGAAGGTCCTTATGTGCTCGCCAGCACCAAGCACTTCCTCGCCGACGGCGGCACGCTCGACGGAAGAGATCAAGGCGACGCGCGGATCAGCGAGACCGAGCTGCGCGACATTCACGGCCGCCCCTATGTTCCCGCGATCGGCGCGGGCGTGGCGACGGTGATGACCAGCTTTTCCAGCTGGAACGGCGTGAAGATCGCGGGGCACAAGGGGCTGGTCACCGACGTGCTCAAGGAGCGGATGAACTTCGGCGGCTTCGTGGTGACCGACTGGAATGCGCACGGCCAGGTCGCGGGCTGCACCAATGCGAGCTGCCCGCAGGCGATCAACGCCGGCATCGACATGTACATGGCGCCCGACAGCTGGAAGCCGCTGTACGCGTCGCTGCTCGCCCAGGTGAAGGACGGGACCGTGCCGATGACGCGGCTCGACGATGCGGTCGCGCGCATCCTGCGGGTCAAACTCCGGATGGGGCTGTTCGAAGCGGGCAAGCCGTCGTCGCGCCCGCTTAGCGGCAGATGGGACATGCTCGGCTCATCCGCGCACCGCGCGGTCGCGCGCGAGGCGGTGGGAAAGTCGCTGGTGCTGCTCAAGAACCAGGGCGTGCTGCCGTTGAAGCCCGGCGCGAACATCCTGGTCGCGGGCGACGGCGCGGACGATGTCGCGCGCCAATCGGGCGGCTGGACGCTGACCTGGCAGGGCACGGGGCTGACCAACGCGAACTTTCCCGGCGCTACCTCGATCTGGGGCGGGATCAAGGCGGCCGCGGCCCAGGCCGGCGGCAACGCCGAGCTGGCTCCCGACGGCCGCTTCAGGACCAAGCCCGACGTCGCGATCGTTGTGTTCGGCGAGACGCCCTATGCAGAGTTCCAGGGCGACGTGAAGACGCTGCAGCTCCGCGCCGAGCTGCGCCGTCCGCTGGAGACGATGCGGCGGCTGAAGGCGCAGGGCGTTCCTGTGGTCGCGGTGATGCTGACCGGGAGGCCGCTGTTCACCGGCCACGAGCTCAACACGGCGGATGCGTTCGTCGTCGCCTGGCTGCCGGGCAGCGAGGGCGCGGGGGTGGCCGACCGGCTGTTCGCGAGCGCCGCCCACCCCGGCTTCACCGGGCGGCTGGCGATGCCGTGGCCTGCGACCGCGCGGGGCAAGGGGCCGGTGCTGTATCCGCTCGGCTATGGCCTGACCGGGCGCGAGCCGACGGCGACGTGGACGCGGGTGTCCGAGGATGCTGGCGTCGCCGACGTCGACACGGGCGGTGTGTTCTTCGCCGACGGCGTTCCGGCCGCGGCCTGGTCGCTCAACGTCGGCAACGGTGAAGGGGACTCGACCCGCATCACCGCCGTGCCCACGCAGGGCGCCTCCGGGCGCATCCGGGTGACGGCGGTCGACGCACGGGTGCAGGAAGGCGCGCGGCTGTTCGACTTTCGCGGTGGCGGCCCGCAGCAGGTGTCGCTCGACGCCAGCGCGCCGCTCGACCTGACCCGCGAGGCGAACGGTGATGTGATGGTGGTGGCGACGGTCCGCTTCGATACGCCTCCCGCAGCCGATGCGGTGGTGCTCGCGCGGTGCGGGCCGGGGTGCGCCAAGCCGGTGCCGCTGAGCCGCGTTCCCACGGGCAAGTTCATAACGTTGGGCGTGCCGCTGAAATGCCTTGGCACGGGGCTGTCCGCAGTGGAGACTCCGTTCGCGATCCGATCGAACGGCGCGATGCGGTTCGCTTTGGCGCGCGCCGCGTTGGGGACCGACGCGGATGCGGTGCTCGCCTGCAACTGAGATCAATCAAAGGGAGGCGGGGTATGACGGATCGCAGACAAATGTTGGGCGGCATCGGGCTCGCTGCGCTAAGCCTTTCCGGCGTGGCGTGCGCGGCCGAGCCGAAGCGGCGGTTCGGTTATGCGGTGGTCGGGCTCGGCGGGTATGCGACGCGGCAGATCATGCCCAATTTCGCGGGCTGCGACCATGCGCGGCTCGTCGCGCTGGTCAGCGGGACTCCCGCCAAGCTGGAGCGCTATGGGGCAGAGTACAACATCCCTCCGAGCCATCGCTACAGCTATGCTCAGTTCGACCGCATCCGCGATAATCCGGATATCGACGCGGTCTACATCATCCTGCCCAACAGCATGCACGCCGAATACACGATCCGCGCAGCCCGGGCGGGCAAGCATGTCATGTGCGAGAAGCCGATGGCGGTGTCGGTCAAGGAATGCGAGGCGATGATCGCGGCGTGCCGTCAGGCCGGACGCAAGCTGATGATCGGATACCGTTCGCGTTTCGAGCCGTACAACCGGCTCGCGATCGAGCTGGCGCGCGGCGGGCACGTCGGGCGCACCCGGATCGTCACCTCCGAACACGGCTTCAACGCGCGGGCGGGTCAGTGGCGGCTGGATCGTGCGCTGTCAGGTGGCGGATCGCTGATGGACATCGGCATCTACAGCCTCAACGCCGCACGCTATCTGACCGGTGAGGAGCCGATCGAGGTGAGCGCGATGGAGGCGACCGACCGGTCGGACCCCCGGTTCCGCACGGTGGAGGACCGGATCAGCTTTCTGCTGCGCTTCCCGTCGGGGATCGAGGCGACCTGCGTGTCGAGCTACGGCTCCAACCACAACCAGTACCGGGTGGTCGGAACCGACGGCTGGATCGATATGGAACCCGCCACCTCCTACGAGGGCCAGGCGATGCGCATTCGCAAGGACGGGCCCGCCCAGGCGCGGGTGCTGCCGCCCCAGCGCAAGAATCAGTTCGCGGGTCAGCTCGACCATCTCGCCGAATGCGTCATGGCAGGGCGCGAGCCGATCGTCGCGGGCGAGGAGGGGCTCGCCGACCTGCGTGTCATGGAGGCGATCTACCGATCAGCCGCCGAACGTCGCCATGTGAGTCTTTCCGCATGATCGCGCGGCGGGCGGTGCTGGCGGGGCTGACGGCGTCGGCGGTTGCGGGACGGGCGATCGCCGCATCGATCGCAGCGGGAGTGACCCGCCTTGACCCAGCGCTTGATGCCGTGATCGACGCGAACGCGCAGGTCGAGGTGCTCGGGCGCGGGTATCGCTGGGCGGAGGGGCCGGTGTGGGTTCCCGAGCAGAATGCGCTGCTGTTCGGAGATCCGCAAAACAACGTCGTCCATCGTTGGACGCGCGCAGACGGCGTCCGGCCGTTCCTCTCGCCGTCGGGCATGCAGGGTCCGATCCCGGCGGGGGTGCGCGAGGCGGGCGCGAACGGGCTGGTCCTGGACGGACGCGGAGCTCTGGTGATCGCCGACAGCGGCACGCGCGCGATCGTGCGTGTCGACCTCCGGACCAAGCGGCGCACGATCCTCGCCGACCGGTTCGAGGGTAAGCGCTTCAACAGCCCGAACGATCTGGTCCTCGCCCGGTCGGGCGTCATCTATTTCAGCGACCCGCCGTACGGATTCGAAGGTGGCGACGCATCGCCGTTGCGCGAGCAGGCGGTGAACGGCCTCTATCGCCTGACCCCCGACGGCAAGGTGACGCTGGTGGACGGAGAGCTGCGCCGTCCCAATGGCGTCGCGCTGTCCCGTGACGAGCGGACGCTGTACGTCGCCCTGTCCGACGAACGGCGGCCGGAGGTGCTGGCCTATACGCTGGGGGCGGACGGCATGCCGAACGGCCGTCGCCTGTTCTGCGACATGCGCGCCGACCACGCGCGCGGACTGCCCGGGCTGCCAGACGGCATGGACGTCGACGCGGACGGCCGGGTGTTTGCGACGGGGCCGGGCGGCGTCCATGTGCTCGCCGCCGACGGACGGCGGCTGGGGCTGATCGCGACCGGCAAGGCGGTGGCGAACTGCTGCGTTGGCGAGGGCGGGCGCAGCCTGTTCCTCACTTCGCACGACATGCTCGCACGGGTGTCGCTCAAGCCTCGTCGCGGTCAGTCAGGCGCCTAGTCCTTGGGCTCCGCATAGGTCCCGACCAGCTCGCCGGTCGCGATCACATGGCCGCGCGCGGCCGCCAGCACCCGGTCGCGGTCGGCCCCGAGCGGCAGGTCGAGCATCCGGTCGAGCGCGAGCAGCTGAAAGTGGTAGCGATGCGGGCGGTCGCCCTTGGGCGGACGTGGGCCGAACCAGCCGATCGCGCCGCGCGTGGTCGCGCCCTGCATCGTCCCCTCGACACCTTCGCCGTTCAGCCGGTCGCGCTCGTTTAGACCCTGGGGCAGGCGGGTCGTGGCGGCGGGGATGTTCCAGGCGATCCAGTGGACGACCGGCTTGGTCGTCGCCGCGTCGGGGTCCTCGACAATGATCGCATAGGCGGCGGCGCCCGGAACCGGGTCCCACGCGAGCGGGGGCGAGATGCCGAGGCCGTACTCGCTCTGGTCGCGCGGGATCGCGCCGTTGGCGGCGAAGGCGGCGGAGGTGACGCGGATGCGTGCGCCGCTCCGCGGGGCGGTTTCCGATCGAGCGAGCGCGAGCGGCACGCCCGATCCGCGCATCGCCTCCGCCTGCGCCGGGCCTGCTGGCGGCGCGTAGGCGAGGGCGGGGCCGCGCGCGCCGTCGTAGGTGATGCGGTAGACGATCCCATTTGCGTCGTCGGACAGCAGCAGCGACCCGTCGGGCATCACCGCCACCCCGCAAGGGCGGCCGTAGTGGCTGTTCCCGTCGGTCGACATGAAGCCGCTCGCGAAGGTCTCGATCCGCGTCGCGCGTCCGCTCGCGTCGAAGCGGACGCGGGCGAGCTCGTAGCCTGAGGCGGGCTTGCGGTTCCAGCTCCCGTGCAGCGCGATGAACGCGTCGCCGCTTGCGTCCGGCCCGAACCCGCCGCCCGGGTGGAACGCCATCTGCATCCCCGCGCTGTGCGCGACGTGCATCAGCACCGGGTTCTCGCTCGCCGCCGCCCATTGCGCCGCGGTCAGCCCGCCTGGCGGCTCGTCCTGCGGATTGCGCTGGCCGTTCTCGAATATGTAGGGCCAGCCATAGCGCTTGCCGCGGCTGATCCGGTTGAACTCCTCCTTTTGCAGGTCGTTGCCGAGCCAGTCGATCCCCTGGTCCCAGCCCCACAGCTCGCCGGTCCGCGGATGCCAGCCGAAGCCGATCGTGTTGCGCAGCCCCGACGCCCAGATGCTGCGCGTCTTGCCGTCGAGGCTGGCGCGGACGATCGTCGCGTTCTCCTGGCTCGATTCGTCGCAGGCGTTACAGGTCGACCCGACGCTGATGTAGAGCATCCGGTCGGGCCCGACCGCGAGCGTGCGGTTGAGATGCTGGCCTGCGTCGGACAGGTCGTCGATCAGCGTCTCGACCTTGCCCAGATCGCCGTTCGGCAGCATGGGCGCGCGGAACACCTCGCGCGCGGTCATGAAGTAGAGCGTGCCTTCGTGGATCGTCAGGCCGTGCAGTCCCGGGCGGTTGACGACGACCACCGGCGCGGCGTCGGCGCGGCCGTCGCCGCTGCGATCGCTCAGGCGGATGATGTCGGCTTCCGAGCGGCGGCTCACGTATACGTCGCCGTTCGGTGCGACCGCGATCATGCGGGTGTTGCCGAGGTCCTTCGCCCAGACCGCGATCCGGTAGCCACGCGGCAGCTTGATGCGCGAGGCGAAGTCAAGGCCGGGCTTGACCGGGGTCAATTCGTGGAACCACGCCTGCATCGGGCGCTTGTCGTTGTCCTCCGGGCTGCTCTGCGCGAGCGCAGGGACTGTGGCTGCAAGGGAAAGGGCGGCGAGCAAGGCGGTTCTCATGGAACCCTCAATGCAGCACCGCCCCTTTGGTTCTCTCAGGCCTTCAGATCAGCCGATTGAGGAGATTCTCGTACCGCTCCTGTCGCCCGGATGGCGGTTTGGGGTCGAGGTCGCGCGCGATCGCCAGGTCGGCGATGCCAGCGAGGTCGAGTTCGGCGATCTCCTGGCCGATCTCTTCGTCCCAACCGGCGTAGCGCGCGTTGCGCCACTCGTCGAAGCGACCGTCCTCGATCAAGGCCGCGGCGTTGAGCAGGCCCTTCGCGACGACATCGATCGCGCCGACATGGCCGTGGAACAGGTCGGCCGCGTCGGTCGACTGGCGGCGAACCTTGGCGTCGAAGTTGAAGCCGCCGGTGGTGAACCCGCCTGCACGGATGATCTCCAGATTGGCGAGGGTCATCTCCTCGACCGAATTGGGAAATTGATCGGTGTCCCAGCCGTTCTGCTCGTCGCCGCGGTTGGCGTCGATCGAGCCGAAGATGCCGAGCGCGCCCGCGGTCGCGATCTCGTGTTCGAAGGTGTGTCGCGCGAGCGTCGCGTGGTTCGCCTCAATGTTGACGCGGACCTCGTCCTCCAGCCCGTAGCGCTTGAGGAAGCCGTACACCGTCGCGGTGTCGAAATCGTTTT
>SXGT01726970.1_pt1 | contig 29818 bp, 23 predicted proteins | sample 3176221 | NCBI WGS metagenome assembly SXGT01 (sample SAMN11356862, study PRJNA531348) | freshwater metagenome | isolation source: freshwater sample F1-120 | place: China: Fuxian Lake, Yuxi | collected 2017-12-25 | reverse complement strand
TCACCTGGGCCGAGCTAGAACGCGTCGCAAATCTTCTGAATAACCGCCCGCGCCGCTGCCTCGGCTACAGAACCCCCAACGAAGTCTTCCTCAAATAATCTGCAACCTCAAATTGCATTTGAGATGACGCAGCGCCGACACCTTCGGACAACGTGGAAGAACTGCGGAGCGCTGCAAGGTTCCTTTATGATCGCGCTGCGCGACGCAACGATGCGACGGCGAAGCATGATATTCTTCAGGCGCAACGGTACGAGCGGCGAGCTTTGGAATTGGAGCGCGCGCGCGGTTCTTCTGCCGAGACTCCAACACGCAAACGGATGCTTAATATCTCTAAAGCGCCGAGTGCCGATGCGCTGGACTTGGCGGAAATGCTTTCCGCTCTACGCCGCGATTTTCTCAACAGACTAAAACTAGATTCAATCAACGTCGCACTTCCGCCGGTTGAACAGCCATCCGGGTCGGAAGTGTCTCTGGAAGTCTGGCGCGAGCAACTCCGAACACGCCGAATCGAATCCGTTGGTCAACCGGGAGTCAATTTCGACCGTTCTGGAACTGGATACGGAAAAACGACCGCAGACTTCGCGGCCATTCAAGTTGTCGCCGAGAAGGATGGCCGGGCGCTGGTCGTTCTGCCGACTCACAAGAATTGCGAGGAACTTGAGAAAGAATTGACGGGCGCAGGCATCAACGCTGTGGCTTATCCGGGCCGGCTTACTCAGGGCGACGATCAGAACTGCTGGAACACGGACGCGGACACAGCGGAGCAGGTTGGCCTCTCGGCGGTCGCGGCCGTGTGTCCCGGTTGCCGTGAGCGGAAACGCTGTTCTCAGTGGGGATACTTGAAAGACCTCAAGCAAGCGTCAGACGCAGACGTTGCCATCGCAACACACAGCCGAGCCATCTTTGCTGGCCTCGCCAGTCTTTCGATGGGACGTGAGTACGTCGCCATTCACGAAGACTCGCTCAACGTCCTGCGACCGAGTTGTTCGGTCAGTGAAAACGATTTGCGAACCGCTCGCGATTCAGTTCTCACGCGGTTGATGAAAGATCCAAAGTGGCTCTATTGGTACGGCGACATACTCCGCCGAGATGACGAGGGGCGATTGGCCCGAAATGACAAATTACGTCAACGACGAGATGCACTCCACAAATTCGTGATTCTGCTCAATGAACACTGTGACTGGTTGCTGACGGAATTGGCGAATCATGGCCGAACGCGCCGGCTCAAATTGCCAGAAACGATCCCCAAGGCAGTCGGAATTGAAAGGCTTCTCTTTCGGGCGACAGGCGAGGCGCGAAAGGTTGGGCATCGGTTTTCTGGTTCCGCCTGGCGCTTGCTGCTCGCGGTCGCTGCGGGCGAGATTGCGGACTTGGGAGTGATCGTCGATGGATCGGCCAACCAACTCACAACACGAAAATAAGATCATGGGGATTTGGAAGAACACGCTAAATCAAAATGCGACGACGTGGCTGTGTGATGCGACCGCCGATTGGGAACACCTTCAGTCAGTATTGCCAACCGTGAAAGACAGAACTCCGTCAGGATACGTCAAACTCGCCAAGAGTGTGATTCAGTTCCCACAAGACATCACCCGTCAGACAACACAAAGTTCTTTCCAGAGCACTTTGCGAGGATTGCTGGCCATGCTTCCGAAGTATCGGCGCATTGGATTGATTACGCACAGCACGTTGACAGCGTGCGTGAAGCGACTTGAGCAACCGTTCGGCGGTCGGATTGCTCGGACGGCATACTTTGGTTCTGGAAGCGAACGGGCTTCAAATGATTGGTACATGCTCTGCGACTTGGTGATCGTGGCCGGGACTCCGCGCGTCGATGCGACGACGATCCGGGCAAGGTTGTGTCAACTCGGTGATTTTGACGCGGCGGACGTGGATGGCGATTGGGGTGAAGTGCAATGGCGCGGCCGGACGCTCTCAGGACAGACGCGGATTGTTCGTGGACGAGGATACCGGCAACCGACATGGCGGAAGGCGCATCGAAGTTTGGTCCGCTCTGCCATCGTTCAAGCGGCTGGCCGGGGCCGGAGCGTTCTGGATGACGGCTGCGATGTCATCGTCATCAGCAATGAGGAATGCGGTCTGCCGCTGGCAGATCGACCCACGATTCCGAACCTAACCGACAAACACAGTGAAGCCGCGCGGCTGGTGGCCGAGCTATCGGCAACGGACGCTAGTAAAAATGCCGATCGTCAGCGGGTCACGACGGTAAGGGTGTCTGAGTCACTTGGCGTCGGGGAACGCGAGACACGGAACATCCTCAACGATCTTGAAGGTTTTGGAATGGTTCGCCGTGTTGGTGAGCGAGGCGGATGGCTTCCGGGAGCGGAGTGACCGAATTTCGATCGAGAGGGAGAAAATGGGCGACGAATTGGACAAACCGGCCTTGGACGGATGGGCGCGGGCATTGGTTGAGTTGGGCGAGGGCATCGCCGCAGAATTGATTCGGTCAATTCAACGGCTGGCCGAGGATCGACGCTTGCCGGCTGACGACCGGGCCTTTGCAGAGTCTCAGATTGCAGCGCTTCGGAGAGCAGTTCGCGCGGCCGGCACCAAACGAAAATCTGGCAAAAAGATTTGACACAATCTCTTGAATGGTCATTGTTGAGTTTGTATCTTACGCCTGTCGGATGCCGATAGAGAGTTGTGGACCGATTCAAAGGGCAAGAATCATGGCAAAGACAGTCATCGGATATGTGCGAGTTTCGACCAAAGGACAGGGAGCATCGGGACTCGGCCTGGAAGCCCAACAATCGGCCATCGACGCTTACGCGACTCAGAACGACGCCAAGGTGTTCCGGCTGTACGTTGAAATTGAATCGGGCCGAAAGTCGGATCGTCCGCAGTTGGCTGCTGCTCTCGCTCATGCCAAGCGGAGCAAGGCAACACTGATCGTCGCGAAACTCGACCGCCTCAGCCGCAACGTGGCGTTCCTGTCGGCCTTGATGGAAGCGAAGGTTGATTTCGTGGCCTGCGACAACCCGGCCGCGAATAAATTGACGCTTCACATTCTCGCGGCCGTGGCCGAAGCGGAAGCCGAAGCAATCAGCACTCGCACCAAGTCAGCCTTGGCCGCTTACAAGGCTCGTGGCGGTAAGCTCGGTGCCGCACGAAGGGAATGCCGTGACAATCTGACTCATGAAGCTCGTCAACGCGGTGCAAAGGCCGCTGGCGAAGCGGTTCGCATCAAGGCAGACGCCGCCTACTCCGATTTGGAACCACTCTTCCGAGACTTCCAATCACGAAACATGACACAACGGGACATCGCGGCCGAACTTAACCAACTCGGCCACACAACTCGGCGCGGCAAATCTTGGAACCAAGTTCAAGTTGGCCGAGTGCTCCAACGTCTGCAAAGCTAATCGTCTCGATTTCAAACGATGGATTCAGAAAGCCCAACCAATGGCCAGCATTTCCACGGACGCCAAAGGCAATCGCAAAATTCAATTCTCGACCAACCGCAAGCGACGGACGGTTTACGTTGGCCGTTTGAAGATGAAGGCCACGGAAATCATCGCTCGAAAGATTGAAGCGTTGATTGAGGCGAAGCTGTCGCGATGCCCACTTGATCCCGAAGTTGCCAAGTGGGTCGGCGACATCTCTGACGAATTGGCCGGAAAGCTGGCGGCAGTGGAGTTAATTGCTCCCCGGAAGAAACGACAATGCGGTGCCGTGACTCTGGGCAACTTCATTGACGATTACCTTGAAAACCGAACGGACATCAAACCGCGAACTCGAATCAACCTCTTGCAAGTCCGCAAAAATCTGGTCAGTCGTTTCGGAGAGGAAAAACTGCTGGTGGATATCACGCCGGGCGATGGTGACGAATGGCGACTCTGGATGTTGACGCAACGAAAACGCAAACTCGGCGAGAACACCGTCCGTCGTCACTGCGGTCGTGCAAAACAGCTTTTCCGTGCCGCGCTCCGAAAGCGGCTAATTGCTGAGAATCCATTCGCCGACATGCGAGATTGTCTCGTGAAGGCCAACAAGTCACGGGATTACTTCGTGTCGCGCGACGAAGCGGACAAAGTGCTCGCGGAGTGCCCGGACAATGAATGGAAGCTGATCTTCGCTCTGGCCCGATTTGGTGGCCTACGGACGCCCTCAGAGACGCTTTTGCTCCGGTGGGGTGACGTTGATTGGGAACGTGGCCGGCTGTTGATCCGCAGTCCGAAGACGGAGCATCACGAAGGGAAGGATTCTCGGTTCGTTCCGATCTTTCCTGAACTCCGCCCGTACTTGGAAGCGGCTTGGGACGCGGCAGCGGACGGGGCCGAATTCGTGATCGTCCGACGCCGGGACAGCAATGTGAATCTTCGGACGCAACTGCAACGGATCATCGCCAAGGCCGGTTTGACCGAGTGGCCGAAACTGTTCCAGAATCTCCGCAGCACTCGCGAAACCGAGTTGGCCGAGACGTTCCCGCTTCACGTCGTCACAGCTTGGTTGGGCAACAGCCAGTTAGTGGCGGCCAAGCATTATCTGCAAGTCACTGACGAGCACTACGCCAAGGCGACGCAGAATCCGACGCAGCAAGCGACGGAAACTGCCGACGAACGCGGAAAGGGTGTCGTTCGGCCGCTCCGTGAAAATGAAAAGCCCCCGGTTTTTCCGGGGTCTTCCGCAACGGACTCTTCTTTCCGCAACCTGCACAGTCGATCAGTGCCCCCACAAGGACTCGAACCTTGAACCTAATGATTAAGAGTCATTTGCTCTACCAATTGAGCTATAGGGGCCAAGCGGGGCGGGATTCTAGTGAGTTCGATTTCGGTTGCCACTTCGCCGAAGACTTTTTTTCGCAGGACGCTTTCTGGCATTCGCGGGTGTGGTGTGATCGTGAAAACGGTCACGAAGCTGACGCCCGGAAGGGGGCTCGATAGAGTTTGCCGCTCGTTCAGAAGTCGAAATGGTTGCCAGGGTTCGTTGTCGTCCTGGGGCTGGATTTGTGCTTGTTCGTTTTGAGGAGTCGCACTCATGAAATGGCATCGGCGATCGTTTCTCTCGTTTTCCGCAGCGACCGTTCTCGCCACGTTCGGATGGCACGTCTTGGCTGACAACGTCGAAGTGGGATTTCAGGCATTGTTCGACGGCAAGACCTTCGAGGGCTGGGAAGGGGATTTGAAGACCTTTCGCATCGAAGACGGAGCCATCATCGGCGGAACGATGAAGGCGAAGATTCCGCGCAACGAGTTCCTCTGCACGAAGCAGGAATTCGGCGACTTCGAGTTGCGGTTGCAGGCCAAACTGGCGGGGGACGGGGCGAACGCCGGGGTACAGTTTCGGACGAAGCGGATTCCGAATCATCACGAGGTCATCGGCTACCAGTGCGACATGGGACACATGGAAGGGCGGTGCATCTGGGGTTCGCTGTACGACGAGTCACGGCGGAAAAAATTCCTGATCCACGGCGACAAGGAGAAGGTCGAGAAGGCGTACAAGCCGGGCGAGTGGAACGATTTCGTTGTTCGTTGCGAGGGGCCGCGCGTGCAGATTTGGCTCAACGGTGTGCAGACGATCGACTACAGAGAGACGGACGACACTGTTGTCCGAACCGGAGTGCTCGCGGTGCAGATTCATGGCGGACCGCCGTCCGAAGCGTCGTACCGGAAAATTCGGATCAAGCGACTCGGCTCGTGAACCGATAACGCCTGCGATTGAATGACTCCGACTGAACGCCCTTCAAACCTGTTGCCTCTGAGAGATTGACCGAACCGATGCTCCGACTCACCTACACTGGAACGACCACGATCCCCATCGAAGCGGAGTGCATCTCGCCGAACATTTTGGCTGGCAAGACGGCTGCCGAGATTGCGGCTCTGCCGGTGCAGCACGGGAATGCTCCGGCACCGCTCGGTGAGTTCTTTCGAGTCGAAGGGGACGCCGGCGATCAGCAGATTGTGATGGACGGCGATTGCTCGCGCGTGAAGTGGGTCGGGGCCAACATGACCTCCGGCAGCTTGACGATCGACAGCCACATCGGGATGCACTGCGGTGCCGAGATGCGAGGCGGCTCGATCGAGGTGAAGGGCAACACCGGCGACTGGCTCGGAGCCGAGATACGCGGCGGAACGATTCGCGTGCGAGGCGATGCCGGACATCTCGTCGGTGGCTGCTATCGCGGCGGTCGTTCGGGAATGCGGGGCGGGATGATTCTCGTCGACGGCAAGGCGGGGAACGAAATCGGCGGCCACATGCGGCGTGGGTTTATCGCGATCGGCGGAGACATCGGTGACTTTCCGGGAGTCTCGATGCTGGCCGGTTCGGTGTTCGTCTTCGGCAAGTGCGGGCAGCGGGCGGGAGCCGGCATGAAGCGCGGCACTTTGGCCTTCTTTGGTGACGCTCCGGCACTGCTCCCGACATTTCGCCGAGCCTGCCTCTACGAGCCGGTTTTCATGCGTGTCGCTCTGCGCGAACTTCGGAACGCGGACTTTCCGGTCGCGGATGAATTCCTCAACGGCTCGTACCATCGGCACTGCGGCGACTTGGTCTCGCTGGGCAAGGGTGAAATTCTGGTCTTCGATCGGAGTTCGTCCGTCTGATGTCGTGCCGGGCGCGGATCAAGAACGGTATCTCGGTTGTCGGCCATCGGCTCACGGCGATCGGCCGGATGGATTGAAGCGGTTCAAAGGTCGGCGAGTTGCAGCTCGTCGATCAGCGATTGCGAAACCTGCCCGTCTGGGTTCCAGCCGCGCGCGGCGTAGTAGGCGGCGATCATGGTTTGCAATCGCTCGTGGGTGAGCGTCGCCTCGGTCGCGACGCCGGTGGAGAGTCTTTCGCTGAGGAAGCGGCGCGGCAGTGTGTCTTCGGAGTTCGTCCAGCCTTCGCGGACGTTGTAGAGTTTTTTTGCCGTCACGATGCGTCGTGCGGTGGTTCGCAATTCAGCAGCGGTGATGTCCCAGCCGGTGACGCTGCGGAGCAAATCGGCGGACTCGGCGAATAAGTCCTTGAAGACGCCGCGCAGGAATTTGCACAAAATCATCGAGTCGATGAGAGCCGCTCGGTCTTCGGTGTCGACTGCCAGAGCCGCGGCTTCGGGCGTGCCGTGCAAGCGATCGGTCGTCGCAGAAAAATCGAGTTCGTAGGCACCGCTGCGATTGTGGTCGGCTCCGCGCGAACCGACGGCGAAGCCCAGTGCCATCGTTTGCAGCGTGCGTGGCTCGTAGCCGGGCAACTCCAAGCCTTTCACATGCGGGGCGAAATCGGGCGCGTCGCTGCCGATGCGTGCGGCGGCTCGGCGTGTTCCTTCGGCAAGCAGATCGCTCAGCGAGTCTTCGCGGCGGGCGATGCGCGGCAGCAGAGAAAGCAACGCTTCGTCGTCGCCGAAGCGGAGTCCGCCGGCTTCGAGCAGTCCTCGTTCGGAGCACTCCATCGCGAAGGCGACGGTTGCTCCGACGGAGATCGTGTCGAGGCCGAGTTGGTCGCACAGCCGTGCGGCTCGGAGGACGACGTCGCGGTCGCCGATGCCGCAGAGCGGGCCGAGCGCGAACAGGCTTTCGTATTCCAGGCGGACGTTGCCGGCGGAGCTGGAATAAATGTGCTCGCAGCCGATCGTGCAGGAGGCACACGATTCGCGAGCGACTCGGCGAGCGGCGTTCAGCGACTCACCGGAGAGGTTTTCGGCTTGCTCGAATTGACCCTGCTGAAAATTGCGGGTCGGCAGCGCGTGCAGGCGGTTGAACGTCAGCAAGTTCGACACGGTTCCCAGCTCGCGGTACTTCGCCGTCGCCGGCCCGAACGAACGCTGTGAAAGATCGCGAGCGGCCTCGATGACCCGCGTCGGGTCGGCGACGGGAACTCGCTGCGTCCCGGCGACCAGCACCGCTTTGAGCCGCTTCGATCCCATCACGGCACCGAGTCCGCCTCGTCCCGCGTGTCGGTTCGCGTGGCTGATCGTTGCGTATCGCACGAGGTTTTCTCCGGCCGGGCCGATGACCGCTGAGTGAAACTCCGGGCCGAATCGCTCGCCGAGTTGCTTCGTCGTTTCGTCGGAATCGAGTCCCCACAACTCACCCGCCGGTTCGATGCGGATCGTTCCATCCTCAATGACCAGCACGCTCGGAACGGCACACGCTCCGACGATCACCAGCGCGTCGGCTCCGGAACGCTTGCCGGCCAGCGCGAAGTGGGACGACGACAGTGCGTCGTTGAGCCGAAACGTCAGCGGCGACTTGGCGACAACGGCGAATTTGGCGGAGGTCGTCAACGGTGTCCCGACCAGCGGGCTGAAGCAGAAGACCAACGCCGCCTCGCGAGCCAGCGGATCGACTCCCGGCGGAGACTCGTGGTGCAACAGCCACGTCCCCAAGCCGACGCCGCCGAGAAACCGGCGCAGCACCGATTCGGACAGCGAGACGTAGCTCGCCGAGCCGCTGTTCAAGTCGATCCGCAGGTAACGCCCGTGATATCCACCCATGACGCGGACCTCTTACCCCCCCGCGTCCGAGGAAAGCAACAGCAGGCGGTCGCCCGGTTGCAGCGGCTGCGAAACGTCCGAGACGAAACGCTTGCCGTCCAGCGAGAGCAGATACTGCGATGCCAACCTGCCGTCGGCGTTGACGACATCCACCAGCGCCGGACATTTCGCGACGACTTGGGCCAGAGCCTCGCCGACGGTCCCGGCCGAGACGACGAGTTCCCGGACTCCCCCTCGCGCACGGGGCATCCCAAAGAGTTCGATTGTGATCGTCGGGAGGGTCATGCGGCCGATCCTAATGACTGAGCGAAGATGCCGAACCTGTCCGGCCGAGCGCCGTGAGCCGTTGGCCGACAGCCGTTAGCTCAGTTTTCGCTGAGGAAAAGGATAACGGCGATCGGCTTTCGGCCATCGGGTTTCGGCCGAACAGCTCCGGCGAGCTGATTTCCTTCAAGAGACCGATGAATTAGCATCCGGCCGTGGTTTTTGACTTCCCAGGTGCAGTCGGCAGGGGCCGAAAGACGATTCACTCACGCTGATGGACGACATTTTTATTCTGATCCCCGGTCGCACCAGTCGGCAGGGCACGGCACTCAATGAAGGGAAGCTCAAGGCGGACTTCATTGAGGAAACTCAAACGCTCTTCATCTGCCCGGACGATATGGCTCGGCGAGGCTTCGTGGATGGCGAGCGGGTCCGCGTTCGCTCGGAGTTCGGCCAGGTTGAGCTGACCTGCAAAGGGGCCAAGGCGGGAGAGTTGCCACCCGGATTGCTCTTCCTCCCGTACGGCGATCCCTCCAGCCGACTGATGGGAGGGGAAACGCATTGCACCGGAATGCCGGACAGCAAGGGCATGGACGTGACCATCGAAAAGTTTCAGTAGTTTCTTGTTTCAGCGAGCCGGGTGGCGTCAGCCCCCGGACGTCATGAGAGTTCGAAGTGGTCCGGGGGCTAACGCCTCCCGGCTTGCCAGTTTTGAGGATCAAATGTCTAACGCGGCTGTGATGGAATCCGAAACTCGAATCGTCAAAGACGCGACTTGCACGTTCTGCGGGTGCGTCTGCGATGACATGGAACTGACGGTCGAAGGAAACACGATCACCAAGGCCAAGAACGCCTGCGTGCTCGGCAAGGCGTGGTTCCTGAACCACCACATCGAAGAACACGCCGTCGCCACGATCGACGGCAAGCCGGCCACGCTGGAAGAAGGGGTCGAACGAGCGGCTCAGATCCTGGCGAACGCTCGCTACCCGATCGTCTACGGTTTGTCGGACACGACCTGCGAAGCTCAGCGAGTCGCCGTCTCGATCGCCGACCGAGTCGGTGCCTGCGTGGATACGACGACGTCCGTCTGCCACGGTCCCTCGGGCATGGCGTTTCAAGGGGTCGGCGAAGTGACCTGCACGCTCGGCGAAGTGAAGAACCGCGCGGATCTGGTGATCTTCTGGGGAGGCAACCCGGCCGAGTCGCATCCGCGACATTGGACTCGCTACTCACTGATGCCCAAGGGGCAGTTCGTTCCCAACGGCCGCAAAGGCCGAACGGCGGTGCTCGTGGACGTGCGCAAGAGCAAAAGCGCGGCTGCGGCGGATATCTTCTGGCAGATCAAACCGCGCAAAGATTTCGAGGTGCTGTGGGCACTGCGTGCGTTGGTCAAAGGGGTCGAAGTGGACCCGGCCATCGAGCAAGAGACCGGCATCTCGCTGGCTCAGATGCAAGACCTTGTGCAACGGATGAAGTCCTGCAAGTTCGGCATCATCTTCTTCGGTATGGGCCTGTCGATGACCCGCGGCAAGCACATGAATGTCGAAGCGGCCCTGTCGCTGGCTCGCGATCTCAACGATTACACACGCTTCTACGCCAAGCCCGTACGCGGTCACGGAAACGTCACCGGTGCGGATAACGTCGTCGCTTGGCAGACCGGCTATCCGTTCGGCGTGAGCCTCGGTCGCGGCTACCCGCGCTTCAATCCGGGTGAGTTCACGACGTCGGACACGCTGGCTCGCGGCGAGGCGGATGCGGCGATGATCATCGCGTCGGACCCGGCGGGAAATTTCTCTCAGCCGGCACGCGAGCATCTCAAAAAGATTCCCTACATCGCGCTGGACCCGCACGAATCGGAAACGACTCGCGGAGCCACCGTCCACTTTTGCACGGCCACCTACGGCATCAACGTCCCCGGCACGGTCTATCGCATGGACGACGTCCCGATCCCGCTCCGACCGGCGTTCGACTCACCGTTCCCCAGCGACGAAACCGTCCTTCGGGCGATCGAGAAACGCGTGCGGGAACTCCTGCGAGAACGACTCGCCAACTAATAGTAGGGTGGGACAAGCTCGCTTCGAGCGCCGGCCCACCAAATTACGTGAGAGAAACTGATGGTGGGCCGGCGCGGCGAAGCGCCGCTTGTCCCACCCTACAGCAAGTCAGAAAGTCGAAACAAAGCACCTCCCATGAGCCTTGTGAAAATCGCCAACGGCACGGTCTACGACCCGACCAACAACATTGACGGCGTCGTTCAGGACATCTGGATTCAGGACGGCAAGATCGTCGCGCCGCCGACCGCGACCGATGTGCGCCCCGATCGAACGCTCGATGCGACGGGCCTCGTCGTCATGGCAGGGGGCGTGGATATGCACGCTCACATCGCTGGGCCGAAGGTGAACCTCGCGCGCAAGATGCGGCCAGAAGACAAGCGGCTCGCGCCGCCGGTGCGTCGGACTCCGAACACTCGCTCCGGCACGACCGGCAGCGTCCCCAGCACGTTTGCGACGGGATATCTCTACGCCGGCATGGGGTACACGACGGTCTTTGATGCCGCGATCCCGCCACTGGCTGCTCGGCACGCGCACGAGGAATTCGGTGACACGCCGATCATCGACAAGGGCTTCTTCCTGCTGTTCGGCAACAACCATTACGTGCTCAATCAGATCGCCGCCAAAGAACCGGAGCGTCTGAAAGCGTTCGTCGGCTGGATGCTGCACGCGGCCAAGGCGTATGCCGTGAAAGTCGTGAATCCCGGCGGCATCGAAGTCTGGAAGGGAGGAGGCGACAACGTCCACACGCTCGACGAATCGGTTGAGCATTTCGATGTGACCCCTCGTCAGATCATCACGTCGCTCACGCAAACGGCGATGGACCTCGGCCTGCCGCATCCGGTTCACATCCACTGCAACAACCTCGGCCTCCCCGGCAACTTTCACACGACGCTGGCAACGATGCAGGCGCTTGAGGGACGGCGAGCTCACCTGACGCACATCCAATTTCACAGCTATGGCGGCGGACTCGGCGAGCAGAGCGAGTTCTGTTCTGAGACAACGAAGTTGGCCGAGTACGTCAACTCGCACCCGAATCTGACGGTTGATGTCGGACAAGTGTTGTTCGGCGAGACGACCTCAATGACCGGCGACGGACCGCTCGGTTACTACTTGCACAAAGTCACCGGCCGCAAATGGACCAACGCCGATACCGAGATGGAAGCGGGCTGCGGCATCGTCCCGATCACCTATCGCGAAAAGAGCTTCGTCCACGCGCTGCAATGGGCGATCGGCTTGGAGTGGTATCTGCTCGTCAACGACCCGTGGCGAATCGCGATGAGTACCGACCACCCGAACGGCGGTTCGTTCCTGGCGTATCCCGAAATCATTCAGCTCTTGATGGACCGCACCTATCGGCAGGAAGTTCTCAAGCGAGTCCCGCCGCGCGTGCTGGAGTGCTCGGTCCTCAGAGACCTCGAACGCGAGTACTCGCTGTACGAGATCGCGATCATCACCCGCGCCGCACCGGCTCGTATGTTGGGGCTGAAGCACAAAGGTCATCTCGGCATCGGAGCCGATGGCGACGTGGCGATCTACACGCCGAACGCCAACAAACTCGACATGTTCGCGCTGCCGCGCTATGTGCTGAAGGGGGGCGTGGTCATCGTCGAGCAAGGAGAGATCCGCGAAGAACTCTTCGGCCGCACGCTGCACGCCGCGACGAGCTACGACGAGGGAGTGCTGCCCGATATCCAGAAATGGTTCGAGGAGTACTACACGATTCAGTTCAACAATTACCCGGTGGATGAGCATTACATGACGCATGGCTCGACCGCAGTCGCGTGCAGTGGCTCGTAGTCCGGACGCCTACGTCCGGACGCCTACGTCCGGACAATCGACCGGACGTAGGCGTCCGGTCTACGGGCTCAAACCACCGGCACGTCGTGGTAGTTCAACGCCCACTCGCGCATGAAGCGGACCTGCTTGGGGCGGATGCGGTACACGATCAACGCCGGGTTCTCCAAGCTGCCGAGATACTGCCGCAGCAGCGGATTCGCGTCCCAGATTTCTTGCAGGACCGGCCGCTCGGTGACGATCTCCGCGACACCGGTGATGCGAACTTGGTCGTGTTTCTCGTCGAGATAGCAAAGCTCAACGTTCGGGTTCGCTGCGATCTCCGCCGTCTTGTGGTACATGCGGAGGTTCGCAACAAAGACGGTGAAACCATCCGTCCGAACGGGCGAAACCGGTCGCACGCGCGGTTGATCGCCGTCGATGGTCGCCAGGTACGGGAAGTGATCCGCAGCGATGACGGCACGGGCGAGGTCCGGCAAATTCGCGGGATCAATCAGTTCGGGTTGTGGCTGCGTCATGACGATTCCATTCCGGTCAAACGATCGACCAAGCATTTTGCAAAATCCCTCATAAACTAACCCGACTCGCCAGCGAGGGCGAACGCTTCACAGATCATCGCGCTCGGAATCATGGCCGAGTGAAGCGTTCGCCCTCGCTGGCGCGTCGGGTTAGTCTGTCGCCGAACAGGATTTGTGGCCGTCACGATCGGTTTTCATCAATTGACGGCTGCTGATATGACCGATACCGTCCATATCCCACCAGCCAAATTTTCCCGCCTTTTTACGAGCGGAGCCAACCATGCTCACCGTTTTCGGACGCCAGCAAAAATACTGTGACGGAGTCAACCGCCGCAGTTTCTTGAAGATCGGTGGTTTTTCGCTGGGAGCCGTCGGCGGCTTCGGCCTAGCCGACATCATGCGAGCCACCGGCAGCGAGACCACAAATCGGCACAAGGCGGTCATCAACGTTTTCCTCGGTGGTGGCCCGCCGCACCAGGACATGTGGGAAATTAAGACCGATGCTCCGAAGGAAATTCGGGGCGAATTCGAGCCCATCAATACGAAAGTCCCCGGCATCCAAATCGGCGAGGCTTTCCCACGCATCGCAGCCGCGATGGACAAGTTCGTGGCCGTTCGCGCGGTGGTTGGCTGTGTCGATAACCACGACGGCTATCAATGTCTGACCGGCTGGCATCGCAACCAGGACCGTTCGATTGGCGGACGCCCAAGCATCGGTTCCGTCGTGACAAAGCTGCAAGGCCCGGTCACTCGCTCGATGCCGCCGTTCGTCGCACTGGCAGCGAAGACGCAACATGTGCCGTGGTCCGAACCGGGTGGTCCTGGATTCCTGGGAGCGACCTGTCAGTCCTTCAAACCGGACGGCCAAGGCATGGCCGATCTGACGCTCAATGGAGTGACGCTCGACCGACTGCAAGACCGCAAGTCACTGCTCGGCGGACTTGATCTGCTCAAACGCGAAGCGGACGCCAGCGGCATGTTGCGAGGACTCGATTCGTTCAATCAAGCGGCGTTCGGCGTGCTGACTTCCAACAAGTTGGCCGACGCGCTGGATGTCTCGAAGGAAGACCCGCAAGTTCGAGCCAAGTACGGCGACGGTAAGCCGTACCAGTTCCAGTACGACGGCGCTCCGACTTGCAACGATCACTTGCTGATGGCTCGGCGATTGGTCGAGGCCGGTGTCCGGTGCGTGACGCTGACGTTTGGCCGTTGGGACAGCCACGGTCAGAATTTCCAACTCGTCCGCGATCACGGCGGTAAGCTCGATCAAGCCGTCACCGCGCTGGTGCAAGATCTCGAAGAACGCGGAATGCTCGACGATGTGACCGTCGTCGTTTGGGGTGAGTTCGGCCGCACGCCGCGCATCAATCCGGGTGCGGGCCGCGATCACTGGCCGCAAGTCAGTTGTGCGTTGCTCGCCGGCGGTGGAATGCGCACCGGCCAAGCGATCGGCTGCACGAACCGCCTGGGCGAAGTCGCCAAAGACCGTCCGACGCACATGCAAGAAGTCATCGCCACGATCTACCACAACCTTGGAATTGATCCCCGTTCAACGACGCTGATCGACCCCACCGGACGTCCGCAGTACCTCGTCGAACACCGCGAACCGATGCGCGAGTTGGTCTAGGCGAGCGGAGGGTGCCAACCCTCCGAGTTCCGTGAACGTCTCCGCATTGCCCACTCGGAGGGTTAACACCCTCCGCTCGCCTGTAGACGCATTCGCCCGAAGATGCCACGATCTTCGCGCTGGAGTGCTCACAGAAGCGTCCATTCCCCGCTCGCTCGAGAACCGCGATGTCTTCGTCATTCGACTTGTCTGCTCACGGAATCACTGTCAAACGTGTCCTGCGTAATCCCTCTCCGGCGTTGTTGTACGAGGAAGCCATCCGTCACGATGTCGGCACGACGATCGCCGATTCTGGCGCGTTGATCGCGTACTCCGGCGAGAAGACGGGGCGTTCGCCCAAAGACAAGCGAGTCGTGCGGCATCCGCAGTCGGAGGCAAACATCTGGTGGGGTCCGGTCAATTTTCCGCTCGACGAACCGACCTTCATGATCAATCGCGAGCGAGCGAAGGATTACCTCAACACGCTCGATCGACTGTACGTCATCGACGCCTTCGCCGGCTGGGATCCGAAGTATCGGATGAAGGTCCGAGTCATTTGCTCGCGCGCCTACCACGCGCTGTTCATGCACAATATGCTGATCCCGCCGACCGACTCTGAGCTGGAAGACTTCGGCGAGCCGGACTTTGTGATCTACAACGCGGGCCGCTTTCCGGCCAACCGCTACACGACTGGGATGACGTCGCGCACCAGCGTGGACTTGTCGTTCGAGCTAGGCGAGCTCGTGATCCTGGGCACCGAATACGCCGGCGAGATGAAGAAGGGCGTCTTCACGATCATGAACTACTTGATGCCCGCGCGCGATGTGTTGTCGATGCACTGCTCGGCGACGTGCGACCCGCGCATCGGCAAGTCGTCGGTCCTGTTTGGCCTCTCAGGCACCGGCAAGACAACCCTTTCCGCCGACCCGAATCGGCAGCTCATCGGCGACGATGAACATTGCTGGAGCGACGATGGCATCTTCAATGTCGAGGGGGGCTGCTACGCCAAAGCGATTTATCTCTCTCGCGAACGCGAACCTGAAATCTTTCAGGCGCTGCGTTACGGAGCCGTCCTCGAAAACGTCGTCTACGACGACGCGCATCATCACGTCGATTTCGACAACGCCACCATCACGCAGAACACGCGCGGAGCGTACCCGATCGGCTACATGCCCAACGCCACAATTCCGTGCGTCGCCGGGCATCCGAGCGACGTGATTTTTCTGACTTGCGATGCCTTCGGAGTGCTGCCGCCGGTGTCCAAGCTGACTCCCGAACAAGCGATGTTTCACTTCGTCATCGGCTACACCGCCAAAGTTGCCGGCACCGAAGTGGGAGTGACGGAACCACAAGCCACGTTCAGCCCTTGCTTCGGCGGCCCGTTCCTCGTTTGGCATCCCAACAAATACGCCGAACTGCTCGCCGAGAAAGTCCGCCAGCACAACGCCCAAGTCTGGCTCGTCAACACCGGTTGGGCCGGCGGTCCTCCGGGAGTCGGCAACCGCATGAAGCTGGCCCACACGCGAGCGATCGTCAACGCAATCCATTCCGGTGCGTTGTCTTCTGCGCCGACAACAACCGAGCCGATCTTCGGACTGCACGTCGTCACGCAATGCCCCGGCGTTCCGGACGACCTGTTGCAACCTCGCCGAGCCTGGTCCGATCCCGACGCCTACGACACCTCCGCCCGAAAGCTCTGCGAGTCCTTCGAGCGAAATTACGGAGCCTTCCAATCGGGCGGGTCGATTGGGGTCATCGACGGATAGACGCGATCAGGTGGCAGGTCTTCGATCCTCCAAGCCACTTCCGAGTCGCCATCCGTAGCTGCAGAGCGCGGGAACCTCCGGGGCAAGCCCGGAGCGGGGCGAATCAGCACACCCGTTATCGTTTCGATGCCCTTTCCCGTGTCGGCGGAAAGAACTCATCGCGCACCTTCCACACCGCGTTCATGTCGAGCTTGTGGCCTTCAAAGATGATCTGGCGGCTCTGCTTGTCTTTCCGGTTCTTGAGGGTGCGGGTCACGTTCATCCAGCGGATGGTTCCTTCGCCGCTCATCTCGTCCTGCTGGCGGATGACGAGATACACATCGACCGGCTGGTTGATCCGGTATTCGAGGTGCCGCTCGTTCTTCACGTCGAAGACCTCGCGGCCGTCGCTCTTGCGGGTCCGCAGGTAGGAGTTGCCGCTCTTGAGCTGGATGTAGATCCGCTTCCCGCTGGCTCGACCGTCGTTGTCCTTGAACTCCACTTCGCCGTCGATGCCGTAGTCGAACATCGTCACGGGGCGGAAGATTTGGTTCGCCTCGCCGGCGATGGCCATCATGTGGCCAATCAGGATTTGCTCCAGCGCCTGCGTGTCGAGTTCGCGCGTGGCCGTCTCTTCCATCGCCAGGATCGGGTCGAGATCGATCGCTGCCCACAGCAGTTCAGTGGTTGGTGATCGTGTTCATGAATTCTAGGCAGAAGTCCATGGGCTGCTTCGGCAGGCCCGGGGCCATGACCTGTTGCAGAAGTGTTCGGCAGGAGGTGGCGACACCAAGACATTCGATCGGATGTTGGAGGTACCACAGCCAGTAATGGGGCCAACGCTCGCGGCTGCTGCTTCCAGGCGTCCCCGACGGAATCGCCTTGATGAAATCGAAGATAATGTCGCGGGCGTCGTCCGCCTGTGGATGTTCCCCAAACTGACTGTGGACAAACCACCGCAGCGGATAGAGACCGTGTACGACGTAATAATCGTTTTCTTCGCGACGCTTCGGGGCCTTCCACCATTGAATCAATTTCGTGCCGGAAACGAGCCACGTCGCCCGATGCTGCGACAAGAGCGAGGATGCGGTGAATGCAATCACCGGATGTGCATCGGCGGACAGCCGCTTCAGTGTCGCCGAGTGTGACGATTCGAGCCCTAGGCGAGCTAGTCCCTCCAGGATGTGCATGAGGGGGTGCGATTCCGTGGTGATGTCCGCCAGGAACGCAAGTCGATCAAGTACCCAAGTTCGCAGCTTCGGCTCATCGTGGCCAACCCAACAGAGCACCTCGGCGACATCCGCAGCGATCTCCGGCCTCGCAAGGTAATCCGGAGCGAAGAGCGCCTGCGACTGGGGCAGGTGACGGCCAATGCGAGCCAGCATCCAAATAGCGATCCAGCGTGTCGGCCCATCACGGACGGCGCAGCGATCAAGCGCAGAACGAACCAGGCGATCGAGGACATCGCTCGTCACGGCGAATGGATCGAGCGCAGCTAGCGCGATGTACGGCAGCGCAGGATCGGTCGGATCGTCTGTTTCCGCGACGACACGATCTGTCGGATGTCGCCGCTCCGCCTCCTCCAACAGGTCCGACGCGAGGCGAACGGCGTCCGTCGCGGCCGATAATGAGGCGACGAACTCAACGGTCTCACGCTGCGCATCGACCAAGTGCTGGGCAAACACTTGCTGGCTCATGACAAGGGACTTCGCCAGCAGGTAGTGAAAGACCACGCCATGGATTCCAAAGCAAACACAATTGTCCTCGGCCACCAGTAATTGAGTCCTGAGTAGCAGCTCCTTTGCAGGGATGTGGTCGATTCCAAGTTCGCGTGTGAGCGCTGCGGTCTCCAGCTCCACGGTCGCACGGCTGAGCAAAGGAACGGAGACTACCGGAGCATTATGGTTTGCGCGTTCGGCGAGACGAAACAACAATCTTTGGGCCGCAGCGAGGTGAGGCTCGTGGATCGGCTTCAGTTGGTGTTCGACAAGAAACTCAATGACTTCATGGCGCCACTTCGGATCATGCCCTTTCGCCGCCTTGAACTCGCAACAAGCCACCACGAACAAGGGTGTCCGCAATACGAAGTCAGTGCTCATCAACAGCGGCATGGAGAGTCGAGAAGGTGACGACTTGCCCACCTCAAGGATCGCAGTCTCGCCAGCACGGCGTTCATATTGGGCGCTCCAACTTTGAACAATCGCCTCGCGTTCCTCGACCGATAGTTGGCGGAGGGCGTACGGCGTGTAGCCATCTTCCGCGTGCCGAAAACGCTCCGGCATGGACGCGAGCGTTCTCGTGGCGATCAACGCAGAGGCGCCGCGCGCAACCCAATTGTCCACTTCCGTGACCAGAGCGTCGCGCTCGTCTGGCCGGATTTCGTCGAGTCCGTCCACAAAAATGACAACGCGGCTGGCAGCGGCGTGGTCGCTGGCGTGACGCTCACCGAGCTGCTGTCCGAGCTGGATGGGCAAGGAGCCGAGACTCCGGTGCTGCGGCTCAATGAACGCGACGCTCCACCCTTGATCCCGGAACGATTTTTCAAACGAGAGTAGCAACTGAGTCTTTCCCGCCCCCGATTCGCCGTAGATGACCAGTCGAGCGCGTGGTCCAGCGAGATGCGATCGCAGCTGCTCTTCGCCGCTGACCACGGCGAAAGCGGTTGCAAATTCGTTGGCTCCGCGGACTAACGAAAGCGGCACCCTGAATGGAACCAGGTTGGACGCATGCGGGATCTGTGGCTGATGAACGCCCACATTCGCCCTGATCTCCTCCACCACCCGTGGAATCCCTTTTGCCACGTCGAGCCAAGCCTCATCGCGGTTGCCCCACAGGCTCACGGGCCTTGCATCCTGCGGAAGCCCCTGCAACTTCGCAAACGGCATCCCGGCAAAGGCGGTCAACAGTTCCGCAAACGCCGCCTCCGTTTCCTCGCGGAAATCAACGTACTTGTAACGCCGCAGCGTGTCCGGCAGTTTGCAGTCGGCCAGCAGCAGCGGGATGAAGCGGCGGCCGGCATTGGCGGGGTCGCGATGGATGGCGGTGCTCCGCTCCAGGGCCACCCAGTCCGAGGCGAGCGCGGCGGGCGAGAGGCACAGCAGCAGCACCCGCGACTGCTCCAGACCCTCATCCACTTTCAGCGAGATGATGTCCCCCGGCTGGATGACCCACTCATCCAACCACACCCGCAGCCCCGCCCCCTTCAGCCGCTCCGCCAGCCGACGCACCCGCGGCTTGTCCGCTCGGTTGTGGCTCAGAAAGACATCGAATGGGAAATCGCCCGCCATGCCGCACCTCCGGTGTCGTCGGCTTTCAGACTATCGAGGATACGAAACATGTACCACTCGACACGCCTTGGCCTAGCTCGCGGCCATCGCAGCGGACCAGACCCTTCACCGAGCTCCGCCACGGCGGACCAACGCGCCCTGCAATTCGCCCGTGAATGGAAAAGACTTTGGAGTGCTGCGACCTGAGTCGCAGCTTTTCAAACGACGTTGTTGTTGATTCGGCGCGGATGCTTCGTGCGCCGCGTTTTGAAAAGCGACGGCTCTGGCCGCCGCACTCCAAATGCCGCGAGCGAATGACTCACTGCCATCGCGGCGGATCGGACACCGCGTTGTTCTCACAACTGCCGTTCGGCGATGTCGATGGCTTTGAGCAGTCCCTTCGCCTTGTTGAGCGTTTCGTGGTATTCACTCTCCGGGACGCTGTCGGCGACGATGCCGGCTCCGGCTTGGATGGAGGCGGTTTGGCCTTGAAGCACCAGCGTTCGCAGGGCGATGCAGGTATCCATGTTGCCGGTGAAGTCAATGTAGCCGACCGCTCCGGCGTACGGGCCGCGGCGAGTGGGTTCGAGTTCGTCGATGATCTGCATCGCGCGAACCTTCGGAGCGCCACTGACGGTGCCGACCGGCAGGCCGGCTCGCAGGGCGTCGAGGGCGGTCAGGCCGGGGATGAGTTGGCCTTGTACGTTCGAGGTGATGTGCATGACGTGGCTGTAACGCTCGACGGTCATCACGTCGCTGAGTTTGACAGTGCCATACCGCGCGACTCGGCCGACGTCGTTGCGGGCGAGATCGACGAGCATGACATGCTCGGCCCGTTCTTTGGGATCGGCGAGGAGTTCTTGTTCCAGCCGTTTGTCCTCTTCGTCGGTGGCTCCACGTTTGCGTGTGCCGGCGAGCGGGCGGATCGTGACTTCGCCGTCTTCGACGCGGACCATGATTTCGGGCGAGCTGCCGACGAGCGTTGTGTGCGGTGTCTTCAGCAGGAACATGAATGGGCTGGGGTTCACAATGCGCAACGCGCGGTAAATGTCGAGCGGCGAGGCTTTCGTTTCGAGTTGCAGTCGCTGGCTGATGACGACTTGAAAGATGTCGCCGGCGACGATGTATTCCTTGCACTTCTCGACGGCGGCCTCGAACTCGCGCTGCGTGAAGTTCGATTGGTAAGCCAACTGCGGCTCGCCGGTCAGCGTGATGTCGTTGAGCGTCAGTTCCGCCTTGCCGGTTTGCAGTTGCTGGCAAGTGGCATCGACGGCGGCACAGGCGGCATCGTAAGCCTGTTGGAGACGGCCGCGATCGTGGGGCACGTTTTCAACGTGCCCATCCTTGGCGGGCACGTTGGAAACGTGCCCAACGCGGGCGTGGGCGACGACCAGGATCGTCTTCTGGACGTGATCGAAGATGACCATGCGGTCGTAGAAGGCGAACGACATGTCGGGCAGCTTGCGGTCATCGCGCGGCGCGTTCGGCAGATGCTCGGCGTAGCGGACGATGTCGTAGCCGGCATAGCCGACCGCTCCGCCGCAGAAACGAGGCAGCTTCGGATGCGGAGCGGCTCGATAGCCGGCGATCAGCGATTCGAGTTCTTTCAGTGGATCAGCAGACTTCACTTTTCGTTCCGTCTCATTGGTGCCTGGCGAGCCGGGTAGCGTCAGCCCCCGGACAGTCCGAGGGCTGACGCCCATCGGCTCGCCAGCCGAGTTGAGGCTCGCATCGCACTCGGTCAGCGAGACCTCATTACCAAACGCCTCGAAACGCAGAAACGGATCCGTGCCGACAAAGCTGTAGCGTCCGATCTTCTCGCCGCCGACGACGCTTTCAAACAAGAACGCACACGAACCCGACTGCAACTTGCAGAACGCGCTGACGGGTGTCAGTGTGTCGGCGACCAACTGCCGGTACACCGGCACCAGATCGCCTTGCTGGGCCATGCGGCAAAAGGTGTCGAAGTCGGGAAGATGGTTCGGCATGGGGTGTCCTCAAGGAAGCCGCGTCTTGAGGAGGTTGGGGATTGCAAATTGCAAATTGTAAATTGCAAATTGCAAATTGGCGGACGAGTCCATGCGTGACTGCACGGCGTCTTGCTCTTCAATTTGCAATTTGCAATTTACAATTTTCAATTTGCAATCCTCCCAACTCACCGACCACGTTTGACCAACCTCAGGTGACGACTAGAATCCAGCCGCCGCGCAGTGACGTTTCACGACAACGGAGTTCCAGCGGCGAAGACTCACGGGTGACATGATGAAGAAGTGCCGTCGCTGTTCCAAGCCTGCCACTCTGCACATCACGGAGATTCGCAAAGGTGAAGTGCAACAGCTTCATCTGTGCGAGACCTGTGCTCAGAAGTATTTGCAGTCGGATCAAGAGTCGGATGAGGATGTCCTGGCGAGCGGCGCAACGGATGAGGCTCTGGACGCCGTTGACGAGTTGGCCTGTCCGCACTGCGGCATCACCTTCCGCCAATTCCGAGCGAACGGGCGGCTCGGTTGCCCGCACGATTACGAGGTCTTCGAGACCGAATTGAACGAGCTGCTCAAGAATATTCACGACGACACGCAGCATTGCGGCAAGGCTCCGTACCAAACCAGCGAGTCGAGCCAAGAGCAATTTCGGCTCATCAAGCTCCGCAAGGAACTGCAAGCGGCGGTGACGGACGAGGCCTATGAACGTGCCGCGAAGTTGCGTGACGAGATTCAGCAGGTCGAAACGAAACTCAAGGCCGGTCAGCCGGGGTAGCACGACGCGCCAGCGAGTGGTTCTTGTAATTCTCGAAAACCGTTCGCTGGTGCGTCGTGCTACCCCGGCAGATCGCTCACAGCCCCGTCCGCGCGAGGATGTCTCGCAGCAGTTCGACCGGAACTCCGGCTGACCAGGCGGCGGCGACTGCGGGCAGCAGATGCTCGCGAACGATGGGGCCGGAAGACTCAATCCCCTTGATCGGCAGAAAGAACGCATTTGGGCCGGTGCCGAGGATCAAACTGTCGTGCATGAAAAAGGCGACTCGGCCACCGCGTGATTGATGATCTCGCAGCCGAGCCGTTTCCCCTTCGGTCGAGTACAGCAGCGTGTGACCTCGGCAGGCGGAGAGCAGTTGATCGATGTGCGGCGCGGTGGCGGGGATGATGGCCGCTCCTTCGGGCGGGACGGCGTGAACGAGCGGCAGCACTCCGTCGATCAAGGTCTCAGCGTTGGCTGAGGCGAGATTCGTGAGGACGGCGACGTCGCAACGCTCACAGCCCAAGCCAATCGCGAGCGCCTCTTCGGATTGGCTTTCGAAGATTGCGGCCTCGACGCGCGGGTGCAGCAACAGCGAGCGGATGCGATCTTGATCCGAACCGCGCAGAACGTACGGACGTTGGCCGTCTACGGAAATCTCACAGCCCAGCGCGATGCCGACTCGCCGGCCGAGCTTGCGCAGCAGCCCGGCGATCAACAGGCCGATTTGACTGGCTTCTGATCCGCCCGCGATGCCAACGATGGGGATGCGACCATCCTCGCCGCCAGGGAACATCAATTCGACGATCGCATCACCGACCGGTTGGGGATGCCCGTAAAGCGGCTCGACATGGATCGACAGGGCGGGTCCGGCGTTGACCTCGATGATCACGCCCCCTTGTTCTTCGAGTGGGCGAGCAATATCCACCGCGACAACGTCGAGGCCGGCGATGTTCAAGCCCACGGTTTGTGCGGCGAGCACCGCGCGCTCTGCCACGGCGGGATGGACCTCGCTCGTCTCGTCGGTCGTCAGATCTCCGTTGACACACACGATGATTTCTTGGCCGACTTCGAGGACCGATTCACGTGTCAGTCCTTTGCGTTTGAGCCTCAACTCCGCAGCTTCGTTGAGAGCCATCGTGTCCAGCTTGTCGGTGTAGTTCTCGCCGCGTCGCGGGTCGCGATTCGCCTCGTCGATCAGTTCGTTGATCGTGCTGCGACCGTCCCCGATCACGACATCGCTTTGGCCGCGAGTCGCCGCAATCAGCCGATCACCGACAACCAACAACCGGTGAGCGGGCCCGCGCGCGAACTGCTCGACAATCACGCCGGTCGTGCCGGCTGAGTTTTCGCCCAGCGCATGATCGAAGGCTTCGGTGATCCCTTCACAAGTCATCAGATCAAACGAGATGCCTCGGCCGTGGTTTGCGTCGCGCGGTTTGAGGACGACCGGAAAGCCGATCTCACGAGCGATCTGGCACGCTTCGTCGGCGGTCTGGGCGACTCGGCCTTGCGGCACGGGGACGCCGACTTGCCGCAACAGCATCTTCGTCAGTTCTTTGTCTTGAGCGATGTCTTCGCCAATCGAACCGGTCTCGTCCGTCTCGGCGGTCCAGATGCGATGTTGCTTCGCCCCCTCGCCAAGCTGCACGAGACTGCCGTCCGTCAGTCTCCGGCACGGCAGGCCACGAGCCGCCGCCGCTCGTAAGATCGCGCGCGTGCTCGGCCCCAGCCGCACGTCGTCCGCCAGATCGACCAGCTTACGAAGCTCCGCCGACGAGTCGAAGGGGGCGTCCGACAATGCCGCTTGAACACACATCCGCGCCGTTTCCAAACAGGCTCGGCCGAGCGACTCCTCCTCGAACTCGAACGTCAGCCGAAAGGCCGCACCGTCATCAACCTCCTCGCAACGGCTGTATTGTGGCGGCGTGCCGGCAGCGGCTTCGAGCACGCAGGTCACTCGTCGCAGCATGTCGGCCAGCGGCAACCCGTGCTTGGCGAGTTTGTGAAACGATTCTTGCGCCGGTGCGTCGCCACCCCGCGACGGAGCCTGCTGAGGTGGATCGTCCAATGCCGGCAGCCAAGACAACAGCCGTGCGACCACCGACGGATCATCGCTCGACCGCCACGTTCGTAGAATTCCCAAGTCCACGAGCACTTCCAACGTCGGCACACTCGACCAACGATTCGGTCCGTGATACGCGACGATCTGACGAAACTCCATGAAGCACTCCGGTGACAATGAAGAGATCAGGACTCGTAACACGGTTGTCGGAAAAGTCCAAGGCCCAAGCTCCAATGACCAAGGAAATCCCAAACACCAATGTCCAAATTCCCAAAAGGCGAACCTGAACGTGGTGCAGAACTATTGGGTCAGAGGTTCATTGGATTTTGGGATTTGGTCATTGTTTGGACATTGGGATTTGAATCTTGGACATTCGCGAATCGTAGTCGCATCGCTGCGACCGCCAAGCTCGACCAGCCGATCAAAAACAACACGCCGCCAAGGGGAGTGATCGCTCCCAGGACTCGGTGACCCGTCAGCGCCAGCGCGTACAAGCTGCCGGAGAACAACACGATCCCGCCGAGAAACGACCAGCCCGCGACTGTCAACGACCGTCGCGAGCCGTCTCTCGCCAGCAATCCAACGACCAGCAACGCCAGCGAGTGCGTGAGCTGATACTCGGCGGCCGTTTTGAAGTCTTGCAGGTATTTGTACGTCGCCGGCACCGACAGCCCGGCGATCGTCCGCATGTCGGTCTCGGAGTACACCGACTTCAAGACGGCATCCACCCCATGAGCCGCGAACGCTCCCAGCGCGACCCCCAAGCCGGCCAGGATCGAACCGCTGACCAACCAGAATTTGGAACTCAACATGACAGCCTCATCGGAACGAGGGAAGACACCTTGGAGTGCGGCGGCCCAAGCCGCCGCTTTTCAAAAAACATGGTCGATCAGTTTGGTGGAGTGTTTCGGATGACTTGAGCGTTTTGAAAAGCGGCGACTCAGGTCGCCGCACTCCAAAGTCACCGCTGCGAATCCAAGAACGCGATCACATCGCGCAGCTCTTGCAGCGTCATCCGTTCGGCCAGCTTTTCGGGCATGACGGAAATCTTCTGCGGCGTGCGCGTCTCGATGTCGATGGTTTTGATCTCGATCAGTTGGCCTTCGGCGTTGCCGACGATGGTTTTGCCTTCGTTCTCATGGACGACCATGCCGGTCACGACTTTGCCGTCCTTCAGCTCGAACGTCCACGAGACGAACTGCGGAGCGATCTCGCGGCTCGGTTCGAGGATCGACTGGATCAATCGCTCACGGTTCATTGTCCCGACCACTCGCGACAGGTCGGGACCAACTCGGCCCCCTCGGCCATCGACGATGTGGCACTTGAAGCAGCCGGGGCCGTTGGGATGGAAGAAGACTCGGCGGCCGGCTGCGGGATCGACGTTGCCGCCGCGCGCGAGTTGGTCCATCCATTCCATGCGCGTCTTCGGCTGCTCATTGGTGTTGAGCTTGATCGACTGCGGCATGTCGAGATCGGATTGAGCGGCTACGAGTGCGATTTGATCGGCCAAGTCACCGGCAATCTTGCTGTCTGCAAGCAAGACCAGCGTTTTCGCGATGTCGAGTACGCTGTCGCGGAGTTCGGGATCAGTGCCAATCAGTGGCCGAGCGGCTCGCAAGGCCTCGAATCGCAGCGGAACGAGGCTGCTGTTGCTCAAGAACGATTTCAGCAACTTTCGGCTCGGCCCGTCGACCGGTTCGGCCTTGGCGACTGCGGCCAAGCCAACGAGTGCTTCCGCTCGAAGTTGAACGTCGAGCTTGTCGTTCGCCACGAGTTCTCGGAGCAGTTCGCCCGACACGTCAGGCCTGGCGGCTTGCAGAGTGCGAATCGTTTCGACGCGCAACGGTTCGTGGTCCGACTTCAACAGGCTGGCGAAGAACGGCGCGTCGAGCGACTTGTCGGTGGGGGACACGAGTCGCAGGGCTTGTGCTCGGACGGCGGGGGAGCGTTTTTCGTCTTTGAGCAGCGGGACGACGTATTGCTCGGCCGGCGTCTTGTCAAAATCTTCGGGCTTCTTGCCGTCGAGCATCTCCAACGCGGCAATCGTCGCCAAAAACAATTCGGGCGTCATCGCACGCGATTGGGAGGGCGAGGCTCCCGCCGAGCCAGGACGAGGATCACGCGCGGATTTGAGGTCTTTGCCCCGACCCGGCTCGGCGGGAGCCTCCCCCTCCCGCGCAATGCCCTCCCGAATGGGGCCGAACATCCCTTCCACCAACGGCCGCAACTCCGTCAATTTCTCCTCGGCCACCCACTGCACCGCCAGCCGCCGCACGTCCGGGTCGTGGTCCGAGAGCGCGACTCGCAGCAACCGGTCTTCCCGCGGTGCCTGCTTCCGAGCCGCCAGCAACATCGCCTGACGAACGCGCGGAGCACTCGCTTTCACGTCAGGAGTAGCATCGGGGATGAGATACTTTGAGAAGTCGTCTTGCTTGAGTTGTGCAGCCATCGCGGAAACGACGACCGAAAAAACAAACGGATCGTCGATCGCAAGGACGGCTCGCAGGTAATCGTCTCCCGGTTCTAATCTCTTCGTTGCAAGGAATGGGAGAATCACGTCCAACTCATCGACCGCAAACGCTGACTTCCCAGTAGCGATCTGAGCAATTTCAGAGGTCGGAATTCCTTTGCTACCCAAATCCAAGAGCCTCTCTCTTTGCTTTGCGGCGTGCTGCTTCGTCGTCTTCCTGGGTACTGGCGGTGTCGCAAAGGTCCAATCGTACAACGGATTGTTTGCCCGATGGTCAGGAGCCAAAGTTTGAAGCCAATCCGCAAGAGGTTGAAGGACTTTGCCGACTGCAAACATCACCTCGGCGATTGACCGGTCACTCCGGTTGGCGTCCACGAACAACCGGCCGCTCCATTTGTTGAGCTCTTCCTTGGGAATTCGTTGCAAAAGCAAGTTCATAGCATGCCTGCGGACATCGCACCGTCGTGAATCTAGTTGTATCTCCAATCCAACGAACGAAAGGTTATTGAGCAAAGCTAATTCGATGGGTGCGGTAGCGCGTGGCTCCTTTGTTGTTATCCGCCAAATTCGTCCGTGGCCGTGCAGCTTGTAGTCTCGCAGCACCCAATCGGTGCAGAACAACGAACCGTCGGGAGCGGTCGCGAGGCCGACCGGGCGAAAATTCTCGCCGCCGGTGATGAGCGGTTCGGCCAGTGACGTGAACGACGTGCCCTTCGGTTGGAGACGAAAGCGGTCGATGCGGTGGTCGCCCCAACTGGTCACCAGCAGGTTGCCCAGATACTCCTCCGGCAGTCCGTCCGACTCGTAGGCCAGGATGCCGGAGGGTGCTTCGCCGGTCCCCGCGACCATCGGCAGCGTGCCGGGAATCTCGCCGTTCCAGGCGGTGAAGGGGTGCAGTCCCTTGCGGCCGTTGCGGAAGCGGTAGCCGTAATCGCCTCCAGGAATCACATGCAGCAGCCGACACGGCGGACGGCTGTCCGCGTCGTTGTCCACGGTGAAGAGCCGCCCGAACGCATCGAAGCAGCTCGCGTGCGGATTCCAAAACCCAGTCGCGATCTGGCTCAGCTTCGAGCCGTCCAGCCGGCAACGATAAATGTTCCCCCCCTCGCCCCCACCGCTGAGTGATGTGCCGTCCGAACCGATGATCTTGTAGTCGGCTCCGAGGTTCTCGCCGAACCCGAAGTACATCCAGCCGAGCGCATCAATCGCAAACCCGGCCAGCCCGTTGTGCGGATAATCCCCCTCCGTGTCGAGATGCACGATCGACTCTTTGCGATCGGCTTTGTCGTCGCCGTCGTCATCGTGGAAGAGAAAGATCTCGCGGCGTGTGGCGATGTAAACGGAGGTGAGCGGCACGGCGCTAGCCGCCGGTGGCTTCGCGGAATCACCGTCGGGCTTTTTTGAATCACCGGCGGCTAGCGCCTTGCCGCTCACGGGGAACCACAGCGGCCGCACGGCGACGCTCATCGAGAACTTCAGTCCGTCGGTGAAGACGACGATCTTGTCCGCCTTGCCGTCACCGTCCGAGTCGCTCATCACAAGCACTCGATCGCTTGGATGTCCCTTGTAGCCTTCGGGCGGGAAGTGCGTGTTGCTCTCGATGGCAAAGATTCGGCCGCGATGATCGACGTCGAGACCGGTGGGCGTGACGATTTGCGGATGCTCGGCGAAGAGTTCGATCTTCAGCCTCGGGTCGAGCGACTTCGGCGGATCATCCGCTCGTACCTGCTGTGCGCTCAACCACACCAAACACACCGTGAGAATGACAGTCCAACGCATGGGATGCTCCTCGTCGCAGGAAACAGATTCTTCGGCGAGGATCGTCTGAGAGCGATGCGGAAAATGCCAGCGAACGCCAAGTCGCTATTTGTCCCAGAATTCATCCGTCACTTCGTCGTCATCATCGGACGCAGAAGGCACGAGCAGCGCGTTGCCGAAGTTTCGCCGCGGCGGCGGCATCGCCGAGGCTTCATCGACGGCCGGCTCCGGCGGCACGGGCATGGCTTCATCAAGATCGGGTGCGGAAGGCACTGAGATCACTCCATTGTCTCGTGGTTCATTGGGCGAGTCATCGAGCTCCAAAGTTGGGACCATGTCGATCTTGGCGGAAGTCGGCCGCACCTTTTTCGTCGCGGGGAATTGTTTGACGGCTGTCTTGGGTTTGTCAGCAGGCGGTGCGGAGTGCAGCGACACTTTCGGACTCGGTTTCGCCTTCAAGTTGCCCTTCAAATTGCCCTTCACGATTCTTTTCTTGTTGGACGCACGATCGATTTGAGCCAACACTTGCTCCGGACGCAATTCGAGCACTTCGTAGGAAACGTTCAGATCATTGGCTTCCAGCGCGAGCGACCGCGCCTGCTCCAAGTCACCATTGTTGGCCGCGATTTGAGCCTGCTTCAGCAGGTGCTGAGCTCGTTGCTTGTCATTGTTGACCGACGACGGCAGTCCCGTCGATTTGGTCGCGGCTAGCATGGTCGGTTTCCGAGTCTGAGTGAGGCTCTGAGCGCGCGGCATGTCTTTGTCGCCGTTGTCTGCTCGACGATCGATTTCCGTCAGAAGTTGTTCCGGGCGTTCATCGAAGACGGAGTAGGCAACGTCGATGCCGGCAGCTTGCTCAGCCTTGTCACGAGCCGCCGCGAGGTCTCCCTTTTCGAGGTCGTGCCGAGCTTGCTGCATCAGCGACTTGGCCATCGTCATTTTGTCGACGGAGTTCGTGGTGGGGACATCTAAGGCAGCCAGTTGAAATTGATCTACCGGCAGTTTGGCTTGCTGAGTTATAGACCGCGAAAGGGTTTGGGAGAAACATCCAGGTCTCAGGGACGAGACGATGAATGCAGAACTGACAGAGGCTGTGATTGCAACGGCT
>SXGT01532725.1_pt1 | contig 29843 bp, 23 predicted proteins | sample 3176221 | NCBI WGS metagenome assembly SXGT01 (sample SAMN11356862, study PRJNA531348) | freshwater metagenome | isolation source: freshwater sample F1-120 | place: China: Fuxian Lake, Yuxi | collected 2017-12-25 | reverse complement strand
GTGAATAGTGCGTGGTCCATTTTCCGATCCAGCGTGGGTGTCTCATCCATCTCTCGACAGGCCCAATCGAATCGTCCTTCATTGGCCGCCCTTTGTCAATAATGATTTCCACATCCCTAAAACACTTTTGCAAGCACCTCTTTAGCCGGAACGCGGAAATTCGCCCGGCACGGGCGCCGGCGGATACAGTGGATGCGCGCCCTTCGCGGGGCCGCGCATCCACCTACTGGAAGTTGGTGTCTTCGGTGAGGAATTCCGGCGTCTCGAAGGCGTCGCGACCCAGGATCAGCCGCAAGGTGCTGTTCACATCCGGCACCGCATTCTCCGTCGATGCCAGAAACAGCAGCGCCTGCGCCTGCGTGCCCAACCCGATCGCGAAACTCGCCTGATCTTCGAGAACCGACGTCAGGTAGGTGTGCGGGTTGTCGCCCAATGCGGGTAGCCTCCCCCGGAAGCGGTCGAACCGGAACACCGACGTCATGGTCCGCATGTTGGCCGCGCGAACCAGCCCGCTGTTCTGAGGATTGGGGACGCTGCGGTCGCCGATTGCGTATTGGAACAGGACGCGCTTCACGGGAACGCCGGGGAGCGTCGCCGTCGCGAGCCTCGGCGCGAAGGCGCCCGCCTGGCCCGGCGCTTCCACCCACTGGAGCAGGTCCAGCGTATTCTGAATCTCGACGGCGCCGCGGACATCGTTGACCTTCACCGCTTCGTACCGGAGCGGCAGGTTCGGATCGAAATCCGCTCCCTTGTTGAGCAGTCCGCGCGCCGCCAGATATTGACCGCCGAGTTCGCGAAACGCCGGCGAAGTAATGGCCGTGGAGACCAGGGAATCGCCTCCGACATTGAGGATGCCCGATCGTACCGCCGGCTCCACCGCGAGGAAAACGGTTCCGTAGAACGCCCCGAACGACTGCCCGAGATACGAGATGTTGCCGCCATCGAGCAGCGGGCGTCCCGAGCCGTCGAGATCGGCGCCGGAGCGGATGACGCGCGTCAGTTGGACCAGATCGAGCGCCGTCTGGCGAACCGCGTCTCGGCCGAATACCGGCGCTCCGGGCGCCACCACGATCGTGCCGTCGATGGGGCCGATCGAGCCGTCGGCAACAGGCGCTCCGCGGCCCGGAGCCGGTATCTCCACCGGGCCCGCGCGATCGGTAATCACCACCGAACTCTCCGGGCCGAAGCCGTGTCCCACCGCCGTGATCGCGGCGACGGCGAAGCCCTGATTGCAAAACGTCAGCGCCAGGATGGAGGGCATGCCGAACCGGCTGTCTCCCAATCCGTGCCCGGCGATCACAACCGGATATCCACCTGGGGGCGGAGGCGCGGCCGGCAGCCATACGTGGAAGAACACCTCCGTGGCCGCGGAAGGAACGGCAACCTCAGCGCCGGTGGGCGTCTGCGGAATGAAGCCCTGCGCGTTCAGGAAATTCGGCGACTGGAAACTGCCGAACGCGACCCGCCCGATCCCCGATTGCGCCAGCAGGCCCGGAGGCAGCGGCAGGACGAAATCGTTGAAGCGGTTCTCGCCGCGCGCGCGCACCTGCTGCCGCCACGTGACGCCCTGCACTTCCGCGGCGGTGAAGACGTTGCGCGCGCCCGTGCGGCGGAAGTTCACCGGCGTCGAGGTGACCGCGCGGCGAGCGGATTCCATGAAGGCTGTGACGGAAAGCGTTGTGTACACGGAGGCGGCGACCAACGGACCGGGCGCGGCGCGGCGAATGGCGGCTAGCGATGGCGCCACCTCGGCGCAAGGTCCAGTGGCGCCTCCGGACAGGCAGGCGGCGAATTCGGGCGAGGGCTCCACCGGATCGCCGGCGCGGTCGCGGATGGCGGAGGTTACGGCCACCGCGTACCGGTAGAGCTGATCGAGCGGCTCATCCGGTTTGGCGTAGGCGGTATTGGTGGTGGGATCGTAGACCACTTCGTTGACGACGGTTACCTTGCCCGGCTGCCCCAGGGCGTAGGAGCCCGGGAAGAGCGGATCGAGCCATATGATCGCCAGGCCGGCGCGGAGCGTCTCCGGATCCACGGGGCCGCTGAACCGGACGCGAACGCGCTGCTGCGGATTGAAGCCGTCGAGTTGATTCACGGCGAGCACTTCGCCGCAAGCGGCCAGATTGGCCAGTTGCTGGCAGTCGGGAAAGGGCATGTTCACGCGCCTCCCCGAACGCTGCGCGGGATCCGCCACGGTCAGCGTGTTGGACGGGAAGGGACCGGTTCCCGGGTCCGACGGGTCGAAGAGGACGCGAGTGCCGGCGGCGGCGAGCGCCCCGGCTCCGAGCGCGAAAATCAGTGTGAAGCGGAGACAAGCCATGGCGAATCCTCAGTGTGCCATACGCGGCGGGCCGCCCGTCCGGATCTCCGCTACTGTGTGAGAGGAATCGAAACGCGTCCGCTCTGCTGTCCGCCCGCTTCCAGATACAATTCCGCCGGGCCCACGTTGACCAGCGCGGGCAGTTCGATTTCGATCAGGTAGAACCCGATGAACCCCGGAGCCAGGGTGGCGCGTGTCACCTTCACCGGCGAGCGGTCCACGAACACGCGCACTGGGGCGTTCACTTTGGGAGGATTGTCGACCGGCGCGGCCAACCCGGTAGGCCACTCGGGCGTCACTTTGCCCAAACCGGCGGCCAGGATCTGCACGCGCGATCCGGCCGAAACCGGGCGGCCGGGCTCGATCAGGACGCCCCGCTCGGCGTCCACAAGCATCGGCGAGCCGTCCTGGTCCAGGAAGATCGAAGGCGCGGTGCTCTCGAGCGACAACTTCAATTCGCGCCGGTTGGCTCGCGCGTCGGTCAGCGCAAGCGACAGCGAGGTTCCCACCGCCCCGAACGGAACCTGCACTTGCGACTCCGAGTCCGATGCGTCCAGCACAGGGAACTCCAATCCTCCGGCTCGCACCGACGTCACGCGTGAACCGAGAATACTCAGCAACGCGCCCGGCGCGGCCGGTCCCGATCCCCGATCCGCGGCGCTCACGATGCGGGGTTCGCGGAAGCGGTGGGGCGCCATCGCGGCGAAGACGCCGTACCCCTCGAACAGCACGTACAGTTGGTTCCCGGCGTCGTCCAGCCGCGCGTCCAGGGCGGGAGCCCTGGGCAGCGCTCCCGCGACCGGACGCCACTCGGTGGCCGGGCTCGCCCCCTTCAGATCGGCATACGTAAAGAAGAGGCCTCGATCGCCCGCCACGTAGACTGCGCCGGTGGCCGGATCGGCCGAGATGCCTCGGATCGTGCCCGCGTCGAGATTCGAAGTGAGATCGTCCCAAAACAGCCCGCCGTTGACGGTCCGGGCAATGCGCAGTCCCACGGCGGCCAGCGCGAGCCGCGGATCGGAGGCAGCGGTGAAGATGGCCGTGACCGGCCCCGCGCCGAGTTGCTGCGGCGGACGCCAAGTGGCGCCTTGGTCGGGCGAACTCCACAAGCGGCCATCCTCGGACCCGGCGTGGACCCAGTCTCCGGCCGCGCCGGCCGCGGAGACAGGCGTTCCCAGCCGCGCCGTGACGCGGGCCCGGAGCCACAGATCCGGCCGCGCCGATTCGCGGACCTGCCAACCCTCGCGGATGCCCGGAAACCACGCGATCTCCGAGCGGCCATCCACGGCCACGCGCACCTCGCGGCCCGCCGCCAGGATTCGCGAACCCGGTAAATTCGGCAGTGTGTCGTTCAGACCTGTCCAGGAATTACCACCGTCGAGCGAGCGCCACACCCCCGATGCGTTGGCGGCTACGATCTCGGCGGCGTCCCGCGGCGACACGGCGGCATCGGTAGGATCGCCGCCCAGGATCGACTTTCCGCGGTACCTGGTTCGATCCACCGGAACCCGCGCGGTGGAAACGGCGGGAGCGGCCGCGGCCGATGCCGTCCACGTTTCGAAGTCGCTCGTCTCAAAGACATTACCGCCCGTCAGCCGCGCGTGCAATCTGGACCCATCGGGCGAGTACCAGACCCGCTGGACGGGACCTCCGCCCGGACTGGCCAGCCCGGCGTCTACCACCGTGTTCCCGACGCGCCGCCATTCGAGCGTCTGCGCGCCGGCGAAACCGGAGGTCCACACGTACAGCAACAGCGCCTTTCGGACGATGTTGGGTGGTGTGGCAACGCGACACATATGCTGAGACTATTCTATCCTCGACTTCCTATCGTACTATCGGCCAACATCATTGATAAAGCTACGGCCGCCCCCGTGGTTTCGTCGCGGCCCACCGATTGCAATGCAATTTTGATGTAGACTGACATCAGAACGGGTGGGACTACCGTCTCCGCCCGGAGTCCTTAGATGAAATTGCGTCCTCCGAGTTCGAAGTGGGCCGCCCGGGCATTGTTTTTCGCCCTGGCCGCCGCGGCGTGCCTTGCGCAGGACGTGGGCTTGCGGCCGGATAACGTAGCGGCCGTGGTCAAGCAGATGGATGGGCGCGTCTCGGTGATGCGCGGCTCGGTCCCCTGGGCGCTCGGGACCGGCGACTCGGTCAAGCCCAGGGAAGTGATCGTCACCGGACCCGATGGCTCGGCCGTGTTCCAGGTCAACGATGGCAGCACCTTCTGGGTGTTTCCGAATTCGCGGGTCACCTTCCGGAACGACTACAGTCCGTCGAATCTGTTGGACGTCATCATTGGCAAGATCAAGGTCCACATCCAACGATGGGGCGGACAGCCGAACAACACGAGCATCAGCACGCCGACCGCGGTGATCTCGGTACGCGGAACCACCTTCGACGTGGACGTGGATCCACAGGACGATTCCACTTTCGTCGCCGTTGACGAAGGCGAGGTACACGTCAAGCACCTGCTGATGTACAACGAGCGGCCCCGCGTGCTTCGCGACGGCGACCAGATTCGCGTTTACCGCAACGTTCCGCTCGCCAAGGCGCGCATCGACAAGGGCGCTGTGGCGGAACGCGCCGGACGCGCACTGATGGACGCCTTCTATACGTTGGCGCGCGCGGGAAGCGGTCGTACGGGCGGCGCGGGCGGCGGCCCCACCATTCCCGGTGGACGCGGCCCGGTGGGCGATACGGGCAGCGGCGGCGACAGCGGATCCACTCCGGCGCCTCCTCCCCCTGGCGCGCCGCCTCCGCCTCCGCCACAATAGAAGAGTGCGACATCTACCGGCGATCCTGATCCTGCCCGTAGCGGCGTGGGCTCAAGGCGGTGTCACTCCGCCGTGGGGAATCCAGCCGACGCTGCGGTCCCTGGCGTCGGAGACGGCGCGGCTTCGCCCCCTTCTGGAACAAATCAATCCGGCCGAGTGGGTAAACAAGGGTGCGCCCGAGGCGTACGTGGCGCAGCATGGCAGCCTGAAAGCGGAACTCGGATACCTGACCGCGAAGCTGGGCGAACTGGAGAAGGATCCGGAACGGATGACGCCCACGCTCGAGACGTACTTCCGTTTGCAGGCGGTCGAGTCGCTTTTGAATTCCATGAGCGAAGGCGTGCGGCGGTATCAGAACCCCGCGCTCGCCGACCTGGTCCTCGGCGTGATTTCGGAGAGCGAGAATAACCGGAGCCGGTTGCGCTCCTACCTGGTCGAACTGGTATCGACGAAGGAGCACGAACTCCGCATCATGGACGGCGAGGCGCAACGGTGCCGGGGCATGATCCTAAAGCAGCCGCCCGCGCGCCCGGCGGCCAAACCGCCCGCCGCCAAGCCGGTTCCGGCGGCGAAACCGCAATGACGCCGGTCTATTCCTTCACCTGCAGCATCTGCGACGGCGCGAGCACCGACATCTGCGTCTGGTGCACCAAGGACGCCTGCGCCAACCATCGCTGTTCGCGCTGCCTGCGTTGCAGCGACTGCTGCCGTTGCGAGTTGCACCTCGACGAGGCCCCACCCGTCGCGGCGAGCCTGAACGGCAAACCAGCCAGTCCGGAACCCGCGTTTCCGTGGCTGAAACACTACGATTGGTTCGTGCCGCCGGTGCTGCCCGTCCCCGACGACAGCCTGATCGACCGGTTCGAACAGACCGTGGACGATACCCCGGACGAACCGGCGATTCACTACTTCGAGACCACCTACACCTTCGCCGAATTGAACACCCTGGCGGACCGGTTCGCCGCCATGCTCGCCCGGTTCGGCATCGGCAAGGGCGACCGCGTGGCGCTCTGGCTGCAGAACGATCCCGAGTTCCTGGTGGCCGTTTACGGATCGTGGAAGCGCGGCTGCATCGTGACGCCGCTGAGCCCGATGTTCAAGCGCCGCGAGATGGAGTACCACCTCGCCGACTGCGGCGCGCGGGTGCTGGTGTGCCCACGCGGCCTGCACGACGCCGAGGCGGCGCCCATACTGCCTTCGACCGCCGTGGAACGGGTGGTGTTCGCGGAAGGACTGATCGAGGCATTGGCCGGTGAAACGCCCAACCCGGCGAACCGGATCCCGTGCGGCCCCGACGACATCGCGTATCTGGTGTACACCTCCGGAACAACCGGCAGTCCCAAGGGCGCCATGTGTCCGCACCGCGCCATCGCCTTCAATACCGAGGTGTTCCGCACCTGGATGCAGGTGGGCGCGGACGATCGCATTCTGGCGATGGCGCCGCTGTTCCACATCACCGGGCTGGTGGCCGAGATCGCGTTATCGGCGCTTTCCGGCGCTCCCCTCGTTCTCTACCACCGGTTCGACGTCAAGCGAACGTTCGAGGCGATCGAGCGATGGCGTCCCACCTTCTCTCTCGCGGCGATCACCGCCTACATCGCGCTGATGAACTCGCCCGAAGCGGAGACTGCGGACCTGAGTTCGCTGCGCAAGGTCTTCACCGGAGGCGCCCCGGTGGCTCCGGCCGTGGCCGCTCGATTCGAGGAGAAGTTCGGAGCCTACGTCCACAACACCTATGGACTCACCGAGAGCAACTCGCCCGCGCACATAACGCCGATGAACGCGCGCGGTCCGGTGGACCCTGGCTTCGGCGCGCTGTCGATCGGCGTGCCAATCCCCAATTGCGAGGCGCGTATCGTCGACCTGGAGGACCGGGACCGGGAAGCCGCGCCCGGCGAATCCGGTGAACTGGCGCTACGCGGTCCGATGATCTTCCCGGGTTACTGGAACAAACCGGAGGCCACCGCCCAGGCGTTCCACGACGGCTGGTTTCTCACCGGAGACATCGCCATCCGGGACGAGCAGGGCTGGTTCTACATCGTCGACCGCAAGAAAGACATGATCGTGGCGTCGGGGTACAAGGTGTGGCCCCGCGAAGTGGAAGACGTGCTGTACCAGCATCCGGCGGTGAAGGAAGCCGCCGTGATCGGCGTGCCGGACGAGTATCGCGGAGAGACCGTAAAGGCATTCGTCGCCCTGCGGCCGGACTGGCCCGATCCCGTGACGGCCGAGGACATCATCGCTCACTGCCGCGAACGGATGGCGGCCTACAAGTACCCGCGTCAAGTGGAGTTCCTGCCGGAAATCCCCAAAACGGCAACAGGCAAGTTCCTGCGCCGGCAGCTACGCCAGAGCTAGGCCTGGGCTCTAGATCTAGACAGCCACGCCCGCCGACCATAGGATGTAGGCCATCGCCTGGCGGGCGCACAGCCACCAGTAGCGGGGCGAATCCTTCGCTTCGCCGGGCCGGGGCGATCCGTAGGCGGTGAGGCCGTGATCCCGCAGGATCCGCTTCACACGGTAGATGTGGTAGCCGTCGCTGACCACCACGCACGACTTCAGACCCATCCGGTGCAAAATCTCGCGGATCGCCGCCGCGCTCTCCACGGTGGTGGACGCCTCGGGTTCGACGATGATCGCCTCTGACGGCAATCCGCGCCCGATCAGGTAGTTGCGGCCCACTTCACCCTCGGTGAAGACCGGGTCTCCGCCGGAACCTCCGGTGGTCAGCAACAGCGAAGCGACGCCGCGCTGGTAGAGGTCGTAGGCATGGTCCAGGCGGGCGCGCAAAACGGGCGAGGGACGCCCGTGGTATTCCGCCGCGCCGAAGACAACGATGACGTCCGCGCGTTGCGCCTCGTCGACCACGGAGTCGGCGCGCACATCGACCGTGAACTTCGCGGCCAACGCCAACGCCGCGGCAAGAAACGCGAGCACTCCTCTTCGCACGATTTGCGGTTGTCTCCGAGAGCCGTTATCCCCAGTCTACGACGGATTGGGGCTCCTGACCCAGCGATGCGGTCCCCGATACTCCGGCGATTCGGGCTCGAACGGCTGTTAGCCGTCGAGCGGTGAAGAAGTCGACAAAACTGGGCGCGTTTTTCGCCAAGCTGCCGAGCAGGCGGTCCAGCGGGGCTTCGATGGCAGCCGCTTGGTCGTGCAGCTTGCCCACGAAGGAGGTGGGATCGAGGTCGTAGAGGCGGCACAGAAACTCGGACGGTCCGATGGCCTCGATACCCAGCGGATCCAACGACGCGGGAGGAAAGTGGCGACGGTTGTAGGTGACGATGGCGCCGCACTGCGACACGGAGGCGGCCGCCAAGACATGCCGGTCGCCGGGATCGTTGGTCATCTCGGGGATCAGCGGGCCGTCGCCTTCGACCAAGGCTTCGGGAAAGTGGAGCCGGATCGCAGCTTCCCGCCGGCGCGCCTTCGCTACCGGCATGTCCCACTTCGCAACGAGGTTGCGAGTGACTTCGTCCAGAATTGTCCGCGACCACTTGGGCGAGTAGAGCCGGGGATCTTCCGCCATCCGCAACAACGTGTCGGCCAGCGGCATCGGTATGAGCACGCACGCGTCGAGCAGGACGCGCGAGTCAGCTCTCAGTCTTCGCCTCCCTCGGGGATACCGGTGCGGTCATACAGGCCGAGTTCGAAGGCCTCCTTGGCGATGCTATCGAGCGCGGCTTTCCGCTCCGCGTCGCGTCGCGTCATGTAGGCCTCCACATCCGCCCGGAGGACCCGGCGGTGCTTTCCCACCTTGAAATACGGCAGCTTCCCCGTTTCGAGCAGCTTGATCAAGTGAGGTCTGGACGCACCGATCATACCGGCCGCCCTTTGCGTCGAGAGTTGCTCTTCGGCGGACGTCAACGTGACTACCCGGCCCGAACGAAGACCGCTCACCACACCCTTCAGAATCTGGAAAATCGCGTCGGGCAAGACGAGGCGCGTGCCGTCGACGCCGACCAGGGCGGGGGCTCCGAGTTGGAGCATGCGGTTCAGCTCCCGAATCTGCTTCTCCCCCGGCTCGGGAACGATCTCCGCATCGGTTGTTCTCAGCATCGTCGCGGGCATGTGTCGTCCTCGATTTCGAGTGTAACACCGATTCGAAACAAACGCAACAGGTTCCGAAATATTCGAAACCGCCGCCGGCTTTCGACAATGGCCGGGCCGCCCGGGATTTGAACCCAGCACCTCTTGCACCTCGAGCGAAAAATATCAATTCATCAGGCGGCTTCGCAGCGGATGGCTTCTTCGATTTCACTGGCGCCCAGTCTGAAGTCGTGCGCGAGGTCCGCCACGGAATCGCCGGCCCTGTAACGTTCGTAGATGGACGAAACCGGTATGCCCGTACAGGCGACCACGGGCCCGCCAAAGGAAACCGACGGATTCATGACGACAAGACGCGGGTCCCTCTTGGGCGCTGCATCCGATTCGGTGTCGCGAGTGAACGGATAAAGCTTGATCGGAAGACCCTTCGTGTCCCTTTCAATGCGCTCGAGGTACACGCTGATGATTTCCTTCATCGCCTGCTGTCCTTCGCGCGACGCGTTGATCAAGTCGCCGTAGCGCTCCACGAACAGATCCAGCCCGTCCGTCTGGAAGGTTTGATCGATCAGGGGACGTTCGATATGGAACTGCCGCTTCACGTAATCGAGCGCGGTGCGCACCTTCGGGAGCCTGACGCCATGGCGACGCCGAATGGCGGCAAGGACATGCGCCTCGACGAGGTTGATGAAGGAAAGATACCGCCTCTTGGGATCGCTCAGATGGACCAGAGGCTTGGACCGCTTCTCCTGTCCCGCAACGGGATACCACCTGCCCACCACCCAACTCCGCAACGTTCCTTCCGGCATGCGCAAGTAGTGGGCCGCTTCTCGAGCGAGTAGGCTGGCATCAGGCGGGGATCGCCAGTCTCGTAGCGGGTTTCGATCGTCGTGAGCGCCATTCCTCCTCTCGAACGTTATCAGTCTACCGTGTTACGCACAGGGCTGCTGTCGATTCGCCGGGAATAGAGGGACGGGACAGCCTACTGGAGGATGTACGAAGGAATTTTGGTCGGGCCGCCGGGATTTGAACCCGGGACCTCTTGCACCCCAAGCAAGCGCGCTAGCCAGGCTGCGCCACGGCCCGATACCAGTTCCCAGTCTACCGCACCTACCGCAGCAGCAACAACGCGGCCGCCGCCGTCAGGATCAATACCAGAGCGTCGAACACCTTCTGCGGAATCCGCTTGACCAGCCACCGGCCCGTCACCGCTCCCGCCACCGTGGCCGGCGCGATCGCCAGGTCGAACCCCAGAGACCGCGCACTGAAGAGCCCGTGCCACCAATAAATTGGGATCTTGCTCAGATTCACCAGGAAGAAGAACCAGGCGCCCGTCGCCAGGAACTCCTCTTTCGGAAGCCGTTGGCTCAGCAGGTACAGGTTCATCACCGGACCCGCCGCGTTCGCCACCGTGGTCGAGAATCCCGCCGAGACCCCATAGAACGCCGGACTGCCGCCCGCTCCCCATGTATCGGGCCGGAACTGCTTCCGCAAGTGGGCCAGCAGCATCACCAGCACGATCATCCCCACCATCGGCCGCAGCGTCCGCTCGTGCAACGACAGCGCGAAAGCGCCCGCCACGATACCGGCCAACACCCACGGCGTCAGCGAGAAGAGCCGCGCCGACGCCGCGTGGTTCCGCCAGTAGTACACCGCGAACAGGTCCGCCGTGCACAGAATCGGCAGAGTCCACGCCGCCGACTGGCGCGCGTCGCCGACCATCAGCACCATCGCCGGAATCGCCAGTATCCCGACGCCCGGCATGCCTGTCTTGGCAACGCCGATCAGAAACGCGCAGACGGCGCCCACCGCCCACTGCCAAGGTTGTAGATCCGGCACGAAGCGCTTAGCATATCACGCACCACGGCGGGAACCCGCGGCTGTACCATAATGAGGCGATGCCACCGATTCGCCGGCGCGAGTTGCTCCGTGTCTTACCCGCCGCGGCGCTGCTCGCCAACGACGCCGCCAAGGCCGCGCCCCAAACCACGCTCGACTCGATCGAATTGATCCGCGTGAAGGTGAACCGCCGCGGCAATTGGCTGCTGGTCCGTGTCAAAACCTCCAGCGGACTCACCGGTCTCGGCGAGGCATCCCACGGCAAGGACGAAAACACCATCGCCTTGCTCCGCCGTTTCTTCGACGCCGCGCGGGGCCGATCCGCGTTCGATGTCGAGCCGCTCAGGCGCGCCGTCTGGCCCGAGGTGGACAAGGCGGGAACCGACGGTGGATGCGCGTTCTCCGCCATCGAACAAGCGATGTTCGACATTCAAGGGAAGGCGCTCGGCGTCCCCTGCCACGATCTGTTCGGCGGCCGGCTTCACCCGCGGATTCGCCACTACGCCAACATCAATCGTTCCACCGATAACCGGCTGCCGGAGGGTTTCGCCGCCACCGCGTCGCGAGCCGTGGCCGCCGGATTCGACGCGATCAAAATGGCCTCGTTCGACGGCATGCCCCGCAACGACGCGGGAAAGCGCCGCGCCCATACCGATCGCGGCGTGGCCTGCGTGGCGGCGGTCCGCCAGGCGATCGGCCCTTCGCGCGATCTGCTGGTGGACGGCCACGACAACTTCGATCTCGAGCAAGGCCTCGAGTTGGCACGCCGGCTCGAGCCTCACAAGCTGTTCTGGCTCGAGGAGGTCTCGCCCGGAATCCCTTGGATGGCGAAGCTGAACGAAGCGTTGCGCATGCCGACCGCCGGTGGCGAATCGCTGATCGGCGTGAAGCAGTTTCTCCCCTACATCGCGGGCAAGGCGGCCGACATCATGATGCCCGACGTCAAGTACTGCGGGGGGATGCTCGAGCTGAAGAAGATCGCCGCCATGGCGGAAGCGGCGGGAATGCCCTGTTCGCCGCACGGCCCGGCCAGCCCGGTGGGCAACGCCGCCGCCGCGCATGTTTGCGCCTCGCTCCCGAACTTCCTGATCCTGGAGTTGGGCTTCGGCGAAGTCCCCTGGCGCGGCGAACTGGTGAAGCCCGAAGAGACGTTCGAGAAAGGATACATGACCATGAGCGCCCGGCCCGGATTGGGAATCGAACTCAACGACGCCATTGCCAGGAGGTACGCCGCATGAGACTGAAGAAGTCCGTGATCGGGGCCGCGATCGCGCTCAGCGTGGGGGCGGCGTGGCTGCTGAGCCAGTCCTCCACGCAGACCACGCTCATCGATCCGCCCAAGCGCGCCAGCGCCGTCTATCTCGTGAAGCTGGGGCTTACCGACAAGGCGGAGACCCAGTGGGACGGTACGGTGGAAATCGAAGGCGGCGAACTGGTGAAGCTCGCCGGTTACGAGATGCGCATCGGGGACGTGGTGCATCCTCCCGATCGCTGGGAGGCCAAGACGCGCAACGCGTTCCTGTTCCAACGCCGCCCCCACGACGAGGACTATCTGAAGGAGACGCAGGGGCCGGTCATCCTGCAACCCTCGCTGTACGTGTACGTGCTGGGGCCGCGCGAAGCTCGCGTGCGAATGAAGACCGCGCAGGGCGAGTTCGCCTTCGACGGCACGCGTATCGAGCCCTCCGCGCGAGCGATGCTGCTCGGCGGCCGGGTGTCGGTGGAACGGGTCGCACTGGCGGAACTGGTGGGACGGGGCCACGGCGCGGATCGCCAACGCCTCTCCGACAACGACGCACCGTCGATCGCCGTGTCGTCCGACAACTCCACCTGGACCGCGTATCAGGGCTATCGTCCGGACCGCGACTGGGTCTACGCCGAGCGCAGCCGCGACGGCCGTCGCACGCTGTTTCAGGTGAGCGAAAAACCCGGCGACGTCTATCGAACCGCGATCGGCGAGGATAGCGAAGGCAAGATCCACGTGGTGTGGAGCGAGCGGATCGGCGACAACTGGGACCTCTACGCACGCGCGTTCGACGGCCAGAGCTGGGGGACCACGCACCGTCTGACGAACGAATCGCAGCCCGACACACAACACACGATGGCGCGCGACCCCCACGGAGCGCTCCATGTCGCATGGCAAGGCTGGCGGGACAACCGCGCGGGCATCTTCCACATGCGGTACGACGCGCAAGAGGGCTGGTCAAAGCCCGCGCGCGTCAGCGCGGCGAACGCGCCCAATTGCTGGGAGCCTTCGATCGCCATCGACTCGCGCGGCATGGTCCACGTGTCCTGGGATCAATACGGCGCCAATGGCTACGACATCCGCCTGCGCACCATGGCCAGTGGCGTGTGGCATGCCGAGGTCGCGGTGGCTGCCACGCCCCTGTTCGAGGCCTATTCGACGCTGGCGGTGGACAAGCAGGACCGCTTGTGGATCGCCTGGCACGAATCGGGCATCAATTGGGGCAAGGACTGGGGCTATCCCTACGACATCAAGGCAAAAGCCACCGGCCTATACAATTCGCGCACCATCCGGATGGCGGTGTGGGACGGAACGCGGTTGCGCGAGCCCGCTCAGCAACTGGAAGCGGCGCTTCCGCCTCCAGGCAACAATTTTTACGAGTATCCCAAGCTCGCTTCCGATGGCGCGGGGCGCATCCACGTGTTCTTCCGCAAGCGCACGCCGCAGCAGTGGAACGTGTATCCGCGCACTCCGTCGCATCAGGCGCTCTGGGAGATCCACACCGCGCACTGGACCGGCGCCAAGTGGTCGGAAGCGACGCTGGTACCCTATTCCACCGGCCGCCACGACATGCGGATCGCCGCTGCTCCGGATCGCGACGGCGTGCTCACCGCCGCGTGGCCCACCGACCGGCGCGGATTCCGCGACATGGTCAACACGCTCCCCGATGTGTTCACGGGGAAGTTCGCCGTGGACGGATCGCCCGGGGAAACCCGCCTGGCCGATTACAAAATCCCCGCCGTGGCGAGCGCCGCCGTCCACGCGGACGAGACCGGCGACGTGCGGCGGATTCGTGGATACGCCTACAAGCTGAACGGCGAGACGCTGAAGATCCACCGCGGCGACATGCACCGCCACACCGAGATCTCGTGGGACGGCTACTCCGACGGTTCCACCGAGGATACCTATCGCTACGCGGTGGACGCGGCCTCGATGGACTTCCTCGCGGTGACCGAGCACAACTTCGGCGTCGAGGACGAATACGACTGGTGGCGCAGCCAGAAGTTCTGCGACCTGTTCCGGGTGGGGTCGAACTTCGTGCCGCTGTTCGCCTACGAGCGGTCGGCGATTTACCCGAATGGGCACCGCAATATCGTGTTCCCCTTTCGCGGCGCGCCGGTGCTGGACGTCCAGCACTACGAATGGGTGTCGAACGCGAACAACGAGCGGCAGGGCGCCGAGCGGCTGTTCGGCTATCTGCGGAAGTACCGCGGCATCGCCATGCCCCACACCTCCGCCACCGACATGGGCACCGACTGGCGCGACTACGATCCCGAGGTGGAGCCGGTGGTGGAGATCTACCAATCGGATCGCAACAGCTACGAGTGCGCCGACTGTTGGCGCGCGGCGCCGAAGGACGTGAAGAAGATGCAGTACGGCGGCTACCGGCCGGAGGGCATGGTGTCGGAGGCGTGGAAGAAGGGCTACCGGCTCGGCGTGCAGGCGAGTTCCGATCACCTGGGCGTGCACACGGCGTATTCGATGATCCTCGCGCCGCGGAACGATCGCGAATCGCTGGTGGACGCGATCCGCAAGCGCCACACCTACGGAGCGACCGACAACATCGTGCTCGACTTCCGCGTGGTCGACGGCGCCCGGGAGTATCTGATGGGCGACGACGCCAAGGTGAGCGGCCCCGCGCGCCTGCGGGTCCACGTGGAAGGCACGGGTCCGCTACGCGACGTCGAGATCGTGAAGGACGGCAAGGTCGCCTACAAGCACCAGCCGGCCGGAAGCGTGGCCGACATCGACTTCCGGGATTCCGCCGCCCCCGGCAAGCAAGCGAGCTACTACTACGCCCGCGTGCGGCAGGCGGACGGGCAGATCGCGTGGGGATCCCCCGTGTGGGTCGCCGCTCGATAGCCCGCTGGCTACGCCTTTCGCCGCAACCAGCGGACCGCGTTCTGCTGCAGCTTGGTGTACTCCGGATTCCAGAGCACGCTCAGCATGTGGCCGGGTGACAGGTAGCACACCCGGCCCTTGCCGTAGTCGTATGACCAGCCGGCCGGCGCCGTTGTACCCTGGTTGCGATACGGCAGCCCGTCCTCATTCACCGTTTCCAGGAATACGTGCTTGGGATCCTTGTCGTATTCCATGTAGTGCTGCTCGTCGGTGATCAGGAAGTCGCGAACTCCCTTGGTGATGGGATGATTCGCGTTTTTCACCTTCACCTTGAAGCGGCGGATCGGCGGATGCCCGGCGTAGGCCGCGCCCAGCACGTGGCGGAAATCCGGATCGGTCAAGCCGACGTGCGTCACGTTGTGCAGGAATAGCGCCGATCCGCCATTGTCCACGAACTGGCGGACCGCTTTGCCCTGTGGCGGCTTCATCCAGAATGCGGGCTTGCCTCCGGCCGGCGGCGTCGGCGGGTCGAACTCGAGCTTGGGCTTGCCCGTGGCGACCCACGCCGCGTTGCTCGATTCGTCGGGATAGCCGTCGGGCCAGATCATCCCGTCTCGCAGGACGATCAGCATCTCGTAGCCGTCGAGCGTCTCGGCGTTCAGATTCGAGGTCTCATCGCAGAAGTCGATGGAGACGCCGAGATCCTTGGCGATGTTGCGGGTCAGGCCCGCACGGATGTAGTCCGAGTTGTGATAGCGGTCGCCGATGAGGGCGAACGCGGTGGCCTTCTTGGCTCCGCGCGCCAGGCGAGGCGCGAGAGCCGATCCGGCGAGAGCGGCGAGGGCGGTGCGGCGGGACGGTGCCATGGAGGGATTGTATCGCGCTTTGATGAGGTTTTGTAAAGGTTTCGTAAAACCGGCCGGTGATGGAATCCCGTTCTCCTCGGGCCGCGTTTAAGTAGACAGAAGCGCTGAGGCGCTAAAGAAAAAAGGAGATAAAACAATGAAAACCCGAAACTTATTCCAAACGATCCTGACCGCCGCGGCCCTGACGATCCCGTTCCACGCGATGGCGTCGGTGGAGAATCCGAAGCCCGAGGCCGAGATCGCCAAGAAGGTCCGCCACGAACTGGTGACCCTGCCGTTTTTCGGCGTGTTCGACAATATGACGTTCGACGTGAAGGACGGCACGGTGACGCTGTACGGCGCCGTGACCCGGCCCACGCTGAAAACCTCCGCGGAGCGCGTGGCTCAGCGAGTCGCCGGCGTGACCTCCGTCATCAACAAGATCGAAGTTCTGCCGCTGTCCTCGTTCGACGATTCCATCCGGCTCCGCACGCTGCGAGCCGTCTATGGGCAGCCCGCGCTGAACCGCTACGCGCTGGGCGCGATCGCCCCGATCCGCATCATCGTGAGGAACGGTGAAGTGACGCTCGAGGGCGTGGTCCTGAACGATTCGGACAAGACGATCGCCTTCCTGCAAGCCAACGGCGTGTCTGGAGTGTTCAAGGTGAACAACAACCTGCGGGTCGAAATCCCCTCCAAGCCCAAGGCCTGAACTTCCTTCTCCTCCGAGGCCCCCGGGAGCGGCTCCACCGCGCCTGGGGGCCAATTCATAGTCCCTCCTTGGATCCGCATCGTCAGATGCGTTTGGGAACGGCGGTCCGGCCAGCGTGCGGGCCGCCGAATTTTGTTCGCGGCAAGACGCCTCCGGGCGGTAGAATCGGACTATTCGTCATGAATCGCCGTAACTTCCTCGCCGCCGCCTCTCTCGCCGCCGCGCCCGCTCCGGCCGCCGCCCGGCTTCCGAGTCGCAAGGCCGTGCTGCTGAGCATGCTCGACGCGCCCGACTACACGTCTAAGTTCCAGTTGGCTCGCGAAGCCGGCTTCGAAGAGGTGGAGGCGCATCAGTGCGACGATCCGCGCGAGGCCGAAGAGATCAAGAAGGCGGCCGATGCCGCCAAGGTCCGAATTCATTCGGTGATGAATCGCGATCATTGGGGATCGCCGCTTTCGTCCGCCGAGCCCGCGGTGGTCGAAAAGAGCATGAACGCGATGCGCACCAGCCTTCGGAACGCGCACTTGTGGGGCGCCGACACGGTGCTGCTGGTGCCCGCGGTGGTGAATCCGGCCACCAGCTACAAGCAGGCCTGGGACCGCTCCCGCCAACGGATCGGCGAACTGATTCCGCTGGCGGAGAAGTTGAAGGTGGTCATCGCCGTCGAGGAGGTCTGGAACAAGTTCCTGCTGAGCCCGATCGAATTCGCGCAGTACGTCGACTCGTTCAAGAGCCCCTGGGTGCGGGCCTATTTCGACGTCGGCAACGTGGTGCTCTACTCCTATCCGCAGGACTGGATCCGCACTCTCGGCAAGCGCATCGTCAAGCTGCATCTGAAGGACTTCAAGTTCCACAAGAACGGCAACAAGGCCGAGTTCGTCAATCTGCGCGAGGGCGAGATCGACTGGAAGGAAGTCCACGCGGCGCTCGGCGAGATCGGATACAAGGGAAGCGCCACGGTGGAACTCCGGAAGGGGAACAAGGAGTACCTCACCGACGTGAGCCGCCGGGTCGACCAGATCCTCGAGGGGGCCTGAGGGTCCGGGATCTCCAAAGCTCATGAAAAAATTCCTTCTCGGTCTGGCGGCCGGGTTCGTCCTGGCGGGCTTGGCGTCCGTAGTCGCGTTTTTCGCCCTGGCGCGTATCGGCGAAAAACGGCCGTCGGTGCCCGACGGGGCGACGCTGGTCTGGAAGCTCAGCGGCGAGGTTCCCGAATCGGCTCCGCCGTCAATTCCGCTTCCGATGTTCGAATCGCGTAGCGCGTTGACGGTTCACGAGACCTGGGACGCGCTCCGCAAAGCCGAGGTCGATGGCCGGATCAAGGCGCTCGTCGTCGAGCCGGTCTCGGTCTCGGCCGGCTGGGCCAAGATCCAGGAGTTGCGAGAAGCCATCGTCCGCTTCAAGCGTTCCGGCAAGCCTGTCTACGCCCACCTGCGGACGCCCCAGACCAAGGACTACTACATCGCGTCCGCGGCGGACAAGATCTACCTCACACCGGAGGACTTCCTCTACGTGAAGGGGCTTCGCGCCGAAGTCAGCTACTACAAGCGAACGCTCGACAAGGTCGGCGTCGAGTTCGAGGTGGAATACGCCGGACGGTACAAGGACGGCATGGATACACTGGTGCGGGACGGAATGACAGCGGAAACCCGCGAGGTCATCACCGCGCTGGTGGACGGCTTGTTCGGCCACTGGGTGGAGACCGTCGCGGCGGGCAGGAAGAAGACGCCCGAGCAGATCCGCGCGGCGGTGGACCAAGGGCCGATCCTGTCGGGCGCGGCGGCCATCGCGGGGCTGATCGACGGGCTGAAGTTCGAGGACGAGGTGTTCGACGAGGTCAAGGAGCGCCTGAAGCAGGACAAGCTGCACAAGTTCTCCTTGCGCGACTACTCCCATGTGCCGGCTTCGAGCGTGGGTCTGGCCGGGAAGTCGACCGTGGCGCTCGTGATCGGGCAAGGCGAGATCACTCGCGGCGACGATATCGCGGGCACGGACGACGACGGAATCCGGTCGGCCTCGTTCGTTCGCATGCTGCGACAGGTGGAGGAGGACGCTTCGATCAAGGGCGCGATCCTGCGGATCGACTCGCCGGGTGGCGACGCGATCGCGTCGGAAGAGATCCTGCATCAGGTGAAGCGGCTGAGCAAGAAGAAGCCGATGGTAATCTCTATGTCGGACGTGGCGGCTTCCGGCGGGTACTACATCGCGATGACGGGAGATCCCGTGGTCGCCTATCGCAACACGATCGCCGGGTCCATTGGCGTCTACTTCGGAAAGCTGAACGCACGGGCGCTGCACGACAAGCTGGGCGTGCGGACCGAGGTGATCGAGCGGGGCCGCAACGCCGGAATCGATTCGATCGTGACGCCGGTCGACGAGCAGGGCCGCCGCAAGTTGAAGGACGGCGTGGAAGCGACCTATCGCGCGTTCCTTTCGCGCGTCGCCGACGGGCGGAAGAAGAAGGTCGAGGAGATCGAGCCGCTCGCCCAGGGACGCGTGTATCTGGGTTCCAAGGCGCGCGACATTGGACTGGTGGACGAGATCGGCGGGCTCGACCGCGCCATCGAGTTGATGAAGGGCCGGCTCAAGATCGACGCGAAGGAGCATCTCCGCCTGACGGTTTACCCGCGACGGAAGTCGGTGCTCGATCAGATCTTCGGATCGCCCGAGGACCTGCTGGCGGAAATGGCGCAGTCGCGGCTCCGGGCGATGCTCTCGGGGCTGGGCGTTCCCTATCGCGATCCCGCAACCTGGGGGCGGGGCGCGATCATGGCCATCGCGCCCTACAGCCTCCGAATCGAATAGGCGCTAGTCGGCGAACGCGGAGGTGGAGTGGATTCCGCTCGATGCAAGCGCGGTCTGCATTTTCTCGAGCGCCGACTTGTGGATCTGGGAGACGCGGCTCTCGTTGATTCCGAGGATGCCGCCGATTTCCTTCATCGTCATCTCCTTGCTGTAGTAGAGGCTGACGACTTTCTGGTAGCGTTCCGGGAGAGCCTGCATGGCGGTCGACAAGGCGGACCGCAACTGCTCGCGGACGCACATGAAGTCGGGTTGCAGGTCGGGCGTGCTCGGGAAGTCGGGCGGAGGAAGGTCGTCGCCGTCCTGGCTGCGGGTGGAGGCCGAGATCAGGCCGACGTTGCGCAGGTCCACCATCATCTGTCTCCAGCGGCCCTCTTCCACGCCGAGCTTCTGTGCCACTTCGGCGTCGGTGGGGCTGCGTTGGAGTTCAGCCGTGAGGTCGCGAGTGACGGCTTCCACCTGCTTGTGCCGCCGGCGAAGGTCGCGCGAGGCCCAGTCGAGTTGCCGCAAGCTGTCGAGGATCGCCCCCTTGATCCGGTGCTTGGCGTAGGAGGAGAACGCAACCTGCTTTTCCGGGTCGAATTTGGTCACCGCGTCGAACAGGCCGAGAATCCCGGCGTGGACGAGATCGTCGAGATCGACGTGGACCGGCAGGTTTTCGTGGACGCGGACAGCGATCGCCTTGACGAGAGGGAGGTGTTCCAGGATCACCTTGTCCCGTTTGCACATCTTGGCGGGAGAGAGAGCGGGGGCGCGTTTCGCAAGCATTAGGACCAACCTCACCAGGTTTTGATTTTGTTTTGCGTTCTAGTTTGGCGGCGCATGGTGTGCACCGTTTCGGAGGGAAGCCGGGTGGGTTGACCCTGCATCCGTTATTACTGCAAGCCAGGGACCAAAGTCCGGGGGGACTAAGGTTCCGGCCCTAGCAAGGCAAATGTGGGGGGAGTCAAATGAAGAATCTAAAGCGACTAGGGACTCGCAGGTTTCGCGCGGGTAGCGCCGATCCCCTCATGTGTCCCGGCCTTGGTAGAGGCCTAGCACCTGGGCCTATTCCCGTTTCGAAACGGGAACTACCTCTCGGTGTTTCGTTCTGGAACAAATCGGCCTTCAGGAGCCTTCATCGGGCTCTTTTCCTAGATCATATTGCCCTACGCGTTCGATTACACCACTTCCAGCGCCGAAAATAACTCCGCTGAACACCTTAAGGTGGACCCTAGTGTTCTCTCAGTCGGTCCTCCCCCTTTACCCTGGTTTCCCCCGATCCCCCCTCCCGGGTTTCCCCGATGTGGGGATCGGCTCCTCACCGAGGAGCCTCCTCATGCCTCTAAGATGAGTGAATGGGACAACCCGTCTTTGCAACCGGCGAACTACTCTGGGACCTGTTTCCCGATTCGGAACGGCTGGGAGGCGCGACGTTCAATTTCGCCGCCCATCTCACGCGCCTCGGACACGATGTGCTTCTTTCGACAGGACTTGGCCGGGACGATCGGGGTGATCGCGCCTTCGATCTGGCGCGCAGCCTCGGAGTCCGCACCGATTTCATCGAACGGAACGGCGCCCCCACCGGGGTAGTCTCGGTAAGGTTGGACCGCGACGGAAAGCCGGCGTTCGGGCTCCACCGCCCGGCCGCGTACGATCGCATCGAGGTGGGGCCCCTGCTGGAAGCGGGGATCGCCGCCTCCCGTCCGCGCTGGTTCTATTTTGGAACACTCCATCAATTCGACTCCGGAATCCGTACGATCACCAACCGGCTTCTCGGCGCTTTGCCCGATGCGGTCCGCTTCTACGACGTCAACCTGCGGCCGGACGCCTATACGGACGAACTCGTACTCGACCTGCTCTCGAAAGCGGCCGTTGTAAAACTATCGGACGAGGAGGCGGACGAATTGAGCCGGATGATGGGGGAACAACCCGGCGGAATCGAGCGGTTCTGCCGATCCGTCGCCGGACGCTTCGGGTCGAGCACCGTTTGCGTCACCCGCGGCGCGCGCGGGTGCGCCCTGTGGCATCGCGGCGAGTACCTGGAAGCGCCCGGCTACGCCATCACCGTAGCCGACACCGTGGGCGCGGGCGACGCATTCGCGGCGGGGCTGCTCCACGGGCTCGACTCCGAATGGTCCCCCGCGTGCACTGCCGATTTCGCCAACCGGCTCGGCGCGATCGTGGCGAGCCGCCGCGGCGCGGTACCCCCATGGACCCTCGACGAGATATACTCTCTTCCCTAGCGAATGCCGAACAGCGATTGCGGAGCATTCTTGAAGCGGAACCGCGCCGGATTCACCGCTGTGGCCCCTGGGGTGTCCACTTCGATGATCCGGCCGTTCAGTGGCTCATAGGCCGCCCGGAACGCCACGGCGGCCTTCACGACAAGAATGCGCTGCCGCTCAGGCATGATCCCCAGGCTGTACAATTGGTGGAGCGAGAAAGGCACCATGCGCTTGGTAGTCAGCACGACGTAGCTCGACAGGTCGCGCGTGGAACCTTCGATCTCGATCGCCGCCGAGAGCCCCTGGTCGTAGTACTTCTGCCCGCCGTGGCGGATCGCGGTGTCCATGAAGACGCCGTCGTGGATCACCTTCACGCGGCCCCGAATCCGCACAGGGTCGCCGTGCACCTTGTCGGTGTGACCGCCCACCAGCGCTTCGAACGCGCCTCCCACGCCGAGGCCTACCGCTTGCTTGACGGCCGCCGGATCGGCCAACGCTACCACCCAACCCCGGGCCTTCTGGCGCAGCAACTCGCCAAGCAGGAAGGTGGCGTCTCCCGCCGAGCCCCCGCCGATGTTGTCGCCCATCTCAACCAGCGTCACCGGCAGCGTCTTGTTCTCGGCGATCGCCATTTTCACCGCGGCCGCCGGATCGGGCAGATTCAGCTTCAACCGGTCGCGCGTCGCCCACAACATGTCGCTGAGCCGCTTGGCCTCGCGCTCGGCCCTCGCCCTGTCGCCGTTGGTGACTACGACGACGCTTGCACCTACCGGAGCCACGTCGCTCCACTGATATCCGCCCGACACCGTGGCCGCCAGAATCGCCGGGTCCTTTTCGAGCCGCCGGGTCTCGTCCACGATCGGCTTCAGCGGCTCGGAGAACGTGTGCTGGAACCGGATGTTGTAGATCATGTTCGGCTTCACCAGCACCTGGACGGGCTTTGCGCCTTCCTGCACGATGCGCGACATGATCTCGGCCGCCTTGCGTCCCCGCTCCTTCTGATCGACGTGTGGCACCTCCTTGTAGGTAAGCAGCACGGTGGAGTACTGGACGATCTCCGGCGAAATGTTGGCGTGGAAATCGTGCGTCACCACGATCGGCATCGCGGGGCCCAGCGCTTCCCGGACGCGCCTGACTACCTCCGCGTCGGCAACTGGGTACTGCTCGGACACCATCGCGCCATGCAGCGCCAGCAGCACGCCGTCGAGCTTGCGCGGCGCGGCCTTCAGCTTGGCAACGATCTCGTTGGTGATGCTCTCGAAAGCCTCACGGGTGACGGGACCTGCGGGCATGGCGGTCCTGGCGACGGTGGGATAGAAGTCGAAGCCGCGCTTCCGGCCCTCCTCGATGTACCCCGCGATTTCGTCGTTGTTATCCGCCCAGGCGGTGATCGGATCCATGCCGGCGGGGATGACACGGCGATTGAAGTCGGCCAGTTGCGTCTTGACCGTGTGGAACGAGTTGGATTCGTGCTGGAAACCGGCGATGGCGATGTACGGTTTCTTCGAACTCTGGGCGGCGGCGATCTCGGCGCAGAGGAGGAGGAGGAGGCAAGACGGCAGTCTCATGTTCCCCATCAGGATATACCGGGTGGGGCGGTAGAATGGGGAGCTCATGACGTTCCGGATCGCGCTTGCGAACGTTCGGTTTCCGTCGAGCCCCGGGGAATCGGTGGCGATCGCGATACAGGCGATCAAGCAGGCAGCCGTCGAGGGGGCTGGCATCGTGTGCTTTCCAGAATGCTTCGTGCCGGGCTACCGGGGTCCGGGGAAGGAGATTCCGCCTCCCGATCCCTTGTTCCTCGAGCGGGCGTGGTCCACCGCGGCGGCGGCGGCCGCGAGGGCGGGCATCGCGGTTGTCCTCGGCTCGGAGCGCGTCGTGGAGGGCGCGTTGCTGGCCACTGCCGTCGTGATCGGCCGGAACGGCGCCATCGAGGGCTTTCAGGACAAAGTTCAGATCGACCCATCGGAGGAGCCAACGTACCGTTATGGTACGGGGAGGAGCGTGTTCCAGGTAGGTCCGCTCCGATTCGGCGTGGTGATCTGTCACGAAGGCTGGCGCTACCCGGAGACGGTCCGGGAGGCGGTCCGGCGGGGAGCGCACCTGGTGTTCCATCCTCATTTTCACGAGGCCGGGCCGGAGCGCTACCGCCCGGCTGCGTTCGCCGACCCCGCGAACACATTCCACGAAAAGGCGGCCCTCTGCCGCGCGGCGGAGAACACCTGCTACTTCGCCACGGTGAACTACGCGAGTCCGGGGTCGCCGACCACATCGGCGGTGGTTCGGCCGGACGGGTCGGTGATGTGTTGGCAGCCGTACGGCGAGGAGGGGCTGCTGGTTGCGGACCTCGATCTCGGCGAGGCGACAGGCCTGCTCGCGTCGCGCTACAGACAGGCGGCGGGCGCGGGCGAGCGGCAACCCGCCCGCCAGTTGGAGTAAATTGGTACCGCGATGCGCGTTCATTCGTTGCCACTGCTATTGGCTCTGTCGCTCCAGGCCGCTCCACCCTCCAAGGAGGCCGTGGAGTTCTTCGAGAAAGAAGTGCGCCCGCTGCTCGCCGCCAAGTGCCACTCCTGCCACCATTCGAAGTCGAAAACGAAGTTCGCCGGATTGGCGCTCGACACCGAAGCGGCGGCGCGCAAGGGAGGCGACTCTGGTCCGGTGATCGCGCCCGGCCGGCCGGCCGAAAGTAAGCTGATCCGCGCCGTGAAGGGCGAGCTTGCCGCCAGGATGCCACCGGGCGGAGCACTGACCGCGCCGCAAATAGCCTCGCTCGAGAAGTGGATCGAGATGGGCGCGTCCTGGCCCGCCGAAAAGTCAGCCGAGCCCGGAGCCAAGATCGAATCGTTCGATCTCCAAAAGCGGCGCCGCGAACATTGGGCGTGGCAGCCCGTCCGGGCCGTCAGTCCGCCGCCCACGAAGAACACCGCATGGCCGGCGGAACCCATCGACCGCTTTCTGCTGGCGCGCATGGAGCGTGAGGGGATCGCTCCCTCTGGCGACGCCGGGCGGCGTGTGTGGCTGCGCCGGCTCTCGTTCGATCTCACCGGGTTGCCTCCCACGCCCGCCGAACTCGACGCCTTCGATCGCGACACCTCCGCGGATGCCTACCGCAGCCAAGTCGACCGCGTGCTGCAATCGCCGCGATTCGGCGAGCACTGGGCGCGGCACTGGATGGATCTGGTGCGGTACGCCGAGTCGCACGGCAGCGAAGGCGATCCGGACACTCCGGAAGCGTGGCGCTACCGCGACTACATCATTCGCGCGCTCAACGCGGATATCCCGTACGATCAGATCCTCCGCGAACATCTGGCCGGCGACCTTCTGCCCGCGCCGAGGATCGACGCCAAGGAGCGGGTGAACGAGTCGATTCTCGGAACCGCGAACCTGCGCATGGTGGAGCACGGATTCCAGCCGGTCGATCCCTGGGAAGACCGCATCAAGTGGACCGACAACCAGATCGACGTGTTCGCGAAAGCGTTCCAGGGGCTGACCGTGTCGTGCGCGCGCTGCCACGATCACAAGGTCGACGCGATCAGCCAAAGGGACTACTATGCCCTGTTCGGCATCTTCGCCAGCGCTCGTCCAACGCAGGCGCCCATCGATCCTCCCGAGGACCTCGCGCGGCATCGCGAACCGATGACGCGATCGGCGCGAGAGGTGCAATCGGCAATGGCCCGGCGGTGGAAGGCCGATGCCAAGGCCCTGCCCGCGCGGCTGGCCACGCCCGGGTTTCGCGCGGACTTCGAAGGTAAGGCCTGCGACCGCGACGGCGCCTTGTATCCGTGGTCGCGACTGGGGGACAAGCAAGGCGCGGAGTTCCGGACGGAGTGGGACAAGATAGCGGCCGCTCGCGCCAAGTCGCGGGAGGCGATCCGGCGTCATAACGCGGGGCGGCTCGCCAAGGTGTGGGATCTCACCGGACCGGACTTCGACGGCTGGATCGTGCGCGGCGCCAACGTGAGCGTCAAGCCGTCCGCCGCCGGCGCGTTCTCGCTTCCTCCTTCTGGCCCGGCGATCGCCGCGATCTATCCGGCTGGAGTCTACACCCATCTGCTGTCGAACAAACACAATGGCGTGATTACGTCGCCGCGGTTCAGGATCGATACGGACCACATCAGCATGCGGTTGCTCGGCGGCAACCTCAGCTTCGCGCAGTTGATCATCGAAAACTATGCGGTGCCGCGCGGTGGGATCTACGGGCTGCGCTTCGCGCCCAAGAAAGACGAGATGGGCTGGTGGACCTGGGACGCCACGTTCTGGAAGGGCTTCACCGGCTACATCGAATTCGCCACGCACGACGACGTGACGCATTTCGCTCTCGACGACGATTCCAATCGCCAGGCGGTGAAGCCGTCGCGGCCGCGCGATGGCCGCTCGTGGATCGGCGCGAGCGCGGTGGCCTTCCACGACGCCAAGGGTTCGCCGAAGGAGGAATGGTCGCCTGTGGACGCGGTGCTCGAAGGCGGCGCGCCGGCGTCGTTCCCGGATCTGACGGCGCGTTACGCGCGGCTGGTGGAGTCGGCCGTCGACGCCTGGACGAGCGGTTCCATAACCGGCGAACAGGCCCGCTGGTTGGACTCGCTGATGAAGAGCGGCGTCCTTTCGAACAACTCGCCCGAGGCGGAGACCGCCCTGGCGGAGTACCGGCGCCTGGAGGCGGAAGTCCCCACGCCGCGGCGCGCGCCGGCCGTTCTCGAGGAAGGAGGCGCGGCGCAACGACTATTGATTCGCGGGAATCACAAGAGCCCGGGCCCCGAAGTTCCGCGACGGTATCTCGAGGCCTTCGGCGGTCCGCTTTACGACGATCCGAAGACGGCGCGGCTGCGGCTGGCCGATGCGGTGGCGGACCCTTCGAATCCGCTCACGGCGCGGGTGATGGTGAATCGGGTTTGGCGCTATATGTTCGGAGCGGGGCTGGTGCGCTCGGTGGACAATTTCGGCAAGCTCGGCGATCCGCCTTCGCATCCGGAGCTACTCGACTGGCTGGCGGACCGGTTCATGCGCGACGGATGGTCGATCAAGGCGATGGTGCGGATGGTGGCCAACTCCCGGGCGTACCGGCTGTCGAGCGTCGCTTCGTCCGAGGCTGCCGCCAGGGATCCGCTGAACCGTTTGCTGTCGCACGCCGAAGTGAAGCGGCTCGAGGCGGAGGCGATCCGCGATTCCATTCTCGCGGTATCGGGCCAACTGGATCCTGCGATGTATGGCGAGTCCGTCGACACCTACTACGCGCACGATACGGGAAAGACGAAGGGGGACAAGCCCAAGGGTCCGCTGGATGGGAAGGGCCGGCGTAGCGTCTATCTGGAGGTGCGGCGCAACGTCACGAACCCGTTCCTCGAGGTGTTCGACCTGCCGAAGGCTTCCACGACCAGGGGCGAGCGCGATCTCACCAATGTGCCGGCGCAGAGCCTGGCGTTCCTCAACAGCCCGTTCGTGATCGATCAGGCGGCGAAGTGGGCCAAGTCGCTGGAGGGCGATTCGCGGGAGCGCATCGGCGCGATGTTCCTGCGCGCGCTGGGCCGCCAGCCGGATGCCAACGAGCGCGACCGCGCCAACGGATTCCTGGCGGTGCTGCGCGAGGAGCACGGATCCGCCAAGGACGCCGAGGAAGTGGCCTGGCGCGATTTCGCGCAGGCGTTGTTCAACCTGAAGGAGTTCGTCTACATCCGGTAGCGGCCCGGCGGCCGCCAACCGGCGTCAGTGCTTGACGGCGGCTTTGACCGGCGCCAGGATGACGTGGTAGCTCTTGCCTTCCAGTTTCATCTGGCCTTCCATCTGCCCCACGCCGTCCAGATCCTTGGCGAACCGCTGCAGCAGCTTCGCGCCCAGGTCCACGTGCGCGATCTCACGGCCGCGGAACTGCACCAGCGCCTTGACGCGGTTGCCTTCCTTTAGAAAGCGAATCGCGTGGTTCTTCTTGAAGTCGTAATCGTGGTCGTCGGTATTGGGGCGGAACTTGAGTTCCTTTACCTGGATCACGTGCTGCTTCTTGCGCGCGTCGTGCTGCTTCTTCTTGTTCTCGTACTGCCACTGGCCGTAATCCATGGCCTTGGCAACGGGTGGATCCGCGGTTGGAGAAACGAGGATGAGATCCAATCCCAGCTCCTGCGCTTTGCGGATCGCGTCCTGAGTGGACATCACCGCGGTGAGGCCGTCCGGAAAGACAGCCCTCACTTCCCGCGCCTTGATCGCCTCGTTGACGTTCTCTCTGATTCGGGGGCGCGGACCGCGCGGAAGGAAGTTTCTGGATGGATACATTCAGTACTTGGTACCCCGATAGTAACAGATTTCGTTGCGATTGCAATGGCCATTCGGCGGGAGGCGTTTCAATCGAGCGCCTGCATCAGATCCGCCACTACGTCGGCGGAGTCCTCGATACCCACCGAGAGGCGCACCAGCCCGTCGCCGATGCCCATTCGCTGCCTTTGCCGCGGCGCGAGATCGCGATGCGAACTCATCGCCGGATAGAGCGTCATCGTGTGAACGTCGCCGAGCGAGGTGCCCTTCACCACCAGCTTCAGCCGGTTCATGAATTCGAACACGCGGGCTCGCGAACCATCGCGTAAATCGAAGCTGATCATCGCGCCGAACAGGCCTTCCGGGAAAAGGCGGCGGACGGTATCGGCGTCCGGATGCGAGGGATCGTCCGGGTAGTTGACCTTGGCGACATTCGGATGGGCTCGCAACGCGGCCGCGATCTTCACCGCGTTGCCGCACTGCCGCTCCATCCGCAGCGGGAACGTCTTGATGCCGCGCATCGACAGATAACTCTCGAACGGTCCGAGGTTGGGCCCGGTGATCTTCGACAGCGCGCGAAGCGCCGGGTAGTGCGCCTGGTCGCACACCACCACGCCGCCGAGCACGTCGCCGTGGCCGGCCAGGTATTTCGTCAGGCTGTGGACGGAAAAACTCGCGCCGAGTTCGAGCGGCCGGCACAGTAACGGTGTCGCGAACGTATTATCGACAACGAGGGCCGCTCCGGCCGCGCGGCAGATCTCCGCGATCCGGTCGACCGCTCCCACGCGGAGCACCGGGTTCGACACCGTCTCCATGAGCACGCATCCGGGACGGGCCTCGGCCACCGCCGCTTCCACCGCCGCCAGATCGCACACGTCCACCCAGCGTACGTCGATACCCGCCGGTTCGAACACGCTCATCAGTTGGCGGATCGTCGCGCCGTAAAGCGCGTTGGCCGCGACGACCGATCGCCGCCGGTCCACCAGCGCCGTCTGGACCGCGATCAGGACCGCGGTCATGCCGGACGAAGTTGCCAACGCGCCATGGCCGCCCTCGAGATCGGCCACCAACTCCTCGAGTCCGCGCGTCGTGGGGTTGTCGTAGCGGGCGTAGCAGTAGCCGTCCACTTCCTCGGCGAACACCTGGTCGAGCGTCTCGATCCGCTCGTAGGCGAAGCTCGACGCGGTGACGATGGGCGTGGTCACCGGAATGGCGGGATCGGGCTTCTTGCGGTCGCCGGCATGGACCGCTCGCGTCTGCAATTTCATTGAAGGTCACTTCCTCTTCCAGCGGACTCCGTCCTTGGTGTCCTCGATGACGACGCCGGCGTCCAACAGGATCTTGCGGATCTCGTCGGCGCGGGCGAAGTTGCGCGATTTCTTGGCGGCGGTGCGTTCCTCCACCAGCTTCTCCACCGCGGCGTCCGGCATGGCGCCGGCGGCCAGCGAGGGTTGCAGCACTTGAAAGATCGAGTCGAACCGCGCCAGCAGATCGAGCGCCGCGGCGGCGTTGCCTTGCAGGAACCGGCCGGCATCCATGGCGGTGTTGGTCTCCCGCACGAACTCGAAAATCGCGCCGAGCGCCTCGGCGGTATTCAGGTCGTCGTCGAGCGCGGCGTCGAACACCTCGCGCGCCTTGCGCGCCGCTTCCTCCGATTCCGGATCGGCGCCCGCGGCGAACCTGGCGGTTTCGAGCCGCAATTTGTAGTTGCGCAGCCGCTCGAGCGATGTCGCGGCGGCGCGAAGTCCGTCGAAGGTGAAGTTCAGCTTCTTGCGGTAGGGGACCGACACTAGCAGGTAGCGGATCACTTCCGGCTGTTGCCCTTGCGCCAGCAGATCCCGCAGCGTGTAGAAGTTGCCGAGCGACTTGGCCATCTTCTGGCCTTCCACCATCAGGTGCTCGGCGTGCAGCCAGAACCGCACGAACGGCTTGCCGGTAACGCCTTCCGATTGCGCGATCTCGTT
>SXGT01061428.1_pt1 | contig 29871 bp, 24 predicted proteins | sample 3176221 | NCBI WGS metagenome assembly SXGT01 (sample SAMN11356862, study PRJNA531348) | freshwater metagenome | isolation source: freshwater sample F1-120 | place: China: Fuxian Lake, Yuxi | collected 2017-12-25 | reverse complement strand
GAGGCTGGAGCACGACTCTGGCCTCTTTTCTTTTCATCTATGGACGCCGCCCCACATTCCCCTGACGCCTCCTCCGGCACGCCGGAGCACAAGCTGCACTTCCTCGACTACTGGCGCATCATCCGCATGCGGGCGTTGCTCATCTTCGTCGTCTTCGCCCTGGTCGTGGGCACCACTGCCGCGCTCACGCACTTCATGGAGCCGACCTACATGAGCACCGTGCGCATGGACGTGCAGAAGGACACCGGCGACATCTCAGGCCTCCTCCAGCAGCAGACGCAGTCGGGCTACGACCCGTTCTTCGTGATGACGCAGTTCGAGATCATCCAGTCCAAGGAAGTGCTCTACAAGGTCATTGACGACCTCAAGCTCGTCCAGCGCTGGAACCAGAAATACCGGCTGGGCGAATCCAGGTTCAGGGCGCTCCAGATCCTCAGCAAGCTCATTGACCCGAGGAACGTCCGCAGCACGAGCATCATCGAGATCAACGTTTACAGCAAAGACAAGGAGGAGGCCGCCGAGATCGCCAACAAGATCGCCGAGGTTTACAAGGCCCACCGTGACGAGCAGCGCATCCGGCTGGTGGAGGATGGCATCAAGGCTCTCGTCGCGAAGTTGGCCGAGCACAATGCCACCGTGCAGGTCGCCAACAGCAACGCCAACCAGATACTCAAGGAGAGGAAGGGGCTTATCGTCACGTATGAGGGCGGTGGCTCGATCATGACTCTGATCACCGACACAATCCGTAGGCTCGACGAGTCGGTGTTGGACCAGCGCACGTTTTACATCAGTAAGAAGACGCGCTACGACGTGTTGAAGAAGCTGCCGCCAGAGGCGCTCAGGAATGCCATGGGCGTGATCGTGAAGGACGAACTTCTCGATCGAGGGCTGGAGAAACTCAATGTGGCCAAGCAGGAATTCATCAGCAAGGCGGTGGATCTCGGAACCAACCACCCGGACTACAAGCGGATGACCAACACCGTCCTGGAGCTGTCCGCACAGGTGGACGCTCGTGCGAGCGCCGTCATGCTCGGCCTCGAGGCGGAACTCGAGGCGGCCAAGGCCACCGTGGACGAGCGCACCCAGAAGCTCGAAGCCGAGAAGCAGACGCACCAGGAAATGGCCGAGGGCAAGCGCGTTTACCAGATTGCCTTGGAGGAGCTGGAGCGCCAGAAGCGCATGAGGGACACCGTCGCGAGCAAGATCCAGCTCGAGGAACTGGACAAGACCATCAAGCGCAGCAACTCCGTCGTCGTGACGGACCGCGCCGAGGCCGCCATCAAGGCAGCCTACCCGAAGATGACCCTCAACATCGCCCTGGGCGCGTTCGTCGGCCTCGTGCTGGGCATCGGCCTGGCCTTCTTCATCGAATACCTCGACACCAGCGTGAAGACCATTGACGACGTGGAGCGCGCCCTCACCGCCCCCGTCCTCGCCGTCATCCCGCAGAACGTCGGCGTGCTCATGGACGAGGGCATGGACAGCCCGCACGCGGAGGCTTATCGAGTCCTGCGCACCAACGTCCTTTTCACACGCAAGGACGAGAAGGCCAACGCCATCACCGTCGTCAGCGGCGGCGCGGGTGAAGGCAAATCCACCACCGTCCTGAACCTCGCCACCATGTTCGCCCAGAACGGCAACAAGGTGCTGCTCGTGGACTCCGACCTCCGCCGTCCCAGCCTCCACAAACGCCTCGGTCTGTCGAACTCGCTCGGCCTCACCAACTACCTGCTCGGCCAGAACAAGCTCGAGGAAGTCATCCAGACCACCTCGCAGGCCAACCTGAACTTCCTCCCCAGTGGCCGCCTGCCCAGCAGCGCGCTGGGCATCCTGAATTCGCCGCAGATGAAGGACTTCATCAAGGAGGTCAAGGGCCGCTACGACTTTGTCTTCTTGGACGCCCCGCCCATCATGGGCGTGAGCGACGCCACCGTGCTCGCCAGCGCCGCCGACCTGTGCCTGCTGGTCATCCAATACCGGAAATACCCGCAGGCCCTCGCCATCCGCGCGCGGCAGATGGTGGAAAAGGTGGGCGGCCGCCTCCTCGGCGTGGTGCTCAACAACATCAACCTCGCGAGCGACGCGTCCTACTACTACTACAGCGGCTACCACTACCACAGTAACAACAACGCCGACGAGCCGGGCACCAACGGCAAGCCGACCGGCAAGTCCGACCGCCGCAACAAGCCCGCCGCCCCTGCTTCGGACTCCATCAAGCCGAAATACTGATTGCCCCGGACTTTTCGACCCGACACCGTATTGCCCATGAACAACGTGTGGAAACTGATCGCCCTGACGTTCGTCTGCTGCCTGGGACTCGCGTGCGACACGCCCAGTCCTGGCCCGGGCCGCCAGGCCGCGAATCCGCGCGGTGGCCCGCCAGCTGACCGCGTCGAGAGCCTTCGGGTTGGCGACAAGATCCAAGTTCTCCTGGCCGACCTGCCGCCGGGAACGATCAGTGCCGAGGTGACCATCTCCGAGGACGGGAAAATCACCCTGCACCTCGACCAAACTTTCCAAGCCGCAGGCAAAACACGCACCCAACTGGAGGCCGAGATCCGGACGCGCTACGTGCCGAACTTCTACACCAAGATGACCGTGACGGTGAAGCAGGAGGACCGGTTCGTGTTCGTCGGCGGCTTCGTCAAGGTTCCCAACCGCTACCCCTACACGCCAGGGCTGACCGTCTTGAAAGCCATCTCCACCGCTGGAGACTTCAGCGAGTTCGGCGACAAGACCAAAGTGACCATCACCCGCACGGGCGACGTGAAGGAAACCATGGATTGCAAGGCCGCGATCGAGAACCCGACACTCGACCGCGCGCTCTTCCCCGGCGACCGCATCTACGTCCCGCGCCGCTTCTTCTGATGGTCCAGCTCCGCGTCCTCAACGGTAGCCGCGCGGGGACGGCACAAACCGCCAGCCGTTTCCCCTGCACCATCGGCCGCGCCAGCGGCGATGACTTGCAGCTCGTCGAGGCCGGCGTCTGGGAAAACCACCTTCAGCTTGATCTCCGTGTCCCCGATGGGTTCCGCCTCAGCCGCCTTGGGCAAGGCCGCGCCAGCGTCAACGGCTCCGAGTTCGACGAGCTTCTGCTCCGCAACGGCGACGTGATCGAGCTGGGCGCTGCAAAGGTGCAGTTCTGGCTCGGCGAGGTCCGGCAGTCCGACAACCGCGCGCGGGAGACGCTCGTCTGGATCGGGGTGGTCGCGCTTGTCCTCCTCGAAGGCGCGCTGATGCTCGCGCTGCGGTAGGCTGGCTCACGCCAGCCCGCGTTTCGCCAGCTCCGCGATGGTCCACAGGTATTCATCCACGAGCTGGTCCACGACGTTGCGCTTCTTCATCTCCGCCGGCATCACCTCCCACGTGTAAGTCTCCATCTCGAGGTGCGAGCAGAGCGAAGGCGTCTCCTTCAGCACGTCCATCACGCCTTGCACGTGGTCGGCCGTCGTGTCGAACAGCGGCGTCGGCGCGGCGTGCAGCGGGATGTGGAAATGGATGCGCCATTCGTCAGTCAGGGCCGGCGGGAGCTTGTTGTGCAGCGCGAGCGCGTCGTCGAGGTCCTTGTGCCGCGTGATGCTGCCGTCTGTGGAGCGGGCGATGACCTGATGGAAATACACGTCGTCCGCGAACGATCGCAGCGCCTGCCGCCCCTCGGCGGTGGGCTTCACCTTCAGCGCGTTGCTCAGGTGCAGCTTGCTCACCTTGATCTTGTGCTGGCGCAAGCGGCCCAGCGCCTCGCGCGGGGACTCGTATTGCAGGGCGATGTGGCAGCAGTCGTAGTTCACGCCGAGATGCTCGTTGAGCCGCAGGTCGCCCGGCCGGTCGGCGCGCATCTGTTCGATGAACTCCACAGCCTCCGCGCTCGTTTCCAAATAGCACAACGGCTCCGGCTCCAGCCCGAGGTGCAGCGTCTTGCCCGTGCGCCGCGCGACGCGCTCGATGTGCTCGACGCATTTCCACAAGTTCTCCCGCGCCGCCCGCACCTGCTGCGTGCTCTTGATGAACTCCTTGAACGACACCGGCACCGTGCTGACGCTGCCCTCCAGGCCTGCCGGGACGATCTCGCCGAGCAGATCAAAGAGCAGGTTCGTGTAGGCCACGCGCTCCGGCGTCGTCCAGTCCGGCGCATAGACCTGCTCCTTCACGCGCGTGCCGTGGAAGCGGCCGTAGGGAAATCCGTTGATGGTGAACACGTAGCACTGCTCCGCGTCCAGCCAGCGGCGGAAGCCCGCCAGCGTCGCCGGCTCGCTCAACTCCCGCGCCGCGTCCGCGCCCAGCCGCAGGCCGATGGCGTAAGGCGACTTCGTCCCGAGCCGATCGCGCACGGCCAGCACGTATTTCTGAAGCGACTCGAACGTCTGCGGCCAGGACTCGCCCCGGTGGATGTTCGTGCAATAGGCGAGGTGGAGTCCGTGCTTCAATTTCATCGCGGCTAGGTGTAACAACAAGCCGCGCCAGCCGCCACGCCTTTTGCCACAGACAACCCCATGATCGCCGCACAAGACAAGCTCTTCGATCTGTTCCGCGACGCGCTCGCGCGGGGCACTTTCGTCAAGCTCACCATCAGCCGCCCGCGCGACGCGGCGTCGGACGTGAAGAACGTCTTCCTCCGCCCCGTGCAGTTGAAGGCCGGCATTCGCCTCGCCTTCACCTACCGCCACGCGACACGGGACATCTTCAAGAACCTGCCGTCCGAGGCCGCGCTCACCGAGGTCGCCAACCTGATGAGCGAGTCGTTTCGCTGCGCCAACCTGTTCACCACCGAGCGCACCGCCGAGCTGACCATCCTCGATGACGATTCCGCGCGCATCGCGGTGCGCAAGCCCGTCCACGACGAGACCCCGTCACTGGAGCACGACCGCACCAAGCCGCGCAGCATCCTGCCCACCGAGCCGTGGCTGCGTGAACTCGGTGTGACGCTGCCGGACGGACGCGTGCGCGAGGCGATGGCGGACAAATTTCGGCAGATCAACCAGTTCGTGGAAGTCCTCCGGCCCCTGTTGGCAGAGGCTTTCTCCCAAGGCACCGCCGCGCCACTCGCAGCCGAGGAGGGCGGCGACGACCTTGGCGAAACCGCGCGACTCAAGCGCCGCGCCCGCCGCCAGACCGAGGCGGAGCGCTCCGCAACCGTGCTCATCCAGCGTCCGCTCACCGTCGTGGACATGGGCTGTGGCAAGGGCTACCTGACCTTCGCGGTGAGCCAGTTGCTGGACCAGATGCTCTTCGCCGGCAGCCGCGTGGTGGGCATCGAGGCGCGCGCCGAGCTGGTCGAGGAGTGCAACCGTGTCGTGGCCGCGTGCGGCTTCCAGCGACTGCATTTCCAGGCCGGCTCCATCTCCAGCACCGCGCTCGAGGCGGCGGACGGCCTTATCGCCCTGCACGCTTGCGACACTGCCACCGACGACGCGCTCGCCCGTGGCATCGGCGCGGGCGCGCGGCTGCTGGTTGTCTCGCCTTGCTGCCACAAGGAGCTGCGTCCGCAGATCGTCCCGCCCCCCGTGCTCGCGCCCGCGTTGCGCCACGGCATCCTGCTGGAGCGCGAGGCCGAGTTCGCCACCGACGCGATACGTGCCGCGCTGCTGGAATGGGCTGACTACGACACGAAAGTCTTCGAGTTCATCTCCACCGAGCACACGGCCAAGAACCTGATGATCGCCGCCGTGAAGCGCCGCCAGCGCGGCGGCCGCGAGGAGTTGGCCGCGCGTGTCCGCGACCTGGCGGCGTTCTACGGCGTGCGCGAGCAGCGCCTTGCCTCACTGCTGGGAGTTGACCTGGCGGCGAAACACGCCGCCGCCTGAGGCGGATTTTACATCCGTCCGTGCCGCAGGATGGAGAGCAACACCCAGAAGGCCATCAGCGCCGCGGGGATGAAGCCAGCCAGACCCACCACCGGCATCTCACCAATCTTCGGTGGCAAGTTCGCCAGCACGATCAGCGACGAGCCGATGATGAGCGACGCCAGCACGATGGCGAAGGACAGCCGGTTGCTCACGCGCTCGGCGGAGCTGACCAGCGGGTCCAGTCCCTCGTGCTGGAAGTGGATTCGCGCCTGGCCAGACTTGACCTGCGCCGCGATGCGCCGCAGCTCCGCCGGCAGCGCGCGCGCCAACTCCGTCACCTCCGCGCTGAAGTCCGCCAATCCGCTCAACACCCGCCGTGGCTTGTAGCGCGCCATCTGGGCCTGCCGGATGAACGGCTCCGCCTGCTCCACGAAGTTGTGCGGCGGGTTCAGCCGCCGCACCAACTCCTCGGTCAGGCTCAGGGCCTTGAGCATGACAAACAAGTCCGGCGGCAGCCGCAGCCGGTTGCGCGTCGTGAGTTGAAACAGCTCAGTCACCAGCTTGCCGAAACGCATCTCGCCCGCCGGCCTGTAGAAATGCTGGTGCATAAACTCCGCGACCTGCGCCTCCAAGCCCTGCTGCGCAGTCTCGCTGTCCGACTCGGTGAGCTTCACCAGCCCGTGCGCCACGGCGATCTCGCTGCGCTGCGCGATGCCCCAGACCAGGACGGCAAACGTCTCGCGCGTGCGCTGGTCCACGAAGCCCATCAGACCGAAGTCGAGGAAGCAGATACGATTGCCGGGCAGGATGTGGATGTTGCCTGGGTGCGGGTCCGCGTGGAAGAAGCCGTGGGTGAAAATCTGCCTCATCAATAGGTCTGCGATTTGCCGGGCGATCTCCGCGCGGTCGAGCCGCACCGCCGCCAGCGCGTCGAGCTTCGAGGCCTTGATGCCGTCCACGAACTCCAGGGTCAGCACGCGCCCGGTGCTGAGACTACGATGCACCTGCGGCAGGTGGATGGCCGGCTCGCCGGCGAACTGCCACGCGAAGCGTTCGAGGTGCGCTGCCTCGCGCGTGAAATCCAGCTCCTTCTCCAGGTTCCGCCCCAGCTCGTTGACGATGGTCAGGGGCCGATGCTGCTTCCAGCCGTCGAGGTGCTCCTCCGCAAACGCCGCGAGCTGCCGCAGGATGTCGAGGTCCACGTCCACGATCTCCTTCACGCCAGGCCGCTGCACCTTCAACACGACCTGCTGGCCGTCGCGCAGCACCGCGCGATGCACCTGTGCAATGGACGCGGACCCGAGCGGGTCGGCCTCCAGCAAGGTGAAGTCCTCGGGGAGCGGCCGCTTCAGCTCCTCCTCCAGCACGCGCCGGATGTCCGCGAACGGTGCGGCTGCGACCTGGTCCTGCAATTTCGCCAGCTCGTCGGTGAACTCATGCGGCAGGGTCTGTGTGCGCGAGGCGGCGAGCTGGCCCAGCTTGATGAACGCCGGGCCTAGCTCCTCGCACGCCATGCGCAGCCGCTCGGGCTGCGAAAGCCGGGCGATGGCAGACTGTTGCTCCCGCAAGCGCCGGAAGAAAAACCCGCGCGAGCGCGGCAGGTGCAGCCGCTCGACGATGCCTTGGTAGCCATACTTCAGCAGCACAGCCCCGACGTGCCAGAAGCGCGCCGCGTGCTGGAGCAGGCGGCCGATTTGTCTGACGCGTTGGAAGAGCATGGCGGTGGTGAGGGTCCAGACAATCAGGAGTCCGGTCGTGAAGGCGACCCGCCCGGCGGGCTGCGCCGGTAAACCAGCCAGTAAACGAGCCCCACCAGTCCTGCGCCGCCGACGAGGTTGCCAAGCGTGACGGGGATGAGATTGTGAACGAACGCGCCCCAGCTCAACGCGCCCGCGCTGGCGGGGTCGCTCAGGAACAGGCCGAGCGGGACGAAATACATGTTCGCCACGCTGTGCTCGAAGCCAGCGGCGACGAACGCGGAGATGGGGAAGATGATGGCCAGGATTTTGTCCGTGACCGTGCGGCCCGCGAGAGCGAGCCAGACCGCGAGGCAGACGAGGAGATTACACAAGACACCTTTGAAGAACGCCTCGGCGAAGGGCAGCGCGCACTTCGCGGTCGCGATGGCGATTGCGGTTTTGCCCAGCGCGCCGCTGTTCATGTTCGCGTGGCCGGAGAGCGACACGAGCCACGCCAGCCCGGCGGCCCCGACGAAGTTGGCGAGGAACACGACGAGGAGATTCTCCAGCAGCTTGCCCGTCGAGATGCGCCGCGAAACCCACGCCATGACGAGCAGGTTGTTGCCGGTGAACAGCTCTGCGCCGGCCACGACGACAAGGATGAGTCCGAGCGAGAAGACCAGCCCGCCGAGCAACCGCTTTGCCGCGAAGGACAGCGTGGCATCGCTCGCCACAACCGTGAAGTAGAGCGCGCCCAGCGCGGCCATGGGCAGCAGCGGCAGGTTCGCCTTGGTCACGCCAACGTTTTCGACCCGCTCCGCGATTTCCTTGGGCGAGTAGCAGTCGAAGCCGAAGACTTCAGGCATAGGTCAAACTTTCTCCCGCCGCATCGCTGAAGGTGAAGCGGGTCATGGCGCAGCGCCCACCTCGCGCTCCTTCTCCAGAATCGCCATTGTTCTTTTCAGCACGGTGTCTGGGTTCAGCGAGATGCTGTTGATGCCTTGCTCGACGAGGAACTGCGCGAGCTCGGGATAGTCGCGCGGAGCCTCGCCGCAGATGCCGATCTTGGGTCCGCGCTGGCGGCAGACGACGATGACTTGGGCGATGAGCTTCTTCACCGCCGCGTTCCGCTCGTCGAAGATGGGTGCGACGATTTCGCTGTCGCGGTCCACTCCGAGGGTGAGCTGCGTCAGGTCGTTCGAGCCGATGCTGAAGCCGTCGAAGATGTCGGCGAACTCGTCAGCGAGGATGACGTTGCTGGGAATCTCGCACATGACATACAGCTCAAGGCCGTTTTCGCCCCGCCGCAGGCCGTGCTTCGCCATCTCCGCCTGCACGCGGCGGCCTTCCTCGACCTTGCGGCAGAAGGGAATCATCAGCTTGAGGTTCGTCAGGCCCATCTCCTCGCGGACTTTCTTCACGGCCTTGCACTCGAGCGCGAAGCCGGCCTGATAGCGCGGGTGGTAGTAACGGCTCGCGCCCCGAAAACCAATCATCGGGTTCTCCTCAATCGGCTCGTAGGCACGGCCGCCGATGAGGTTGGCATACTCGTTGGTCTTGAAGTCGCTGAGGCGGAGAATCACGTCCTTCGGGTAAAACGCGGCGGCAATCATCGCGACGCCTTGCGCGAGCTTGTCCAGGAAGAACTGCGGCTTGTCCACGCAACCGGCGGTGAGCGCGTCGAGCTGCGCGCGGGTGGCGGCGTCGAGGCGTAGTGGCGCAGGCGTCCCGCCTGCCCCACTACAGCAATCCAGCAACGCCAGCGGGTGCGCCTTGATGTAGGTCGTGATGATAAACTCCTCGCAGGCGAGGCCGACGCCGTCGTTCGGGATGAACGACAGCGAGAAGGCTTCCTCGGGGTTGCCGACGTTCATCATCACCTTCGTGTGCGGATCGCCGAGGGGCTTGAGGCTGGTGCGCGACACGTCGAACGGCAGCTTGCCGTCATACACGAAGCCCGTGTCGCCCTCGGCACAGCTCACCGTGACCATCTGGCCGTCGGTGAGCAGCTCGGGGCCGTGCTCGGTGCCGACGATGGCTGGCACGCCCAGCTCCCGGCTCACGATTGCGGCGTGGCAGGTTCGCCGACCGCGATTGGTCACAATGGCGGCGGCCTGCTTCATGATGGGATCCCAGTCCGGGTCGGTCTTGTCGGTGACAAGCACCTCGCCGTCCTTGAACTGGTTGATGAACTCCGCGCTCTTGATGACGCGCACCGGACCGGCGGCGATTTTCTTGCCCACGCTGCGGCCGGTGACGAGCACCTTGCCGCGCTGCTGCAGCTTGAAGGTCTCGATGACCTCGGCGGCCTTGCGCGACTGCACGGTCTCAGGCCGCGCCTGCACGATGAACAGCTCGCCGGTGCGGCCGTCCTTGGCCTACTCGATATCCATCGGCGTGGGCTGGCCGCGCTTGGCGGAGTAATGGTCCTCGATGACACACGCCCAGCGCGCGAGTTGGAGAATCTCGTCGTCGTTGATGGCGAACTTCACGCGGTCGCCGGGCGCGACGGGGATGTTCTTCACCATGCGTCCGCCGCCCACGTCATAGACCATCTTGAACTCTTTCGTGCCGACAATCTTCTGAAGCACGCGGCGCAAGCCGGTCTTCAGCGTTGGCTTGAAGACGTATTATTCGTCAGGGTTCACCCTGCCTTGCACCACATTTTCGCCGAGGCCGTAGGCGGCGTTGATGAGCACGGCGTCGCGGAAGCCGGTCTCGGTGTCGAGAGTGAACATGACGCCGCTGGCCGCGAGGTCTGCGCGCACCATGCGCTGCACCCCGATGCTCAGGGCAATCTTGAAGTGCTCGAAGCCCTTGTCGGTGCGGTAGCTGATGGCGCGGTCGGTGAAGAGCGAGGCGAAGCAGCGCTTGCAGGCCTCCAGCAATGCGCGCTCGCCCTGCACGTTCAGGTAAGTCTCCTGCTGGCCGGCGAAGCTCGCGTCGGGCATATCCTCCGCCGTTGCGCTGCTGCGCACGGCGACATCAGTCAGCGCGCGGGAGCCACTGCTGAACTCGCGGTAAGCGGCGACAATGGCGGCTTCGAGGTCAGCGGGGAGTTTCGCGGCGAGGATGGCGTGGCGCACGCAGTGGCCGCGGTCGCGGAGGTTGTCCATGTCGCGCGTGTCCAAGCCGCGGAGGAGGCGAATGATTTCCTCGTCGAGGCCGCTAGAGCGAAGGAAGTGACGGTCGGCATCCAGAGTTGACTCACAATAAATGACATTTAATGTGAGCCGACTCGGGAACCCTACAAGCTAGAGAAAAGCATTGAGGCCAGGCTGAGGAAATTCTTCACTGCCCTGGCTAACTTGGATCGTGAGTCAACGAAGACCTGACGGCCCCCGCTCCCGGTAACATTTAGCCGTGAGTCAATACGGGTCGGCCGCTCGCGATCCAACGGACGCTTGTAGCCGCCGAGGTGAGGAGGCGGCTTATTGATGGGCTGCGAGCCGGGCACAGCCGCAGTTTCGGATTTCCGCGTTGACGCTTGCTCCCTCGCGCCGTCATCTTGAACGCGCTTGGCGCGCACAAAAACCATCCTGTTTGTCTGCACGGGAAACATCTGCCGCAGCCCGATGGCAGAGGGTTTGTTCCGCCATGCAGTCAAGGGCAAGGGCGACTTCCGCGTGCTCTCAGCCGGCGTCGGCGCCATCAACGGCCAGTCTCCCAGCGCGCACGCCATCACCGGGCTGAAACAGCTCGGCATAGACATCGCCGGGCAGCGCAGCCGGATGCTTACGGGCGCGATGGTGCAGGAGGCGGATTACATCTTCGGCATGACGCGCGGTCACGTGGAGGCGGTCACGCTACTCTACCCGCAATCGGAGGAGAAGACCTTCATGCTGCGCGAATTCGACGACACGCTGGACTTCTGGGAGAAGGACATCGCCGATCCGATTGGTGGGAATCTCGAAGTGTATCTGAACTGCCGCGACCAGATCGAGCAGGGCATCCAGTCCATGCTGCGCGTGGTGGAGCAAGCGGGCGACGGCCCCGGCAACGGGCGCGCGGTCACGTTCGCCATCGGGTCGGACCACGCCGGGTTGCAGCTCAAGGAAGCGCTCAAGCGGCACTTGGAGAACCGGCACGTCCGCGTCGTGGACTTCGGCACGAACTCGCCCGAGTCCACGGATTATCCCGACTACGCCAGGCTCGTCGCCGAGCAGGTGGCGGAGGGAAACGCGGACTTCGGCCTGCTCTGCTGCTCCTCCGGCGTGGGAATGAGCATCACGGCGAACAAGGTGCCGGGTGTGCGCGCCGCGCTTGTGTTCGACGAGGAGATGGCCACGCTCACGCGCCAGCACAACGACGCGAATGTCCTGTGCCTTGGCCAGAAACAGATTTCGCCCGAGCTGGGCCAGCAAATCTTGGATGCCTTCCTCGCTGCTGAGTTCGAGGGCGGGCGTCACGAACGGAGAGTCAAAAAAATGGAACAGAATTCAGGACTGCGTCTGTCGGCGGTGGACCCCGCCATCGCTGAAACCATCGCCAAGGAACGCCAGCGCCAGCAGGAGAACATCGAGCTCATCGCCAGCGAGAATTTCACCAGCCCCGCCGTCATGGAGGCGCAAGGCTCCGTGCTCACCAACAAATACGCCGAGGGCTACCCCGGCAAACGCTGGTATGGCGGCTGCGAAAACGTGGATGTTGTCGAGACGCTCGCCATCGAGCGCGCCAAGCAGCTCTTCGGCGCGGAGCACGCGAACGTCCAGCCGCACTCCGGCTCGGGCGCGAACATGGCCGTCTATTTCGCCTTCCTGAAACCCGGCGACAAGCTGCTGACGATGGACCTCTCGCACGGCGGCCATCTCACGCACGGCAACAAGGCGAACTTCTCCGGCAAGTTCTTCGAGATCGTCCACTACGGCGTGCGCAAGGACGACGAGCGCATTGACTACGACCAGCTCGCCGCGATGGCCCGCGAGCACAAGCCCAAGATGATCACCGTGGGCGCGAGCGCGTATCCCCGCGTCATTGACTTCAAGCGCATGGGCGAGATCGCGCGCGAGGTTGGCGCGATGCTGCTGGCGGACATCGCGCACATCGCCGGCCTCGTCGCCACCGGCGTGCATCCCAGCCCGGTGCCGCACGCGGACTTCGTCACGACCACCACTCACAAGACCCTGCGCGGCCCGCGCGGCGGACTCGTGCTGTGCCCGGCGAAGTATGCCAAGGAGATTGATTCGCAGGCCTTCCCCGGCATCCAGGGCGGTCCTCTCATGCACGTCATCGCGGCTAAGGCCGTGTGTTTCCACGAGGCGCTCCAGCCCGGCTTCAAGGCGTATCAGCAGCAAATCGTCGCCAATGCCAAAGCTCTCGCGGCCGGGATGATTCGCAACGGCTTCCGCCTCGTCAGCGGCGGCACGGACAACCATCTCATGCTCGTGGATGTCGGCTCGCGCGGCATCACCGGCAAGGAAAGCCAGATCGCCCTCGACGAGGCCGGCATCACGACCAACAAGAACACGATCCCCTTCGAGACGCGCTCGCCCTTCCAGGCCAGCGGCATCCGGCTCGGCACGCCCGCCGTCACCACGCGCGGCATGAAAGAGGCGGAGATGGCGGCCATCGCCGACATGATCTCCGAAGTCCTCCTCGACCTGAAGAACGTGGAGAAGGCGCACCAAGTCCGCGCCCGCGTGCATGAGCTGACGGCGAATTTTCCGCTGCCGTATTAGGCCGGACTCCAAGTGTGAGGCAGCCGGCGAGCGTCCCCTTCACAACCGCAGCTCCAGGAGGCCGACCTCCAGGGCGAGAGCTTCCTGGACGTTGGTGCGCAGCAGGCGCTGTGTCTGCTCCAGCACGCGCAAGTTGTCCAAAGCCTCCACTCCGCTGATGCGTGCGCTGACCGTCTCGACCGCGCCGGCCAGTTCGGGGAAGGCCACGAGCTCCACGTCCGTGCCGAGCTTACGCAGCCACACATCGCGCAGCCACCATTGGAGCGTGAGCAGCAGTTCCGCGCGCTGACGGCGATATTCGGCCTCGATGGCGGCGTCGAGTTCCTCCTCCCATTTCTCGACCAGCTTGGGGTCCACGTCGTTGTAGCGCTGGAGCGGCGAGCGCGCGGTGAGCGTCTCCTTGATCTGCTCCTTCAGCGCGGCCAACCGCGCGAGCATCTGGCCCAGCACGCGGTAGCGGCCAAGCAAGTTTTGCTTCGGTTCCGCAAGCTGCGCGCCGAACTCGCGCAGCCACGCGACGTGCTCCGGGGCAAACTTCCGGCCGCCGCCTTCACCGGCGAAGTTCAGCCGCAGGCAGCGCGAGAGGATTGTTTCCAAAAGCTGCTGCGGCTCGGCGGTAAGAAGGATGAGGATGCTGCGCGAAGGCGGTTCCTCCAGCGTCTTGAGGAACGCGTTGGCGGCCTGCGTGTTCAGCCGGTCCGCCGCGACGATGACAGCGACTTTCCACTCCGCCTCGGTGGGCTTGAGGTTGACGGTGTGGATCAGCTCGCGGATCTGGTCCACGGAGATTTGCCGCGACTTCATCTCGGGCCGGATCCATTGCACGTCGGCATGGTTGGCGTGGTCAATCTTCCGGCAGGCGAGGCAGTCGTCGCAGGAATCCAGCGCGGCGCTGCCCGCACGGCGCGGCTGCTGGCAGTTCAAGGTCTTGGCCAGCGTGCGCGCCATGCCTTCCAGCTCGTCGAGGTCGTCGCCGGTGAAGAGATAGGCGTGCGCGAGTCGTCCGCGCTCCAGGCTGCGCTGGAGCAGCGCGACGGCCTGCTGCTGTGCTGGGAAGTCCGCGAACGCCATGCGCGGATTCGACTGTGGCGCGCGGCCTTTGGCGAGCGCGAAAGCGCCCCGCATGGGAGAAACGGCTTTCCGGCACAGCATCATTGGCTACACCCGACCCATGTCACATCGTCTCTTGTTCGCGCTGCTCGCGTTTTGCTTCGCCGTCGCCACTGCCGTCGCGCAGGATGCCGGCTTCAAAAGCACCGAGGACGTCGTTTACAGCCGCAAGTTCGGCACGGCGCTGCCGCTCGATGTCTTCCAGCCCGCGAAGACGAACAACGGCTGCGCGGTGGTTTACATGGTCAGCGGCGGCTGGTTCTCGCGGAAGGAGGCGATCAATGCCGGCACCTACAAGGCGTTCCTCGACCGCTGCTACACGGTCTTCGCCGTGGTGCACGGGGCGCAGCCCAAGTTCACCATCCCCGAGATCAGCCAGGACATCCACCGCGCCGTGCGCTTCATCCGCATCAACGCCGCGAAGTGGGGCGTGAACCCGGACAAGTTCGGCATCTCCGGCGCGTGCGGGCGGCCATCTCTCGCTCACGATGGGCACGCAGGGTGGCCCTGTAAAAGTGGACGCGAAAGACCCCGTGGACCGCGCCAGTAGCGCCGTGCAGGCGGTCGCGTGCTTCTTCCCGCCGACGGATTTTCTCAACTACGGCCAGCCCGGCGAGGACGGCACCTGCGTCGGGACGCTGAAGGATTACAAAGCCGCCTTCGGCCCGCGCTCCGACGCCGACGAAAGCCGCAAGACACTCGGCCGCGAAGTCTCGCCGATCTACTTCATCACTCCCAAGACACCGCCCACGCTCATCATCCACGGCGACGCCGACAAGCTCGTGCCTTACCAGCAGGCGGAGACATTCGTGGCTAAGGCGAAGGAGGCGGGCGCGACCGCGAAGCTCATCAACCGCCCCGGCAAGGCGCATGGCTGGCCGGAACTGGTGAACGACTTTCAACTCCTCGCCGACTGGTTTGACGAGCACCTGCGGGGCCTCAAGCCGGCAACGCGGTGATCAGCTCCGTTTTGTCCGGTCGTCGGTTTCCTTGCTCTCCCTTTCGTCGCGATACGAATGGCCATGGCCGCGCTTGCGCGACGGGCGTTTGAGCAGGCCGGTGATGACTACTGCCGCGATGGATGCGGCGGACAACACGAGAATGAGTTCCAAGTCGCTCATGCGACACAGCCCACCGTTGCAGCTTCCGCGCCATCGGAGAAGTGAAAACCAAAGCCGGGCGAAGCCGAGGGGCGCGCAGCCCGTCAGTTCACCGTGCTAAACACCACCCTCAACTTCACCGCCCCCGGCAAACAGCAGGGCTTCCTCCAAGTCCCCTGGTCTCACAACCTCGGTGGCTGGGCGAACATCTTCATCCCTTGCACCATCGTCGCGCGCGGCACGGGGCCGACCGTCCTCATCCTCGCCGGCAACCACGGCGACGAGTATCAAGGCCAGATTGCCACCATGAAGCTCGCGCGTGAGCTGACGCCCGAGCTGGTCAACGGCCGCATCATCCTCATCCCCTCGCTGAATTTTCCCGCCGCCCGCGCCGCCACGCGCCTCTCGCCCGTGGACGGCATGAACATGAACCGCGCCTTCCCCGGCCAGCCCGAGGGCGCGGTCACCAGCCAGATTGCGCACTACCTCACCACCGTGCTCTTCCCCCTGAGCGACGCGGTGATAGACATCCACTCTGGCGGCCGCAGCATGGAGTTCGTGCCGTGCTCGACGATGCACCTCGTCGCCGACCGCGCGCAGCGGCGCACGATGCTCGACGCCATGCTCGCGTGGAACTCGGACTTCGCCTTCCTCTACGCGGACATCGCGGGCACCGGCCTGCTGCCCGTCGAGGCGGAGAACCAGGGCAAGCTCGTCGTCACCACGGAAATGGGCGGCGGCGAATGCATCCCCGCCGACGTGCACCGCATCACCCAAAGCGGCCTGCGCAACGTCCTCATCCACCTCGGCGCGCTGAAAGGCCGCGCGCAGACGCGCGCCAAGCTCGGCCTGCCGCCTGTCATCCTCACCCAGGCGCTGCACCGCGAGGACTACCTGCTCGCGCCCGAGTCCGGCATCTTTGAAATCTGCCTCGACCTCGGCGCGAAGGTGAAGCGCGGCCAGACCGTCGGCTTCATCCACCACCTCGAACGCCCCGACCGCGCCCCCGAGCCGCTCGTCGCGCAGAGCAGCGGTTTCCTCATCACCATCCGCGCCCCGTGCCTCACCCAGCAAGGCGACTGCGTGGCCGTCATCGCCCAGCAAGTCAGCGAGCAGGAAGTGATGAAGGCGTGAGTGCGATGCGCGCACGCCTTGCGCGCGCTTGACGGGTGAATGTCGCCTCCTTAATCTGCGCGCTCTTTGTCCCGACAGCGGGCGCTCGTGCCCGTCGTCAGGCGAAGTTTGAACCCAGAAATTGCCGTGAACGTAACCGTCGAAAATCTCGCCCCGTGCAAGAAGCTCCTCCGCGTTGAGTTGGACATCGCCGCTGTGGACGCCGCCTTCGCCTCCGTCACCAAGGAGTATCAGCGCCACGCGCAGCTCCCCGGCTTCCGCGCCGGCAAGGCTCCGCGCGACATGGTCATCAAGAGCTTCGGCGCGCGCATTGACGAGGAAGTGAAGCGCAAGCTCATCTCCGATGCCTATCCCAAGGCGCTCGAACAGGAGAAGATTCGCGCCGCCGTCCAGCCCGACATCGAGGAAATCCAGTTTGGCCGCGGCCAGACGCTCCAGTTTGCCGCCACCGTCGAGACGCAGCCGGAGTTTGAGCTGCCCGAATACAAGGGCCTCCCCGTCAAGCGCGAGACCGTCGTCATCACCGACCCCGACGTGGACAAGGCTTTGAACGTCCTGCGCGAGCAGCGCACTGATTACAAGGACGTGGCCCGCCCTGTGGCCGCCGGTGACATCGCCGTGGTGAACTACACCGGCACCTGCGACGGCAAGCCCATCACCGACACCGCGCCGACCGCGCGCGGCCTGACCGAGCAAAAGGCGTTTTGGCTCCGCTGCGAGCCGGGCCAGTTCATTCCCGGCTTCACCGAGCAGCTCCACGGCATGAGCACCGGCGACAAGCGCACCGTGAACGTGGACTTCCCCCCCGACTTCGTCTCGGCCGAGCTTGTCGGCAAGCACGGCGTCTATGAGGTCGAGCTTGTGCAGGTGAAGGAGCGCATCATGGCTGAACTGAACGACGAGTTCGCCAAGGGCTTCGGTGCCGAGAGCCTGGAGAAGCTTCGTGCCGGCATACGCGCCGACCTCGAGGCCGACCGAAACGCGAAGGCCAGCCGCGCCGTCCGCGACCAGATCATCCAGTCGCTGCTGGGCAAGGTGAGCTTCGACATGCCGGCGTCCATCGTCCTCCAGGAGACCCGCAGCGTGGTCTATAACGTCGTGCAGGAAAACCAGCAGCGCGGCGTGCCGAAGGAAGCCATCGAGGCGCAGAAGGACGTGATCTTCGCCAACGCGAATGCAAACGCGAAGGATCGCGTGAAGGCCATGTTCCTCCTCAACCGGATCGCCGAGAAGGAGGGCGTGAAGGTCGAGCAGGCGGAGATCCTCGAGCGCGTGCAGGCGATGGCGCAGCAATACCAGATGCCCATCCAGAAGCTCATCAAGCAGCTCGAGGAGCGCAACGGCTTCGGCGAAATCCACGAGCAGATCCTCGTCGGCAAGGTGCTGGACTTCCTCCAGCTCCAGGCCACGGTCGAGGAAGTCCCGGCCAGCGCCCCGGCGGCCTGAAGCTCCGGGAACAGCAGAACTTGAAATGCAAAGCGGCGGTCTTCGGACCGCCGCTTTTGCGTTCGCTTACCGCTACCGGTTCGTGAACAGCTCCCAGTCGCCCGATTCTGCGAGCAACCGCAGCGGCTTGCCCCGCGCGAGTGGGCGTGCGTTCACGAGTGAACCCTTGAACCCGACCACCAGCACGCGCTTTGGGCCGGCCAGCAGGTTGCCGAAGATGCGGTCGTCCTTGAGCACGCGGTCGCCGAGGCGCTCGCGGTTGCCGGGAAACGCGAAGGGCATTCGATGCTCGGGCAGTCCGGAGAAGTAAGGGCGTTGGTGCGCGCTGATGACCGGGTGCGCGTAGAAGGGCAGCCCTTGCGGAATGCGCTTGCGGATGACGACGATGTCTCCGTCCTGAAACTCGCGCTTCAGTGCCATGCCCAGCGGCTCGAGCGTCTGGTTGCTGCGCAGCTCCGTCTCCACCAGCGGCGAGAGCGCGGCCACGACAAGGAGCGCGATGGGGGCAAGTCCGCACGCCCAGCGCACGCAGAGCGCCGCCGACCACTTGCGGCTTTCCCAGCCGACCACGACCAGCAGCAGCGTGGCGGCGAACGGCGCGAACTTCACCCAAAGCTGGTCGCGGATCTTGAAGGCGAACCAGCACGCGACCGGCAAGGCGATCAGCGGCACCAACGCGCCAGCGGGCAGAGCGCGCCAAGCCCAGCTCGGAGCGCCGGTCTCCGAACCGGCTGTTTCCGGTGCCATCGGAGAACTCGCCGGGCCGGAGGCAAGCGCTCCGAGTGCAGGCCACCGCAGCGCCACGAGTGCGGCGAGCGCAGGGAACATCGGCAGGATGTAGTGCATCAGCTTCGCGCTGTTCACCGAGAAGAGCACGAACGTGACGCCCGCCCACACACTCAACATCAGCCACGCCTCCTGTGTCCGCGCGTCCAGCGAACGCCAGTGCGCGCGCCGCCACAGCCAGCCCAGCAGCAGCGTCCACGGCAGGAAGCCGCCGATGAGCACCGGCACGAAAAACCAGAACGGCTGCGCGCGGTTCTTCGCTGCCGCCTGCATCGCGTGGCCGACGACCTGGCCCTTGACCATGAACTCGAACGAGTGCGGCACGCTCTCCCAGAGCATCCAGAACCACGGCAGCGCAAGCGCGACGAACAGCGGCACGCCCGCGAGCGCACCGAACAATAGGACGCTCAACCGTGGATTCCACGTGCAGTTCCGCCACCACAGGAACGCGCCGAAGGGGACCGAGGTGAAGTCCTCGGCCTTCGCTGCTGGGCGAACATCCCGCCGCCACCACAGAAGCGCGCCGAACGCGGCGAGCGGAATCACCAGCGCAATCGGCCCCTTCGTCAGCGCGCCACCAGCCATCGCAGCCCACGCGGCGAGCTGCCAGCCGAAGCTCCGCCGCGCCGCGAGCGCCCGCGCGTCGCCGGCCGGATCAGCTTCATCCTCCGTTCCGGTCAGTGCCTGCTGACTGCTGACCACTGACTGCTGACCGCTCACGGCCTCCTGCTCCTCCAACGCATCCAGGCTCCGCCAGCTTCGCCAGAAAAAGTAAATCGCCCACGCGATGAACTGCGTGAGGAACATGTCCGTGGTCAGCATCCGAGCCATGACCCAGTAGAGCGCGGAGGTGCCGAGGATCAGCACGCTCCACCGTGCGGCGGCTGCGCCAGCCACGGAGCGAACGAGCAGAAACGTCGCCCAAGCCGCGCTGAGTCCCGCGAGCGCCAGCGGCAGACGCGCGGCCCACTCGTTCACGCCGAAGACGGAGAGCGATGCGGCGACGGCCCAGTAAGTGAACGGCGGCTTGTCCAGATGCGGCACATACCAGATTTGCGGCACGAACCAGTTGCCCGTCTCGATCATCTCGCGGGCGATCTCGGCGTAGCGGCCTTCGTCCGGCTCGTTGAGCGAGCGCGTGCCAAGGAGGCCGAGGAAGAGCAGGGCTACGAGCGGCAGGAACCACCACGGCGAGCGTTGATCGGAGTCGACAGGAGGCACGGTGAGAAAGTAATTAGTGCTTGGTGGAGCCGAGCGTAGCGGACGGTCTGGACTAATCACTAAATACTAACCACTCCTTCGCCACTCAGTTCAGCAGATGCTCGCGGTAGAACAGGATCGTGGACAGAAACTGGAAGTCCGCGTTGCGCTTCTTGGCGAAGCCATGGCCCTCGTCCTTGGCCATCAGATACCAGACCTTGCCGCCGGAGTCCCGGATGGCCTTGACCATCTGCTCGGACTCGGTGAGGGGCACGCGCGGGTCGTTCTTCCCCTGCACGACGAAGAGCGGCTTCTTGATGCGCGCGGCGTGGTTGGCGGGCGAGATGTGTTCGAGGAACTCCTTCATCTTCGGGTCACGCTCATCGCCGTATTCCACGCGGCGCAGGTCGCGGCGGTAGTCCTGCGTGTTGTTCAGGAAGGTGACGAAGTTCGAGATGCCCACCACGTCAATGCCGCACCGGAGGATGTCCGCATATTGAACCATGCAGGCCAGGCTCATGTAGCCGCCGTAGCTGCCGCCAGTCACGGCGATGCGGCTGCGGTCCAAGTCCGGCTGGCGCGCGATCCACGCGATGACCGCGGCGATGTCATGCACCGAGTCCTCGCGCTTGAAGCCGTTGTCCAGCGTGAGGAACGTCTTCCCGTAGCCCGCCGAGCCGCGCACGTTGGGATACACGATGGCGACGCCCAGCTCGTTGAGGAAGTAGTTGTTCCGCGCCTGGAAGCCGGGGCGAGACTGGCCCTCCGGTCCGCCGTGGATGCTGATGATGGCCGGGCGCGGACCGGGAAACTTCTTCGGGTCGGGCCGATAGACAATCGCGCTGATGAGCAGTCCGTCGAAGCTGCTGAGTTTGAGAATCTCCGGCTCGACGAATGTCTCCGGGTTCAGGCCGCCCGTCTCGCTCTCCGTCCATCGCTCCAGCAAGCCGGTCCTCGCATCGTAGGAATACACGTCCAGCGGAGACTTCGCGGAGCTGAGGTTGAAGGCGAGGTCGTGCCCGTTGGAATGCCACGCGAGGTTGCTCACGGTGCCGAGCGGGAGCTTGGGCTTGGGCAGCGCCTTGCCGTTCTTGGCGTCCATCAGGTTCAGCGTGCCGACGCCCGCCTCGTTCGTGACGAACGCGATGATCTTCCCGTCGGGCGACTGCTCGAACTCCTCCACGTCCCACAGGATGCTGGCGGTGAGGGGCTTCTGCTCGCCGTTCTTCAGGTCAATGCGGATGAGCTGCTGGAACTCCGAGTCGTCGTCGGAGGTCGCGTAGATGGCCTTGCCGTCTCTGGCGAAGCGCGCGTGGCCGTAGGAGACCTTGTCCTTGCCGGGGCGCGTGAGCTGCGAGCGCTTGCCGGTGCGCGCGTCCACGAGGTGGAGATGGCTTTCGTTGATCGAGAGGTATTGCAGCACAAGCAGCAGGCTGTCGTCGGGCGACCAGTCCAGCACGCCCCAGCCGCCGCCGGAAAGCTCGGTGAGCAGGCGGTCGGATTTCGGGTCGGAGGGGTTGATGACGTAGATGTCGTTGTCCTTGCCGGTCCGGCGCGTGGAAGTGTAGGCGAGGTAAATGCCTTTGTTGGCGAAGCGCCCGCCTGTGTTACGGGACTTGCCATCGGTGAGCAGCGTGGTCCGGCCGTCGTGAACATCGTGGCGGTAGAGCTGGTAAAATTCCCCGCCGCCGCTGTCCTGCGAGAAGACGATGTAGTCGCCCGCCTTGGGGCGGAACCGACCCGCCCCCACCGGCTCCGTGCCGAAGGTGACCTGCTTGCGCGCGCCACCAGGCGTGCTGACGCGGTGGAGCTGCGGCGTGTCCGCGAAGCGCGTGGTGATGAGCATCTCGCGCCGGATGGGATGCCAGCTCTGGAACGCCGCCGCGCGGAACTCAAGGTAGCGAGAGACGTCCCGGCGCAGCTCGGGCGTGATGGCAGGCACGCCCTCGACGACGAGATTGTCCGGCACCTGCGCCGACGCGGTGAGGGCGAGGAGAATAAACGCGAGGCTCAACGACAGCTTCTTCATAACGCGCCCAGCGGTTTAGCAGAAACCAGCGCGGCGGCAAACGACTTTGCGCCGGGTTTGCGCAGGGCGGTCACAGGCCGCCGCTACAGGGGAGCGCCGATGAGGTCCTCGACCGAGCGCAGGAAGGACGCATCTTGGAAGCTACCCTTGGTCTGAAACACGTCTACGCCGGCGCGCAGGCCGCGCTGGCGGTCTTCCTCGCGCTCCTTGTAGGTGATCATCATCACCGGCAGCGTGCGCAAGAGCACGTCGGCCTTGATGAGCCGCGTCAGCTCGGAGCCGTCCATGCGCGGCATGTCCATGTCCGTGATGACGAGATCGAAGCGGCCCGTGCGCACCGCGTTCCAGCCGTCCATGCCGTCCACGGCGATCTCAACCTCGTAGCCGCGTTCGACGAGGAGCTTGCGCTCCAGTTCGCGCACGGTGAGCGAGTCATCCACCACGAGCACACGCTGGCGTTGCCGCGTTTTGCCGCCCGTGAGCAACTCATGCCGCACACCGCCGGAAACTCCCGCTGACAAAATCCGTTCCGCCGAGCGCAGCACGTCGTCCACGTCCAGCACGAGCACCGGCGCGCCTTCCTCCATGAGCGCGCCCGCTGCGATGTCCTGCACCTTGCCGAGTTTCGGGTCCAACGGCAGCACGACCAGCTCGCACTCGCCGACGAAGCGGTCAACCAGCAGGCCGATGCACTGCTCGCGCTCGCCCAGCACGATGACTGGCAGGTCGCCGTTCAACCCCTGCGGCTCGCCGCGACCGAGGACCTGGTGCGCGGTGACCAACGGCAGCCGCCGACCTTCGTGGATCAAAGTCTCGCGGCCCTCCACCATCTCCACCTCGGCGCGCCCGATCTTCAGTGTGCGGCTCACGGCGGTCAGCGGCACCGCATACGGCTCGCCCGCGATGTCCACCAGCAGCGCACGCACGACCGAGAGCGTGAGCGGCAACTGGAGCTGAAACCGCGTGCCTTCGCCGAACACCGAGGTTACGCGCACAGCGCCGCGCACGCTCTTGACCGTGTTGAGCACGATGTCCAGGCCCACGCCGCGACCAGACATCTCGGTGACGTTGTCCTTCGTGGAGAAACCCGGCAGGAAGAGGAATTCCAGCAGCTCCTGCTCGCTCAACCGCGCCGCCGTCTCGTGCGAGGTCAGGCCTTTGCGGACGACGGACTCGCGCAGGCGATGGCTGTCCACGCCGCGTCCGTCATCGGAGATCGAGACGAGGAGCTTGCCGTTGCTGTGGCGTGCTTCGAGAGCGAGCCGGCCGGTGCGGGGCTTGCCTTTGCTCACGCGGTCGTCGGGCAATTCGAGGCCGTGGTCGAGCGCGTTGCGTAGCATCTGCGTGATGAGCGGTTCGAGCTTCGCGAGGATGTCGCGGTCCACCTGCGTGTCCTCGCCGATGATGTCCAGCCGCGCCTCCTTGCCGAGACGCTTGCAGAGATCGCGCACCATGCGCGGAAAGCCTTGGATGCCGTCGGCAAGGGGCCGCATCCGGCACGAGAGCGCAGCGCCATACATGCGCCCGGAGATGTTCGAGGAGCGCCGGCCAAGGCCTTCGAGGTCCACCATCCGCTCGCGGAGAAACTGCCGCGACTCGGTGACGCACACCTGCAACGCGTGCAGCCGGCCGCGCAACGTGTCGTTCAGAACCTCGTTGGGCAGCGCGTCGCGCACGTCGTCGAATGCGCTGCTCAGGTCCGTGAGCTGGCGCTTGAGCCGCAAGAGAGTTTCCGAGAAGGGGCGCAGCCGCCTCGCCTCGACCTGCGACTCGCCGGCCAGCGCGAGCAGGCGGTTCAAGCTGTCCGCCGTGATGCGCAGCGAGCGGTCCAGCTCGTCCTTCGTCGGCGCGGCCCCGGGCGACGACGATTCCTCGCCCGATGCGACGGCGTGCTTCGCCGGGCCGGAACTCTGCGGTGGCACGCCGCCGGACTGCGCAAACTTCTCCGCCTGCCCATGCACGTCCATCAGCGCGGCGACGCTCTTCAAGAAGCCGTCAATCTCTGGCGCGAGCTCGCCGCTCCACTTCTCCATCTCGGCCTCGGGCGTGTGCGCGATGCGGTCGAGCAGGTCCACGCCGTTCAGCATCATGTCCACCATCAGCGTGGCGAAGGCGGTCTGGCAGCGAAACTTCTGCGCGAGGTCTTCGCGATCCAGCAGGCCGGCGACGGGCTTCTCGTGCAGCGGCACCGGGCTGTTCTGCGCGGTGACGAACGCGTCCTCCATCGCGTGGGCGACGCGCACGGCGGCGTCGAGGCCGACGATGCGGGCCGCGCCCTTGAGCGAGTGGGCGGCGCGCATGAGGCTCTCGAGCTGCTCGGGGGTGGCGGTCTTTTCCAGCGCGAGCAGGCCGTTGTTCAACGCGGCCAGTTGCGTCTCCGCCTCGGCCTTGAACAGGTCGAGCATCGGAATGCCGCTGAGGTCGTCGGGGAGGTCGTTGCTCATGCGAGGCTCCGCTTCAGGGCGGCGAAGAGTTTTCCCTCGTCGAGGCAGCAGACGCTCTGGCCGCGCGAGACCACGCGGCTGCGGCCTGCCGCGCCGAGCACTTGATCATCAAACGCGGGCTGCTGTGGGCCGGGTGGCAGCACGAGATGCTGGACGCCGCGCACCTCTGTGACGGGGAAGGCGTAACGCTCGCCGCCGTGGCTCACGACAAGCATGCGCCCGGCGGACTTGCCGGGAAGCGCGGTGCCGGTGCCGACGCCCTTCTCCACGCCGAGCAGCCGGCCCACGGAAACGCACGCGAGCAGCTCGCCGCGCACATTCACGACGCCGAGCAGCACGCCCTCGCGCCGGTGCGGCAACTTGTGGATGGGCCGCGACTCGCCGACTTCCTCCATCACGCCGATGCCCAGCGCGAGCCATTCGTCGCCGATGCGGAAGACCAGGAGCGGCGTGCCTGCCGCGCCGGTCGAGATCTTCGCCGCGAGATGTTGCGTCCACTCGTGCCGGTAGCCGGCGGGCGGCCGGGAATCGAGCAGCCGCAGCGCGGCGGCGGCGTAGGTGGGACAGTTGCGGCAATGCAGGTGCGCCTTCAGCTCGACGCACGAGCCGTTGCCCCAGACGCCGATGTGCTGCCAGCAATCCGTCATCGGCCGCGCCAAGCCGAGCGACACGGTGGACGGGGAGTCCGGCGCGGTTTCGGGTGAAACGGCGGTTGCGCTGCGGCGGCGGGTTTTGAAGTCAGACAGCATGGGGAATGACCAATGGCCAATGACCAATGGCCAATGAATGACCAATGCTCAATGACCAATGGCCGACCCTCAGCCTAGGAAGGCTGGGCAGCTCAACCCTCGCGCCCGGTTGGGGCTTGGGCCTTGGGCATTGATTGGTCATTGCGTCATTGGGCATTGGACATTTCACGCCGCCGGTTCCGCTTCCAGCGTTTGGGAGAAGTAATAGACCGCAAGCAGGTCGCGCAGCTCGGGCGTGAGGAGCTTGTCGAGTTGCAGCAGGCGGAGCCGCCCGCGCGGGTCGGGCGCGACAAGGCCGTCGCCGACGGAGGTAAACTCGCCGAGGTTTTTCTGCGCCAACTCGGTGGCGTGCTCGGCGATGAGGCCGAGCGGCTTTATCATGCCGGGCTGCGGCTCGTGGCGCAGCAGGATGACGCGAGTGCTGAGGCGGAGGTTCGAGGGCCGGCCCAGCGTGAGCAGGCAGAGATCGAGCACGGGGACCGATTCGCCGCGATAGACGAATTCGCCGGCGGTGCCAACGGGCGCGCCGGCGATCTTCTGCAACTCGACCATCGCAAGCACCTCCACCACTCGCGCGGCCTCCAGCGCGAAGCGATCAGCGCCGACTTGGAAGACGAGAAAGAGCATGGGTGGGAAAGTAATTAGTAGTTAGTAGTTAGTCGGCGGCGTGCAGTGGCGTTCTCACTCATCACTAATCACTTTCCCCTCATCGACTCCCCGGGAGTTTGAAGCGCGCCACTCCTTCGCGCAGCGCGTAGGCGGTGCTCTTGAGCTGCTCGATGGCCTGGTTGGATTGCTCGAGCGATTGCGCGGTCTGCTGAACGGACTTGGTGAGCTGGGCCAGGGAGTCGCTGATCTGCTGGCCGCCGGTGGCCTGTGATTGCATGCCGAAGTTGACGATGTCGAAGCGCGGCGCGAGCGCCTGGACTTGCTGGATGATCTGCGCGAGCTGCGCGCTGACGGCGTGGACTTCCTTCACGCTGTTGCGGACATCCTCGGCGGTCTGGTTCATCCCCAGCGTGCCGGCGGAAACGGCGGCCTGCACCTCCTTGACCATCTGCTCGATGTCGTAGGTGGCGACGGCGGTCTGGTCGGCGAGGCGGCGGATCTCTGTGGCGACGACTGAGACGCCGCGTCCGTAGTCGCCGGCCTTCTCGGCCTCGATGGCGGCGTTGAGCGAGAGAAGGTTCGTGCGGTCGGCGATCTTGGTGATGGCGGTGACGACCTGGTTGATGTTGGCAGCCTTCTCGTTGAGGACGCCGAGCTTGGACTGGATGAGCGTGGCGGAGCCGGTGAGCTGGGTCATGGTGTCGCGCATGCGGGCGAGACCTTCCTGGCCCTTGCCGGCGAGCGTGGCGGTGTCCTCGGCGACGGCGGTGGCGTCCTTCATCATGTTGACCAGTTCGAGGGAGGTCGCGGAAATCTCCTTCGCGGTCGCGCCGATCTCGGTGGCGGTTGCCGCGATCTCGTTGGCTGTCACTTGCTGCTGCTTGCCGGTGACGGAGATCTGGTTGACGGAGGTGTTGACCTGAAGGCCGGACTTCTGGACCTGCGAGACGATGTCGGTGAGGCTGCGCACCATCCGGTTGAGTGTGCGCAGGAGGCCGCCCATCTCGTCGGTGCGCTCAAGGTTGGAGACGTTGACGGTGAGATCCCCGCTGGCGATCTGGCCGGCCACGGAGACGACATCGTTGAGCGGCTTGTTGATGTCGCGGATGATCCAGCCGGCGACAAAGGCGACGAGCAGATACCCGATGGCCACCAGCGCGAGCGTCTTGCCAAAGTCCGCGTAGAAGGCGTCGACGCGCTCCTTGAGCACGGTGGTGAGCGTGGTGGCCACCTTGTCCTCAAGGCGCATCAGCGCGGTGGTCGCGCTGGTGATCGCGGCATTGAATTCCACGGCGGTGCCGGTGGCGCGGCTGTTTTCCACCGTTTCCTTGATGAGCTTGCGGGCCTCATCCACGACGACGCGGGCTGGTCGACTCGCATCGCCCAAGGCGGACTTGAACTCCGGCCGCGTCTCCCTCACCTGCTCGACCGAGTGGAAGAGCGCGCCCTCGCCGCTCTTGAGCGCGTCCTCCAATTTCTTTTGCAGCTCGGCCAGCAGCTTGAACTCAGCCTCCTGCTGTTGCAGATCCGCCTTCTGCTGCTGCACATCTGCCGACGCAGCCAGGTTGGTCGAGATCGGTCCACGCGTGGCCAGCCCGATGCCGATGGCGCGGGCGTCTGCCAGCGCACTGAGCAGCTCGGGGCCGCCATACTGGAGCACGGACATGAGCCGGTAGCGCTCGCCCTCGGATTCCTCGCTGAGTTTCGAGCGGTTGCCGACGGTTTCCAGGAGCTTGCGCGCTCCGTTCACCAACTGGCTTCGGTTCTGGAAGAGCTGGCCGGGGCGGGCGCTGGCCTGCGTCTTCAGCGCGGCGTCAATCTCCGTGGCCAAGCTGTTCCATTCCGAAGTCACGTTCACCTGCTCGGACAGTTTTCCAATGATCGTCTCAGCGGCCAGCACGGCCTGCCGGACGGAAGGCTCCTGCTTCTTGAACAAGTCCCCGAAGGCGCGGTTGGTGTTCGCCACACCATGGCCGAGGTCGCGGTAAACCTGAAGCTCATGGATCACCTTGAGCAGGCGCGTCTGGATTTCCACCGCAGCCAGCTCCTCGCGCGTCCGCACCAGCTCGCGCGGATGTTTGATGGCGAAGAACTCGTAGAAGAACACGGCTCCGAACGGCAGCGCGAACAGGACGCCGAGCAGCGTGAGCTTCTGCCAGAATTTGAATCGTTTCATGGCCGGGCGGGATCAGGTCTTGAGGTTGAACCGGGCGGTGCGCGCCTGCATGCGGCGGGCGGCGGACTCGAAGTCGTCCACCGCAGTCCACGCCTGCCGTTGCGCATCGGTCGTGGCGCGGGAGAAATCGCCGAACTTCGTGGCGCTCTCGGAAATCTGCCGCGCGCCCTCGGTCTGCGCGCGCATGGTGGTGTTGACGGACTCGATCTGCGGCGTGATCGCCTGCACGTGCTGGAGCACGCGATCGAGCTGCCCGCTGACCTGCTGCACGTCGCCCACGCCCTGGCGGACTTCATCGGCGAACTTGTCCATGCCCATCACGCCGGAGGTCACGGCGGCCTGCATCTCGCGCACCATCTGCTCGATGTCCTCGGCAGCCACGGCCGTCTGGTCGGCGAGGCGCTGGATCTCCGTGGCGACGACTGCGAAGCCGCGGCCATACTCGCCGGCCTTCTCCGCCTCGATGGCGGCGGTGAGCGAGAGAAGGTTCGTCTGGTCCGCGACCTTGGCCATCGTGGTGATGACCTGGCTGATGTTTGCGGCTTTCTCGTTGAGGATGCCGAGCTTGGCGTTGATGCCGTCGGCGGCGTGGTGGATGGCCTGCATGGTCTGGCCCATGCGCGTCAGGCCGATGCGGCTGGAGTCTGTGAGCATCGCCGTCTGATCGGCGACGATGGAGACGGAGTGGATCGTGCGCGACAGCTCGGCGGAGGTGTTCAACACGCGGCGCGCGGACGCGCCGAGACCGGCGGCGAGCGACTCCATTTCAGCCATGCCCTGCTTGCTTGCGCCCAACGCCGCGCCGAGCGTGCCGTTGACGGTGAGCACGTCGCCGCCGGACTGTCGGAGCTGCGCGGCCAGCTCGGCCATCTCTGTGCCGAGACGGTTGAGGGACTCTGCCAGCACGGTGCATTCGTTGCGCTCGGGCAGTTGGATCGGCTCGCCTAGCACGCCGCTGCGGAGGCGGTCCACGCCCTGCCAGAGCGCCTGGAGGGAATTCGCAAACGCCACCTCTGTCCGGCGCGCGAGCCAGGCACCAACTGCCGCGAGCACGACCGCCGCCAGCGCCGCGCTGAAGGCGATGGGGTGCCAGTCCAGCTCCGCCGGGCCGAGCTGCGCGGCGAGGCTCGCGAAGTCGTTCAACAGTTGCTCCTGCCTGCGGCGCGCGGGCAGATACTTTTCGGCGTATTCGCTCCGGGCTGCGGCCAGATCCGTCGCGGCCAGCGCAAGCACCTTGTCCTCGATCACGTTCAGCTCGGAAGTGTCCTGGTCGCTGATGGCATTCAAGGCGAGATACGCATCCCGCTGCGCCTCCCGCTGATCGCGCAAGAGCGGGCGCAGCTCGCCGATGACGCGGGTCAACTCCTCAGCGGCCTTGAGCTTCTTGCGGCGCTCCACTTGGCTCGCCGGGTCCAGCAGCACGCCCAGCAGTGCCTCGCCCATTTGCAGCGTGGCGAAGCGCATCCGCTCCGTCGCCGCAGCGGTCCGGCCGCGCAGGTGCTCCGCGGCGAACTGCCGCTCCAGTGACCGCCATCCCTGCCATGCGACGCCAACCCCGACCACGAGCGCGACCATGCAGAGCACGCCGAACCCTGTTCGTAGCCGTTGGATGAGCGTGATGGTTTTCATGCGGGCCGGACGCGCGCGAGCCTAGTTCATCAACCCTCGGAAACAAGTCCATTGTCCGGCTGCGCCAGCTGCGGCCGGGCTTTCCCGCAGGCTCAGGCACGTCTGCCGTCTGGAGTTTCGAGTTGAGTTAGCTCGCGGCTCCCACTTTCATCCGCGGGCAACCCGAACTTCCAACTAGAAACCCGAAACCGACTTCCACCATGCGCATCCTCCTCTTCGGCTCCAGCGGGCAGATCGGCACGAACCTCGCGTTGCGCCTGCTCGCGGACGGCCATGAGGTTTTCGGCGTGGACAAGCGCGCGAACACCTGGACCGACCG
>SXGT01238088.1_pt1 | contig 29872 bp, 24 predicted proteins | sample 3176221 | NCBI WGS metagenome assembly SXGT01 (sample SAMN11356862, study PRJNA531348) | freshwater metagenome | isolation source: freshwater sample F1-120 | place: China: Fuxian Lake, Yuxi | collected 2017-12-25 | reverse complement strand
GCACGAATTGTGCTATAAATGCTGGTTTGACGTGACTACGCAACTACAAGAACTAAAAGAACGCGGCATTGTCAAGGAGGAAATACGAATTGACGACCAACATTCGTATATTATGGGGAAGTTTGGACCGGTTATTAAATGCAGTGTGTCGCCAGGGATACATAAATCTCTCGAATGCGGCGGGGGCGGGGGCGGGGGCTGCGACGACGGAGTATCTGAATGCAGCGACGGCGTATCTGAATGCAGCGACGCGGATGGTGTAGATGTCACAGACGAGACAAAGCAAACAGTAATATTCAAACCGGTTCGTAAAGACCTTGATTATGCCAAGATATTACGAGGTGAATATTCTCTCGAGTATATGCTTGGGAATGAAAATGCGGCAGGCGAATCAACTGTTGCAGCAGCAGCCACAGGCAGTGTCGTCGCCGGCAGTGTCAACGGTGGCCGGTTAGTAGGACAATATCAAGGAAATAATATAGTTATAAAAACCGGCAAATATGGCCCATATGTGAATTGGGGTGCTCAAAATCTCTCGTTGCGGTCACTATTAGGCGTATCTTCTACAAAATCCGGGAAATTTGCAAAAAGGGAACCAATACAAAAGAAATCAGAATTCGATCTGACGTTGAAGGATATTATCGAGTTTATTCAAGGACAACAAACTACGAATACAAATGTAGAAGACCCGGCCGGTGCCGGAGGAGCGTCCGCGCTAATCGCGCGCGTAATCGACGACCATTCATCTATCCGAAATGGACGGTTCGGTCCTTATATATTTTACAAAACGCCCAAGATGTCGAAGCCGGATTTCATTCCATTGAAGGGATTCGCACAAAAGAACGGCGATTATACGAAATGCGATATTGCATTATTAAAAGAATGGATTATCGCTTCTTCTGCTTCATCAACGAAAAAGAAGTGAAATACACGTACACCAATCGAAAAAACATCTATAGAATATATAATTTTACTTATGTAAATAACCGGTTGACATTATTTTATACATTATTTTATACATTATTTTATACATTATATATAATAATATATATCAGCGAATATGAGTGAACAACCACCGGAAAAACCGTCCAACCATCAAAAACATCCAAATACAAAAACGAAATGTATAGGGTGTGTAAATAATACGTTTACACACGTATGTATTTTTCATACACCAGAAAATCTAGCGAAATTACAGAAAAAGCTTAATTCTCCGGTTGTAGAATTCGTATCTATAGTTAAAAATAGTAATGAAGGTGCGTGCGAATTAGTAACACTTATGGAAATGCTTGTTATACCCGAACTTGAACCAAAAGAATTGCCCACTGGAGCTCATCTTATTGATCGCCCAAGATTCAGCCCACCATCTGCGACATTTCCAGAAGTTGTCAATTTAACATTAGATTTTGCAAATGAAGCTTTACAAGCACTTGGAGGACGACTATCTGAATACTTCATTGATAAGACAGGCAAGGGCTTTGGCACGTTATGGAACATTAGACCCGAGTTCGCGCGCACGTGTAGATTCGATTTACAGTCGCGATTTCCTAATCTTACATTATTGACACTAGTTGAACACGATGGCATTGCAAGTGGGTTAACCAATCTTTTTATATTACCACCATCTTTGCGCGTATTGCGCACAAATAAAAATGTGTTAGATCCAAAGCATTATTCCGATTTTTTTTCAAATGTTCCAAGATTGAGCGACGTGTTAATTGATTTTAAAATATTTGATACACTATTCGCAAATGAAGAAGTTTCAGTAAAAGAACATTCGTCGCCAAGAGGTATAACAGAGTTAACCCCGAGTGAAATTGACTTGTCAATCCTTCCAAGATTAAGAAGAGTACGTTTTACAAATGTAATGATACGCGAAACGAAGAAGGTTTCTGGTTATACATTAAATGTGAATAAAGTTTCAAAATTATGTGAGTTTTTACAAAGTTCGCACGCTCCGCCAGGATTAGAATCGCTCGAATTTCCTATGACATTCACCGATTTCAAATCTAATATGATTGGTTCTGTACTCTTTTTTAAAGAAGAAGAGAAATTACGAGAATTCACGTCCCCATATGAAAGATTACTCGACAATTTTATATGTGAATTTCCGAAAAACATTACAAGTATTGATGTATCTTGCCCGCCTTTTCAATCGGCACATTCCACCAATGAATTGGATAGACAAGCTCAGCATCAAAATATAATAATAATTATCTATGCATTCGAGCAATGTTATTTTGAAGATATATATAACAAAATGCGATTATTATTTTCAAAAGCGGGTCAATCATCGGCATCACATAAAAAAACACCGGCGAACACTATCGAAAATTTGAAACGAAATCTAAGATTGTTTTTAGGCGGTAGTCAATTTGGATTACCGACTTCGTTTGCAGATAATGTTATTCGTGAAATTGAAGAACGATATCGCGAAGTGCGTAGCGGATTAAGTAATGTAACTTTTTTTTCGCGAGGAGCATTAGATATAAAAACGCCTGCTAGCCATTCTAAAAATGTTAGTTATCATAATCAGGTTAAGATTGAACGTGACAAGTTACACGATATGATGGGTAATACTTTAAAAAATTCACTTCATCAGAAACTTCGCGCGGCTTATCAAGTTATCGGTGTAGATTCTAAAGCACACCACGTCTCGTTTTCAAAACAAAAACTACCAGTTAATGCTTCTTTATGTGATAGATGTGGATGTGAAGTATGTCAAATAGCAGTCCGCGCTGGAATAAAAGATGTACGCGATGAAGCAGTACATCCATATAGTATATCCGATATTGGATCTATGGCCGAATATGATGCAATCTTTTTCCCAAAAGACCGGAGTAAACCGCATAGTCATAGACGTAGTCATAGTCATAGTCCTAGACGTACTCGTAGCCGTGCACGTAGCCCTGATATTGATCATGTGTGTTCCAGCCCCCATCCTTTTTGTAGTAGTAGACTTAGTCGTACTCCTAGACGTAGTCGTAGCCGTGCGCGTAGCCCTGTTATCCACCGTCTTCTCCCTCGCCGCAGCCCTGTTATCGAGCGTAGTCCTCCTCATAGTAATAGACGTAGTCGTAGTCCTAGACGTAGTCGTAGCCGTGCGCGTGGCCCTGTTATCCACCGTCTTCTCGCTGCACGTAGTCCTGTTATCAAGTCTAGTCCTCCTTATAGTAATAGACTTAGTCGTAGTCCTAGACGTACTCGTAGCCGTGCGCGTAGCCCTGTTATCCACCGTCTTCTCCCTGCACGTAGCCCTGTTATCGACCGTATTCCTAATCCTGGTCCTAGTCGTTCGAATAGTCCCAAAAAAACCGGCGGAAGTAAACAACACATAATATCACGAAAATATATTCGCCGAATTCGTGCCAACAACACACGTAAGATATAAGAATAGAATACTCGAATAGAATAGATTTTTATCAATATTCCGGTGGATGTATTGATAAAACAAATAAAATATAACCACAATTTATATAAATAAAATGAAGCAACCACCTACGAATAATAAACCAACGAATACCACTTCAAAAAATGCAACAACAACAATCACATTGCCAAAGGCGTCAAATGACCTGATTCCATCATTTAAGTTCTTTGTTGTATTATTGGTAATAATGATTGCCATTAAGTATCTAATTCAATATACATATTCAAGTTCGAGGTTTAGCGATGTATCTGCTATTGCGAGACCTGATTCCTCCGGTTCTTATAATTTTAAAGCATATGTTCTCTTTTATATGGCGTTAATATGGGCATTTTGTTTGTTTATAAATATTGTTGCTATTTCATCCCAGACAGGCGGATGTACAGTAGAATCGACCTATACAAATTATTATCCATTAATATTAATCATCGGTATTTTATTCTGGTTGATTTATCAAAATGTAAACTTTTATAATATTATCAATGAACGAGCCCCAACAAATTACGGGTTTGTCGATGGTGCTATTGGTGTATTTTTACTTATCCAGATAATGGTCTATTATAAATATATCAACGAACAGTTGTGTCAAAATGGCGAGAAAAAATCACGATTCGTCGAGATTGGCCCTTGGATATGCTTAGGTCTTGCGATATGTACATTTGTATTTTTGGGTTATAATGAATATAAGCTGCGAAATGAAGTAACCGACGGGTAATCAAATGAATTTATAGGTAAGCCCATTTTCATTTGTATTTTCGTTTTCCCAGATTCCCGATATTTTAACAATAAATGTATAAAATGCAGGTTTATCAGTAACGACTACTTCGTGTTTCCAAACACTAATCATACCTTGCATCATTTGTGTGGTTAATTCATTTACGGGTATTTTAGAATCCGAATGAGAATGCGAAAGCGAATGCGACGTCGAATGTAACCTTGACCATTTATTCAATATGCCTCTTTCAATTTGATGAAATGCATTTATGATTTGTTTATTATGTTCGTATGTCGGGTCATAATTGTAATTGTAAACATTGTTATAGTTATTTTCAATATTTTTAATGTATAATTCGAAATAAACGTAGATACCCGACATAATAAAATTGTCGGTTGAATATGTGATGCGATTAAATGTGCTATTGGGTAAGTGAGTATTTGCTTTTGCATCTGTAAAATAAATAGATTTTTCATCAATGTCAGCTATATTTAGAACAATATTCATTCGAATCTAGAATCCTGAAACCTGAATAATAATAATAATAAAATTTCCGCTATATAAATATATACTTTCGATTTAAGTGATTATTATTATTCCGTCAATTACGGTCTATCCCCTGTTTGATGCCTGCTGCGTACCATATTACAACTTATACGCGAAAACGCGCCAAACAAATCGGTGTGACTGTAAAACCGTCGACCGACCCGAATAAAAAAATCGATGTTTTTCGCAAGAACCGCAAAATCGCAAGTGTCGGTGCAAATGGTATGAATGATTTCCCGACCTATATCAAAACCCGCGGTATATCATTTGCAAAAACCCGCCGGCGTCTTTATAAAATGCGTCACGAAAGGGACCGGCACGTAAAATGGACAAATGGCTGGTTGGCGGATAAGTTGCTGTGGTGATCACCAGGCACTATCATAATTCACAGAAAGGTGGGCGAACAAGAGCCCGAAAAATTGGAAGAAAAGGAAGAAAAGGAACCAATAAGCGTCGTCTGTATATAATAGCTAAAACGCGTCTCCGTCGCGGAAACAAACCACCTCGTACACTAAGAAATTAGCTTTAGTATCATTTTAATTATTTAATTATTAATATAATATTTTATTTTTGTATTATATTAAGTAAAAATTAAAATATATGCATACTCCTCATCCTCCATCATCATTGATGAGACCATCAACTGCGGCACCACGACACAGAAACAGCGGGCAGTCGCCGCTAGCAACGCCGGTACCAGCAGCAAAAATACCACAAGGATCAAAAATACCAGAAGGAATGATTAGAGTGACAATTCCCAAAAATTCTCAACTTGCTTCTCGACTTGTTGAAATGAACATAAGCCCCGGATTTAAAGGTGTACAAGCGTTACGCATAAAAAACATGTCAAGATTCCAGACGAAGAGACCATTATCACCTATTAATGAGATACCCGAAAGCCCGACACCATATGAGATACCCGATTTAAGCCCGACACCATATGAGATACCCGATTTAAGCCCGACACCACGTATGCGACAAGCAGCAGCAGAAGCAGAAGCCAGAGATGTCATAGCTGGGATGGGCCAGAATAGATTAAACCAAACCCCAGTCCCTCCACCCTTTCAAAATAAAAGGCCGATATCTTCTCGAAGTTCACGATATATACCAGATTCCAAGATTAGTGGGCCTAATTTAGGTAGACTTGGTGGTGGGCGAACAAGAGCCCGAAAAATTGGAAGAAAAGGAAGAAAAGGAACCAATAAGCGTCGTCTGTATATAATAGCTAAAACGCGTCGTCAGCGTCGTGGAAATAACTAACGTATGCGCGCTACGAAGAACCTGAGTCATTTTCAGGCGACGATGAGGATTCCGAAGACGTTAAAAAGTTATGCAACAGCGTTCCCTCATTTTCGTATTCAATATCTCCTGCAAATACCGCGGTTTCATAAAGCTCGCGCAGCACGTCGGGCGGCGCTATGGATCCGACTTTCAACAGGTTTTTCTTGTGCAACCGCGCTTTAATTGTGTGTAGCGGAATATGCTTCATCTCGTTCCGTTTTCTTGGAAATAGAATACATTGATGGATCGATTGTAATGGTTCGTTTTTTGTCGATACCCTGACCCGGTCCGTTTGGATGCCATTTTATAATGAATGAATACAATGAACTTATAAAATAATATTGCGCGTGTATCGCATTATAAGTATAATGTGGACGCCCCGCCGTCGAACTTATTTCCGCACATTTTCACGTCGGCATTTTGTAAGAACAACGCAAACCCATTTTCTAAATCTTTCATAATGAGACAATATTTTTCTACGTTGTTCTGCAAACTACCGAAAATTCACCGCTGACTGAATTTTTTCAACGTGTGATTTTCAATTTTTTTAATGATACGTCCGTTTTTACTCGTAATCAGAAAAAATTGAAATGCTTTTACGTATATACAGCATACATCAGTGTTCCTGATTCAGATACATCAACGTCAATTACTATGCAACCAGCATTCCGTCCCCGTATTACACGCGAAAGGTCGACCAAACGTTTGTCCGACATCATCATCATCGAATTCTTTGACCCGACTGAATCGCGCAATCTTGGAACTAGGCGCATCCGGATCCCCACCCACCAGAGATTCGACACTTGGTCACTAAAACAAAAACAAAAATTAGTTGAAACTATTTTACAGGATTTTCCTCTCGGCTCAATTATCGTGACTTCGCACATCGATGCAAGTGGGCTTTATTTCAACATTCAAGACGGTCAGACGCGTCTGACGGCACTTCACGAGTTTGCCAACAACAAGTTCCCAGCATCCGACGGCCGCTTTTTCAAAGACCACTCTGAAGAGGAACGTGCGCGTTTTATGACGTATCAAATCAGCTGGGAGCACATCGAGAAAACCAGAGACACTACCGAACGCGAGTTTGACGAAATCATCGCAGATATGTTCGAACGCTTGAACAGCGGCAAGCCGTTGTCTGACAATGCCAAGTTTCACGCACGTCTTAGCACTCCGGTAATGCAGCTGGTCGAATCATTGAAGAAGTCGTCGGAATTTAGCATTCTGATCGAGAAGATCTGCTGGCCCAAATTGGGTTCTGGCAAATCGAGAACCGGGCTGAAAGAAGCTGCTGCGATTGTTCTGTCCGTCATTCAAATGTCTACTGACTGCATCACTACATCCTACGCATTGAATGGTCCAAAAATGGTCGCCACGGAAGTCAAGCCGGTAGACATCGAACGTGTCCATTCGTGTCTGCGCTGGTTTTTCGGAATCATCGAACGCGCAATTCCCAACGTCAGCAAGCCCAAACGCGCCATCTTCAACAAAATTCCGGCAACACTCGGCTGTATGCTTTTCAGCTGGATTCAGAGTGTCAGAGTTGGCGGCTCAACCGATGACGAAATGTGGGTGAAGTTCGTCAAGGCAAATCACGATCACAAGAACTTTCTCGACACACTGTTTGCGAGACTAACCAAAGGAAATCGCCAAAACGCCACCACAAGTGATTTCAACGCGAAAATCACAGCAATCGTCAATGCTTTCGCACAGACTAGATCGTTCGAGAACGTGATTGCCGAAATCACTGGTGTTGAAGTGCCTACCGCGGTTCGTGGTGCGGCGATAAACAATGACAACACCGACTCAGAGACAGAAACCGACTACGACTCCGATGAGTTCAGCTTCGAGTAAATAATTGCGCGCGTGTGAATACAATACAATACAATACAATAAATTACAGAATCAAACTGTGTCCTTTTTTTTCTGTGAATATTCACGATAAATCCAATACAATATAAACGAAATATGCAAAATAATTATAATACACGACGACGACGACGACGACGACGAGAAATGAAATTTTTTGAAAGCCATTATGATGAGTACGTAAAAGAAGTAGAGGCATTTTCGCTTCATCCCCACATTAAAACCCTTTTTTCTACATTTCCGAAAAACGTATCCGACCTGCAAAATGTGATTTTATACGGTCCAAAAGGGGTTGGAAAATATAGTCAGTCATTGTATTTGATTTCAAAATATAGCCCGTCTCAATTGAAATACGAGAAACGCATTGCAGTTTCATACAATAAAGAAACGTTTTTTGTGAAAATAAGCGATATTCACTTTGAAGTAGATATGGCATTGTTGGGTTGTAATTCAAAGCATATTTGGAATGAGATATACAATCAGATTATAGATATTGTGAGTTCTAGAACGAATACTACCGCAATCATAATGTGCAAGAATTTCCACAAGATACATAGCGAATTATTAGAGACATTTTATAGTTATATGCACGACATCGAATATGTCAATTTGAAATTCGTAATAATAACCGACAGTGTAAGCTTTATACCGGATAATATAACACAGCGATGTCAAATCATTCACTTTAAACGACCCACAATGACCGCGTATAATAAATGTTTATTTGATGTAAAACCCGCTGAGTCGCCGGTGAATCGAAATTACGTCATCGATGATCTAAAAAATGCAACGGAGAATATCATTGTAAAATCGGCGGGAGGTACGGCTGCTTCGTTGTATAAGCCACTGGCAGTGGCAATGGCAGTGGCGTCGACATCTGCTGGATCTGCGGGACACCCGCATACACACACACACCCGCACACACACCCGACAGATATATTCCAGGTAATCAAAAAGTCACCTGTCCGCATTACATCAGAGTTTGAGCTACATAATATTACAAATATAAAATCATTAAAGGCGAATATAACAGAATTATTGGTTCCGCACGAAAATATTTGTAATCAGATCATTGAGATTATAAAGACACCAACGATTCATTTAAAATTCGATGTACTGAGAGATTTATTGTATGACCTGCTTATTTACGATATTGATATACAAGAGTGTATTTGGTTCATCCTAGAAAAGCTAATCCAGGATGGGCTTCTTCGGCGCGAATATATGGACGATATTATGATTAAAATGTTCACATTTCTTCAGTATTTCAATAATAATTATCGCCCGATATATCATTTAGAGAATTTTGTATTAATATTAATATGCAAGATACACGGATATAAACATATTCATCCAGATGTCAAACAGTAGTAAGCATACATCCGAAGATAATAGAAAATATAGAACAACAAATGCGTATGTACCAAAAGACATAAAAGATGCATTAAACGTGCTTGGGTATAAAACAGAAGAATTACCAACGTCGGTACAAGAACTGAATAAACGATTTCATATACTGGCATTAAAGCATCATCCGGATAAAATCGGCCACACCGGCGAGGATGAACTATTCAAACAAATCAATCAGGCGCATAAATTGGTGAAAGAGTACGTGTTCGCCGACGCCGCCGAGTCTGGATGCAAAGAAAATATTGATTATAACTCCATTTTCGGTATATTCGTAAAATCGCTTTTATTTAAATTCGCCAAGAAACCGATGCACCCCGAACAAAATGAAATGAACATCAATGCAATTATTCAGACCATTATAAGTAAAGGTGTTCAATCGGCTGTTATATTATTTCGTAGTATGGATAAACATTCGTGTGTTGCGATTTATGAAATTCTTTCGGAAAACCAGGAGTTATTTTCAATCTCTCGAGAGATTATGGATGAACTGAATTCGATTGTTGAATCCAAAATGAAAAATGACACGATAATCAACTTGAATCCTACAATATTAGATATGTTACTGGATAAAGTATATATACTTCGTGAAAATGGACATTCGTATTATATTCCATTATGGCATAGTCAGCTGCATTTCAAACGTAAGAATACAGCCGGCGATGCTGCCGCTGCTGCCGATGCCGCTGCTGATGCCGCTGATGCCGATGACGACGCCACCGACGCTGCCGCCGTCGAAGAAGCCGAAATAATCGTTCTTTGTAACCCTGAACTACCGCCCCATATTACGATCGACGAACATAATAACATATTCATTAACAATATTGATGTAGATATATACGAATTATTCTATAATCAGGTCATACACATTACAATCGATGACGAGACAAAAGCGCACGGGTTTACGTATGAGTTGTATGCAAGCGATGTGTGTTTTCAAACAAAAACCAAACAATGCGTTCGACTCTATGGAAGTAATGGACTATCGCGTGTAAGCAATTCCGACATCTATAATGCATCGAATAAATCAAATGTATATGCAGTATTTCGTCTGGTTGCAAAATTACCCACTACACTTGTCGTATGATCGACGCACGCACGTATGCACGCACGTATGCGCACCTTGACGCGATGCGTCATTATAAGTATTTCATTTTATTACAATAAAAAAATGAAATGAAATGACCTGCAAAACGCGTGTGATGAAATGTTGTGAATAACATTTATTTATTATGTGATGACGTACCTTATTATAATGATTTAACCGTTTATTATTTGATTTTATGATTTTATGATTTTATTTAGACCTTGCGGACGATCTTCTTCTTTGCAGCGGCTGCTGCATCACCACCCGCAGCCACCGCAGCTTGCTTCACTGGCGCAGGCGCAGGAGCCGGAGCAGGTGTAGATACCTCATCATCCGAATCCTCGATTGTCGCAGAAACCATATCGCCTCCATCCTCGTCGCCATCACCGTCGACATCCGTTGAAACCACCTGCGAAACAATCTTCGACTTCTCGTCATCGTCCAACCTGATATGGCACTTACCCTTCAACGACATCTTGGGCTTGACAATCGCCTGAAACAACTTCCAGGTAACGCCAAACTTACCATTGGCAAACCAAATTCCACCGCATTGAATCGACACCGCGATATTGCTTCCCTTTGCAATCAGATCCTTGGGAGACAAAGACGGGTTCAAGGGATCAGGGAAGATCGAACGCATCTCAACGTCGTAGAGCTCCAACTCCTTCCACTCACCATCCCAGAAGGGCAACTTCACCTTGATTGTAGGCGCACGAGTCAAATCGGCTTCCAGAGTATCCTTGTTCTTGGGGTACTTGAGAATCGGCGTCCAGAGCGCATCCACCGCATCCGACGTCATCTTGGGCTTGCTGAACCACTCCTTAGAGTTCGTGATTGCATCCTCCTTGATGCGCTTCTCGAACGCAGTCATATTTGCAAGAAACTTCTTGGCAGCTGGCGTCTCGTAGCCTTCGCTGGGAAACTGAAGTGCAAGATCATACGTCACCTTACCAGACTTGTCATCCGTAAATGACTGAACACCCCACGTGAGCATCAGAGGAGATGACAAATTGAGAACCGTGCCAGTCTTTGCGTTGATAATACCAACACTGCGACCACCAAGAGAATTCACCTTGGGCTTGGAGTATTTCATATCAGTAGCGGAATTGAAAGATGCACCGGGGATAACCATATCAGCAGCAGAAGACATTATGAGAGTTGTTGAACGAATACGAACGATAATAACAGGACTTCAACGGTATGTTGATGAGATGATATATGTATTCATCATAAATGTTTAAATCAATTTTTTTATGATGAGCTAAATTAGAATACTAATACTAATGAGTGAGTCAATGCACCACCCGATGGATGGCGTGATTAGACTCAAGCCACGCAACTCTTGGTTGTAAGAAGCTTGAGGACTCGTTTTACCAGATCGTCCAGGTCGGCATTTTCGGCGACAGAAGTTTCATAGGTTGCCTTCACTTTTGCGACAATCGACAAGACCTTATTGTACTCTGCCGTCACATCGGCAACCTTTTGAGACTGGATTCGGTAGGTTTCGACCAACTGATTTAATTTTTTAAGATCAGCGTCATATCCGGAATTATCAGACTGAAGCAGCTGCTTGTACTTGTTGTAATGCGCCATAAACGCGGTTGCAACATATCCGGTGATATTATGCGTATTAAAATGAATGCGAGATAGAAGATCCACCATTTCGCTTTTGTATCCATCCTTGACGAGATGTGTCATCACAGTAGATCTGAGCCCATCAATTTGACTGCTGACATCGTCAAGTGACTTCAAAAATGAGGGTTTGATCGTTTCGAGCTTCTTCAAGTAACTAGCATCAACGATCAATTGGCGATAATGCACGAGGATTGTAGCATTTAATGTGATAACTTGATTTTGCAAACTATGTAATACCTCGGTAGTGGTTTTCAGCCTCTCAGCGTCGGCCTTGAGTGTAAGACTAGCATCATCATATGCCTTCTTATTCTCTTGTTCGAATTTACGCTGTTCTGCGCCGGTCTCAGACATTACAGTAACAATCTTCTTCTGTAATTTATTCAGATGTGTAAGTGCGTTCAAACGAGCAGCCTTTATCTCCTCTGTAACAGAAATTGGCGATGCGGCCTTCACGGCGACGACGACCGGAGCTGCGACGACCGGTGGCTTGGCGACAGCCACTTGAGCGACAACCGGGGCTGCGACAACAACGGGCTTTGCGGCTGCGACAACCGGGGCTGCGACGACAACGGGTGCTGCGACCTTGGTCGATGCAACAGCCACAGGAATCGCCACCGGCACAGGAGCAGGAGTGTCAAGAGGCTGACGCAATGCACCACCAGTTTCACAACCGACCTTAAACAGGCAATCAGTTCCATACGCCTTCCAGGTCAACTGCCACTTCGACAGATAAGAAGTTGGGCCGCCATAACCGCTCATTTCCCAACTCTTTGTTCCGCGCTTGACATCCACAACAACACCAGACGGGTTTACATAATCGTTGTTGTCCCTTACGCCATTACCATTTCCGCAAATACCGGACATTTTACCGTAGTAAATTTCCGGAACACTGGTCTCAAGAACACCGCAATAACCACCCGTCACAAGAACACCAAATCCGTCGGGAGTAGTCAGTTTAAGGCCGGTAGTTTGGTCCTTAACACCACGCCATTCGATGTTTTGCTTTCCGTAACGAATTTGGATTCCGCCAATTGTAATCGTACGATCAGTTGGCATATCAGTGACAACACCGTTTACAAGAATCTTGTTATTCTTGGCGACATCAATTTCGATCGTGGTGTGCTTATAACGCACAGCTGCACCAATCATACAAGATGGCACACCGGGTGTGCTTGCGCCATTCTTGCGCATCTGCTCCTGTACCTCGAATTCGCCATTAAATGACCGTGTAATCGTATACATTCCGGGCTCCTGAATGTGGAAAAACTCGCCGTCATAATTCGTGCAATGAGGATCACCGGACGCAACGCAAAAACGTTTGCCGACGGCGACCTTCCCTTTTGTTGAAAACTCTTCTGTTGCAAGTGCACTTTCCTTTGCAATCTGCTTATTCTTTGTGATATACATATCAAACAAACAACCGTTGTAGATATCAAACTTATCCTTAATGCCGAGCGACCTACAGAACTCCACTGCAGACACTCCCGCAGTTGTTGCCAACCACGTATTCAGAAGGTCTTCCTCCTTTGTTAGGGTTTTTGTGGCGACGGTGGCGGGTGCGGGTGCGGGTGCAGCGACGACCTTGGGTGCGGCGACAGCGACGACCTTGGGTGCGGCGACAGCGACGACCTTGGGTGCGGCGACGGTAACAGTGACCTTGGGTGCAACGACGACCTTCGGCGCAGGTGCTGGCTTTGGCGCAGGCGCTGGCTTCGGTGCAGGTGCAGGCTTTGGCGCAGGCGCTGGCTTGGGCGCAGGTGCAGGCGCAACCTTGGGTGCTGGAGCCGAAGCACGCCTCAAAAGACGCCTACCCGTAGAATCATCATCAACGACGTCTTCTAGAGTGACATCGGCCTCAATGAATTTACGGACTTTCACAATGACTGGCTTTATCACATTGTGAGATTCAGTGTCATTATGACCGTGGTCACTGTGGTCACCGTGGTCACTGTGATCTATCATTCCGTTCTCACTCTCTGTGAAATTCACTTTGCTTAGCTCATTATAAGCCGAAACAGTGATTCCACTCACGAGTGAAACGGAGAGAAGACACAACAGGAACGAAGAACTTCGCATAAAATGGTTTATATAATATAACATACAAAATAATCTTTATACGTTATTACAGGTTAGCCCACCAGGATTAGTATTCGTATGTATGGTTATGTACGTATGATAAACAGTGTAAAATGAAATAAACAAAATATCTTCTATTAGTATAAATACGAAATCGCAATATTCATTCAATGGCGCCAACTACAACAGAATTTCATAGATTGTATCAAAATTTACTCCGATTCAAGTTAACAGATAATTCGGATAAAATATATAATCGTGTAACTCGAACAAAAAAGGTGAATTCAAGTGGCGGCGGCGCTGCCGGAGGTGGAATGAGAAAAAGATTAAAGCAACTCATCAATACGCAATCTACCAATCCAATCTCATTACTATCAACGCTTCACGATATGCCTCTATCGCCTAAATGGGATAATAATGTAGAATATGCAGATTATGCAGTTAGTGATCTTCCGGTGTTTTCATCATCGATGGCTAGTGCCGCTGCCGCCGGTGCCGCTGCCGCCGCTGTCGCCGCCGTCGGGAATGTCGTCGATGAAGAAAATCAGCCAAATAATATCGTCATTTTAAAAAATTCGGAATATGAAAAGATCAAAACGAGTAAATACAACCTCAACGACTTAAAATTATTATGTGGACATTACGGTATAAAAAAATCAGGAACAAAGCCAGATCTGGTATCAAGAATTTACACACATTTAAAACAATCGTGTCTAATCGTCAAAATTCAACGAAAATTTAGAAAATACATTTCAGTGAAATATCGAACACTGAATGGCCCTGCATTTCTGCGATCAAAACAATGTGTAAATGATACCGATTTCTATACATTTGATACATTGGACAATATCGACCCACATAATTTGTTCAGTTTTTTGGACGATGACGGTAAAATATACGGATTTCATATTGCATCCATATACAATTTAATTATTTCGTCATACCCAGATATTACAAACCCGTACAATCGAAACACGATTCCGCTCCGTGTTATTCAAAACGTGTATGAAAAGCTCATTTTCGGATCATTATTAAACATTAAAGTGAGTATAAAATTGGATGATGACGACGATGAGATTGACGGAGAGCCGAGTACTAAGATTTCGCCGGAAAAACAAGAAGAATTATTCATCGTCGGATTATTTCAGCATATCAACACACTCGGAAATTATTCTGATTCAGAATGGTTTACGACGCTTCGGCGCAACGATTTTATGCGGTTTATTCGCCACATCTATGATATATGGTGTTATCGCGCGAATCTTTCACAGGATACAAAAGAACGTATTTGCCCCCCAAATGGAAACCCATTTATGCTAAACAATGCATATGTAAATATAAACATTATCCATTTATTAACAGAGGCCGAACTAAAAACATTTTGCGTTTCAATTATTGACCGAATGGTTATGCGCGGTGTAAATCGCGAAGACCAGTGTCTTGGTGCATTTTATGTTCTTGCTACACTTACGATTGTCAATCAAGATGCGCGAAATGCACTTCCTTGGTTGTATGAAGCCGTGTTATAAATCGCGGTATCGGTATTCCTAAATCGATGGTGTATATTAGGTCTAATAAAAAAGTTATTATTTTTTTTTGGAAAAAATAATAAACGAATACATACATCGACTTATATAATTATGAATAAAAATAAATTGTGCATCGAAAACTGACTTAAAAAGACTTTATATATTAGTGTATAACAACAACTACAATGGCCAAGTCTGCTTCTTCTTCTACTTCTTCTTCCGCTCCTGCCGCTGCTTCTGCTGCTGCCCCTGCTGCATCTGTCGCCGCCGCTGCTCCTGCTGCCAAGGTCGTGAAGGCCAAGGCCGCCGCTGCTGCTTCTCCTGCTCCCGCTGCCGCTGCCCCCGCTAAGACCGTCGATGTTGTTGCATCTGTTGACGCTGCTGCCGACCCCGCCGCCGAGGCCGAGGGTTCTGTTTCTGCTGCCCTTTACACCAGTGTTCTTTCCAAGCTTCAGAGCACTCAGTCTCTTATTGCTTCTATTCGCGCCGAGGTTAACGAGCTTAAGCGCCAGCACGCTCGCGAGCTTCGTGTCGCAAACAAGGCCAACAAGCGCCGCAAGACCAACGCCAACCGTGCTCCTTCTGGTTTTGTCAAGCCCACTCTGATTTCCAATGAGTTGGCTGCCTTCCTTGGCAAGCCCGAGGGAAGTGTTCTTGCCCGTACTGAGGTTACTCGTGAGGTCAACGCCTACATTCGTAGCCAGAAGCTGCAGGACAAGGACAATGGTCGTAAGATCAACCCTGATGCCAAGCTTCTCAAGCTTCTGAAGCTGAAGAAGGGTGATGAGCTCACTTACTTCAATCTCCAGAAGTATATGGCCGCTCACTTCGCGAAGTCCACTCCCGCTGTCGCTGGCGCTTCTACTCCCGCTGCAGGTGCTGCCGCAGTGAAGGCTTAAATGGCGGTGGCAAAAAACCCTAAAACAAAAAAAACAATGAATTATAAACAAAAAAAAAGACGAATTTTGTTTATAGTACTTTTTATTCAAATACTAATCACCGGGACCGGGACCGGGACCGCGGCCGTCACCGGCGATTCTTTATTTTCATTGGTTTGCTTCTTGCGATTTTTGCATTCAATTCTTGGATTGACGATGCATTCACACCGTACACTTCTGATGCTAAAATAGACGCCTTGCATTCTTGACTGATATCATTTTCTGTTATCATTGCGGAATGTTCGTTATTTGTTAATCTTCTTGATGCAATTACGGCAGACACAGGGGACGCGGACGACGCCGACGACGCGGATGACGCGGATGTAGATTCCCAATGCCCGACCCCATAAACAGGTGATGATGTTATAGACCCACACCCCGATGATAATGCAGCTAATATCGTTTGATCTTCTGTATTCGATTCGATAAATATGAAATCCTCCTTCATCATTATCTCGACGATCCGTTTTTTATTAAGATTCTTTCGATTCAAAACGACCAATTGTTTATAATGATCCGACGACCCGGATTTCGAAATATCAAACATTGATTCGTATTCGATGAGCGAAATAACGCTAGTCGCATTCTTCTTTTTGATTTCAAGCCATTCGTAAAACCCGGACTCATATTTCTGTCGCTCCTTTTCACCAAGACGTTTAAACTCCTGCATATATTCGTACATCTTGAAAATTCGAATACCGGAATCACCGTTTTTTTTCGTCTCCGGCCCCGACGCGGACACAGGCCCCAACACAGGCCCCGACACAGGCCCCGACGCGGACACAGGCCCCGGCCCCTGAGAATTATAATCTGTGCCGTTTGCGATACAAATCATCTTGAATTCGTCTTGGGTTAATTTCATATTTGATAAAATTTCAGACATATTGTAGCATACTGTCGAGTGATTTAGGAGACTAACGTGTCTCAAGACAAACGGACAGCCATATACGAACATATCCGTGTCGTCGCTCATACACGCAAATACGCGCCGCTTGATTGTTAACTTTGCGCATAATGCGTCTGCCTCACCTTCTGCATCGACAATTGTAAATCCGAAACTAATAAGTAGATCCTTCACATTGATAATATCATTGTCGCGAATGTGAATGAACTTCTTTTTCAATTGCGTCATTGTCTCTTCTATTTCCGCAATTTCGTGCGTGTCAATCCGTGGTTCCATTTTTTTGTTTTAAGTAGTGTTTCCATCACCTGAAATTGGCGTTTCGCGTCATCCTTCTTCTTTTTTCTTGCTTCGATCACATCCGTCTTCTGTGCCGGTGGCGGTCCATCAAATACGAAAATCGCATTGATGTCGTAATATCTAAATATGGATGCAAGTAGGTACATATTCTCAAGCAGTGCACCCTCTGCTAGAAACCGATAAATATAAATACTAATATCTACTGCAACTTTCTTGCCGCGCAATTGTTCGAAATGGATTCGTTCGATCGCAGCAGGTGTACCAGATGCAGATACTGATGCCGGGCATTTTGATTGTATAAGTCTGTTTAAAAACCGAACACCCATTTGAAAGTGTCTTTGAATTCTAGTTGTGGTGGTGATGATACAATTGATTATTTATTTCAATTTTATCATAAAAAAAAGAATATATCGACATCGCGAACGCGATTATTTTTGCTGTCTGCATCATCCAGTTTTACTCGTCGTCGTCAGTCGAGTTAAAATCTGCATCATCCATTATAATCACCATATCTTCATTAATGGTTTGTTCACCACCGGCCTCCGCTGTTGCTGCTTCTGCTACTGCTGCTACTGCTGCTGCTGTTCCTGTGCTCACGCTAGTGCTGTTCACCGCCATATCCGTATGCATTTCATTCTCGACCTCGTCTGCATCAGCGTCGTCCTCCGGATGCTCTTCAAGCAAATGCTTGTTCATATTGCGGCGAACATACTTCTTCAAATCGCGATAATCTCTATCCATTTCCGAATGAATCTCGTGAATAATCAGCTCCTTTTGATCCTCAATCTCAATCGACAAATCCGTCATATACTCCTTCGAAAATTCGACAGACTCCTTCACGTCGCACACTTCCAAATCAACGAGTTCAATACTGTGCTTCAGCGTTTGAACAGATCTTTCCGTCTCGTCTTTCACTTGCTGCATATCACTAACACTCTGAAAATAACGCGCAGAATGAATCTCATTGGAACGCGTAATCAGATCAACGAGCTCGGTACGCAGTCCATCCACCAAGTCTGCAGTAGCTTTGCTCTCAAAAGTGATTTCGCGAACAATCGCATTCGAAAACTCCTCGCGCAAATCACCCGCAACTTTCGTGTCAGCATATGACCGTGCATTTGCAATCTGTGACTCTAAACGCGCGAGCTTCTCTTGTTGAAATGTTTTCAGAGTACAATCGACCCAATATTCCGTTGAATGTCGCTCAATTTCTATATCATCACGAATCTCTCTATTCATATTCTTCACTTCCTCGCCCAACCTGTAAATGTCCGAACCCCACGTTTCAATCGCCTTGATTGCCGCGTCAATCCTAGAATCCGAATTCTGCTTTGCATTTATCGCAAAAGTATGCGCGTTCAAACCCTCATCGTGTGCAGCCGCAATCTTGTCCATCAACTCATCTTCACGCTTGCAAAACCGATGATAATCATCATCATATAGGTCATTTAGATCTGACACTTCCTCGCGCATCTTGTCAATATGATGTTTCAATCCGGATAGTTCATCGATTTCATCCTTTTGCTTTTCAACCGTTCCACGCAGTTCGTCGATTTGGATACGAAGTGTATCGATATACTTGAATACCTCCATATCCGCGTCAAATGCAGCCGTAGATGAACCGCGCTTGCATTTTTCCAGCTTACGGTTCACGAACTTCTTCGCAGACTTCAACTTCTTTTTTGTGTTTTTTTTCAAATCCAACATTTGAGCGCGACAATCCGCGATTTCCGAAGTAGATGTCTGCAACTTGGCATACAAATCATCCGTATACGAATTCAATTGTCCAATGCAGGGGTCATACTCATCGCGAATACCAGTAATATTCGACGCATTGTCTTCGCACTTCACGAAGAGTGTTGCGACATTTTGCCACAACATTGACTGCTCTTCATTATGTGCCGATGCGGATACGGCTGGCGGCGGCGACACGGGGGTCAGTTCTTTCTTGACATTGGTATTTGACGTATTATTCGCGTTCTTGTAAAAGATTGTTCTTGGTTCACACACATCATCAAACAACGGATGCGATGACATTCCTCCGCAAAGTGATGACGCTGGAATCAATTCAGGCATTGATGGCGATACAGGCACTTCGTTCTGGTTTGGCGATTCAACCAAAAGAGACACCAATTTCCCGGCATTCTTCTGGACGGAAGCGTTTTTATTATTCCTCAGGCAATACGATGATGATGGCATTACAATAACAGCAATACAATTGTTTATAATAAGTTATAATATTTGTTTTTAATATCAATTTTGTTCGTTTATTAGCATTATACTACGCGTAGGCGCAGGCATCGGCATCGGCATATGCGTATTAGATCGTCATCCGCAGTGTCGTTGCAATTCTCGTCAAATCTGTCGATTTTCTGTGTATTGATTTCAATATAGCGTCTAGCCTCTTTTCGCAAAACGCAACAATAGTCAACATCTGTGAATCTCTTGCGGAGTTCTTCATAAAATCGGCGAATTGCAATAATGATCCGCGGCCGCGGCCCTGAAATCGTATCGAATCAATCACCCGATTTCGCTTGTAACTGTTTCGTATCGTACTAGAATTGTGTTGATTATTACGCATACACCACGATATAAATGGCAATGCATATACCGACAATAAACCGCCTAAAATATAGTACGCGTAGATGTTCGAATCCTCTTTGTATCGTTCTCGACACACTAATTCATTTTCCTTGGAACGGATTGTGAGTTCCGCGTATTTCAGTTCCATTAATTCCAATACTTTTGTCAATTGAAACACCGAGAATATCGCGTTCAGTTTTAATTTCTCTCGAACAAGATGAATAAAGGATGTTTGATTGCGGACATTTGGGTCAAAATATGCGTCGAACATTGTATGAATAATCCGCGCCCAAGTTTCGGTATATGTTTCAAAAAGAAGGATATCGCCGCGGGGTATATAAAATGCATCGCGCAGATGTTGATTCATTTGCGATAGATCGGTCTCTATAAAATCCATATTAAAATTATGCATTGTTTCGTGAATAAATACTTTGAACCATTCTTCGAACCGATAAATGATGATTTCGCCGTTTTCCTGGCAATTTTGGGTCACGCCAGTATTTACGTGGATTGCCGAAAGCGTGTCTCCTTCACGCGTGCTTGGTGTTACCGCGGGAATATTCTTTCGGAACGGTGTCATATAAAAATATACGTTTAATGACTTTCCGGAACATTCGGAATCTGCGATTTTCGACACAATCGTAAGCCATAAGAATGCTTTATATGCATATGTCTGGTATATTGCGATTTCTTGTGCACACATTTGGTTTTTACCGCCCCCGACCGTCGCCGTCGCCGATGTCGCTACAGGACATACCGATATTTTCGATTCTGGAAATGTAATGAAGTGCAAAGTAACATCTCGGCCATTGATACGATTTCGAAATTGAATCCACCATTCGGATTTGTCTCGAATGTACGTGTAAATCGGTTTTGGCATAAATTTAAAAGCGCTGCTTGTATCACCGCTGTCGCTGTGTTTATTAGACCGTCCAATCTCGTTGTCGTATTGATGCCGTAAAGATTCGAGCATTTGTGGCCTCGGTTGATCTGCTGCGCTTTTAATTCTCTCGATTTTGAAGTTTATGTCCTCTTTATAATTATCGATATTCTCTCGGTCGAACGGGTCGGATCTATCGGATCTATCGGATCTATACCGGTTATTCCACTTCGCCAGTGTAATTTGATTATATACCTCCAACTCGGTTTCAGTTATTGTTTTAAAGAATTGGGCAAAAAACTCGGTTGTTTCGGATTTATTCTCTCGTAATTCTGGATTCGCGGCGGAATTTGTCGCGAACCGCGTTTCACCGTGCGAATAATCTTCTTGCATTTTATCTACCGTTTTACGAAGAATGGTCGTATCCCGCTGAACTTGATCTTCTACCCAGAGACCTGGGTCAGTTCGTGGTCTCGCTCCCGGTCCCGGTCCTGCGCCTGTCAGTATATGTGTATTACTTTCAATGTTACTATTATTCATCTTATATATAATCTTGTATATAATCTTATATATAATCTTATATATTAATGTTCGACTTAATCTATAAAAAATACTTCAAAAAGGGTACTTTTCATATCTTTTTGTATTCGTTTCTAACATTTGTCGTGTTAAATGTAATCGAAAACATAATTCATTATAACATTGGTACAAATCACGATGTATCATTTCAAGATTTAAAATTGACGATTCCATCATCCATTGATTGGACACGAATTATACTCATTATGTTTATATTCGCGTGTTTGCAAGGCGGGTTTACGTCTTATTTCAGTGTATGTGATGTTAACTAAACCACGGTGTCTGTGTGTCCGCGCACGCGCGCATTACTTCCCTTTCGTGCGTAATTTATGCCGAACCTGCATCAAATGATGAAATACTTTTGGAGGACTGCCGCGAAGATATTGGACTAGCTTTGCATTTCGCGTGGCCAGCAGTATATCGTTCAGGTTTTTATTTTGCGAAAATTTAGCATAAATTGCATCCGCCATCTCTCGTTCACCCCGCCCGTGACTGAAAAAATCCGGATCAACTGCTATTTTCGAGGGGCGAATAATCGCACCATTTAACTTACCGGTCTTGCTTCCCGCCGCTTTTGCAATCGTAGGATCACTAGACAGTTCTGACCGCGAATCCAGCGAAAATTTCAGATAAAACTCGCGATTGTTGTTTTTAAACTTACTTCCTTGGTAATAATGCTCGACGCTTTGCCACGTATGATTATCAAGCATAAACGGCTCTTGCCAAAAATTCGATAATTTGCGTCGCCAATTATCAAATGATGCAAGACGCTGAAAATGTATTTTATCCTCTTCAGGGATTTTTTCGCCTGAACCCATTCCCGGTAATGCAAGAGGGTTAGATTTATTATAAAACTGAAATACAATATCCGGCGAATATAAATGCGACCCCGAGCGCGCGCTCGTCCCGTTTCCGCGAGAGTCCATATGCACTTCTTCTAATATATCGTCAATGGACTGGCTCCCCATCGCATTGTCAACGCGTATTCCAAGTTCGCGCTGGAATAGTTTGAATTGCGGAATAAGGCAGAATGCACCTGATTGCGTTTCCAGGCATTTTGTTGTAATCAATAATTTAATATCATACGGTACTTCCGAAAATGAGAATACCCCGTGGGTTTTGTAAGTAATCAGTTTATACGTATTTTTAGTGGTCGTTGCTTTTAATGCATTGGCGACGGCGGAACTCGATCGCCCGGAACGCGGGCTTGTAGTAGATTGTGCTGCCACTGACGTAGTCCCCGACGTGATTGGTGCATTCATCCCCTTATCGATCATAATATACGCCGTGGGTTCAAACACCGATTTCCTCAATATGAGCGGGTCTACTGTTTCTGGGCCACCGCATTGAAGCACATTTTCGATGTCACCCGCCTCATATGACACCGACGAAAAAAATATAAATTTCATATTCAATATTCGCTCCAATGTCGCAATCGCCCAATCATCCGGCCAATACAATGATGTCTGCATTCGCTGCTTTAATTGTTCCGTGTTCCGCACTTCTTTCATATAATCATATTGCGAAGACAGCAGTTTCGTATATTTGATTTCGTCCATCTTTAGATTATGCTCAATCGCCAGTTTCTTCGCACCAGCAATCATAAGTTGTTGCTGTGCCCGATCGTGGATCGATGAGATACGCCGCTTCAAATCATTATATTGATCTATTTTGTCTTTTGATTCGCCGTTTTGCGTCTTTATAATACCGTGATACATTGCGTATTTCTCGCGGTATTTCTTAAATGTATCATCGGTAACTTCATCGGCGAGTTGTTTTCGTAATTCGAGTATGGTTGAGACCCTCCCCTGGGTCAATAATGCATCCCGAATCACTGCGAAGAAACTATCACTGCCGCCTTCATTATCTATGAAATTAAAATACTTATTCCTCAAATACTTTTGTACCCAGAGATCCCTCGGATTAAATTTGTACTGCTTGCGCTCAAGTTCGGACTGGTCTTTTGTTTGCAGTGGGAGTATGGATGCGCCAGATAATGCGTGGCTTTGTTTTGCGTCGATGCCATATACCACGCTGATGTTCGCGTCGTCACTGTCGCTGTCGCCTGCGGCTTCCTGATCATTTCCCCCGAGTGATTTTTTTATTTCTGCAGCCGTTGCCGCAGCAGCAGTTGCCGCAGCAGCAGCAGTTGCCGTTGCCGCAGCCACAGGGGTGACCTTTGCGGCAGTCACAGCCTTTTCCGTATGTTTGGCCACAAGTGATTGACGCAATAATGTTGTATTTACAAAGGTGCCGTATAATAATGGTGTCATTTTATTGATTTCGATGTCACCAGAATCGTCCATTTTTATGTCATTTGTAGGCATTTCGTACACCCCAATTTGGGTCATAAATTCATATTTTGCATTGAATAAATAAACCGGCACATAAACAACCCCATACCGCTTTGAATATCTATAATTCAACTGCCCAACACCGACAATGACAGTTACGCCCAATATTTTTAAATTATACAACGGGGTATTGTAATTAAAATCTTCTTTTTCTAAATGCGAATACTCGTGATAATAAATGTTCTCATTTATTTTTGATTTCACCATTATATTTTCCTTATAATATCTTACTATAAATAATAATCGTATTATACGATAATACGATAATCGTATGCCGGCGATAATCCCATACCGGTAATTATTTACCTAGTCACAATTGCATCATTATGAATAAACAACATCTTAAAGTGACGCTCTTTCCCTTTATTTAATTTGGTGATTACTTTCTTATATCGATCCACATTATTAAATGATGTGCCGTTTGCACCATTATGTAATGCATCTTCTTGTTTTCCATACTCCAAAATATTATTGTGCCGCCACATATCGTGGATCGAATGATGATTCGGAATATTTACAATAAAAATACCCACATTTTTCTTATGATAATAGTTGCTTAAAATGATGTCATCCGAGAGACGACAGTCCTGATCCGTTATATAACGGTCAATATACTTGAAAAAGTCGGCTGCATCTGCACCGGCATCTGCACCGGCATCATCGGCGACGGTGAACGTCGACAATTTTACACAAACAGACCCATATCCTTCTGCGATTGTCGCCTGGTCTTTATGCTTTCGCTTCCCATTTAATTGCATATTCATAAAGTCAAATCCTGTAGCTGTCCAGACATTATCGTCTTTATCTGTAATGACCTTTTCATATGTTTCAATCATTTTCACCATATAGTAAATATCGTCATCCAGATAAATAATCCGTGTTTTATTGGGATCATACCCGTTTTCGATCAAATAACGAACCGTGGGAATCAATTTCGTACCCGGTCCATAATCTTTGTCCACCACATTTACAACGACACTCTTTTCGACAAATTTCGGAATATCATATGTTTCACCTGTTCTCTCGAACACCTTGGGAATATTCAATAGAATCAAGTCAGGTTTGCGTGTTTGTCCCAGTATACTGTTTAACATTGGACGGCATTTATGAATTCGCGTCGGGCTTGTTGTAAAGGATACAATGTATTTCATAGTATCGGTATGCGTATGCGTATATTTAGTATACATTAGTTTGTTTTAGATTATTTATACCAAAATTATATCTCGATTACAATATAAATCGTTTGATATTATAATAACTAAAACACATATTTACAAAATGAAAACCCGAGGAATTATTATCCCGTGTCCTGCAAAATACGAATTGATATGTTTGAATAGTGTCAAAACACTACGATCACACTTACACTGTCAATTACCGATCGAAATCTGGGAAATCGGCAACGAGATTTCACCCAATGTAAGAGAGCAATTTCGCTTGATAAACAATTGCACATTTCAAAACGTAAATAATTATTCTGACTGTAGTCCGGATCATTGGCAGGGGTTTCAAGTAAAAGCGTTTGCGCTATATCATACCAAATTTGACGAAGTTATATTATGCGATGCAGATGTGACATTTTCCAAAAACCCCGAAATCATTTATGACGATGAAAATTACATTCGTACCGGCGCATACTTTTTCAAAGACTTGGAACGATGGACATTTCACGATTTGCGTCATAATACGTCCGATAAATTTTGTAGTATTGAATTTTATAACACGCGAAAACGGTTTATTCATAGTATGATTCCGGCAAAAACTGCGCTTTTTCCTGAAGAGTGGGCATATTTGTATGACGATAAACTGCCGACCGTGCCAGTAAAAGAAGCACTACAAGAATCTGGTGTTGTGTATATCGACAAAACAAGACACGAAAAATCAATGATACATATTTATATGTTAAACTACCAGCACAAGGAAACATATAAGTATATTTGGGGTGATAAAGAGACGTTTTGGATTGCGTGTGTTATGGCGAACACGCCATTTCATTTTAATGCAGAATCTGGTGTTATGCACAATGGTCGGCTTACCCATTTCTATAAAAATGAGCAATTTTGGAGGCAAAAGTAAGGGCCGGGGTCCGCAGCCACTGGTGCCAGTGACTTCGTCACTCACGGAAATAAAATAAACCGTTTCATATACTCGTTTTCTTTTATTAATCGCATAAACTCGAATATCTTTTTGCGTTGATCGACGATTTCAGCATTTTCAGACAGTAATTCAAATTCCACGATACTTTTGACAATGTCGGCTTTTGTTCCGCGTTTTTTTAATCCGTAAAACCCGCAAATATGGGTAAGAATTGGCATCGTGCAATTCCATTCATAATCGGATAACATTGCGCTTTTTAGTGACTCAATATTATTCTCGTCATTGTAATCATAATAACTGTCAATTCCGGTTCCGGTTCCGGTATAATTATCACCACTAAAAGAATTCGTCATCATATTCCCACTGTTACCACTGCAGTTTACAGTTATTTCTTGGATATCATCATATAGATCGCGCAACATATCTTCACATTCACTACTAATTTTCCGTTCTCTATGAGGGGTCTGAACCCCAATTGTAATCATCATTGCATCATCATCGATATCGATGCCGTCGTGATCGCCGATATTATCAACGGCTGTGTTGTTCATAATAGATTTTTCACAATAATTAAATTCAAACATTTCGTTTGTTGTTTCTATAATTCACGATAAAAAAATCGTTTTATATACATACAAGGTGTTATTGTATGTATATTACGCCTAAATACAGCTCCGCATCCGCTCCGCTGCCTCCGCTGCTTCGTTGCCTCCGCTGCCTCCGCTGCTTCGTTGCCTCCGCTCCGCTTACTTCTTCGACTTTCCAGCAATCTCGTCCAACATATCCAAATGCTTGAATATCGTCTTATTCGTGATACTCGGCTTCGACTTAAGTTTGAGTTTGGAAATCTCAGTGATTTGCTCCACCCGACGAGCAAATGATTCAGCCACTTCCGGCTCCTTCTTAGCGTCTTTCAAATCGACGTGACTATTCTTGACAATAATATACAAATTCTCCGACAATTCATCTACTTCGTTTGTCTTTCCTTCTTGGCGAAGATTCGCGTATAGTAGCTCTTGCAACTGTTTCATAATCGTAAGAACGTGCGTCTTATCCACAATTCCGATCTTCATCAGATTCACAATGAACAACGACATCGCCTTTCGCTTTTCATTTGCCTTGTTGATGTCGCAGAACTTGTCGTAATTCTTCTTCGGGTCGCAGTACTCAATTGTATCGAACAACGCCATAAATGCGCCCAGGTTCTTCTCGAAAACATCCCGAAACACACTGTATTTCCCCATCAAATCCTTAAACAATCGCGCATAAATGGCCGAATAGAATGCATTTGAACTCGCGGTATTAAATATTGACACTGCAACGCGGTTCATCAACGTAAGTGTGTTCAATTCATCGGATTGACTACTGCTTTCGTCTGACGCTCCGCCGCCACTGCTCTCGGCGTGCCCCGTCGTCTTGAATATTTCGGCGATCTCCTCATTTAGCTTCTCCAACATCGATTCGTACGTCTTGTCGGTAAGCTTGTTCAAATAAGAACGAATATTGTCCATTCGCGCCTCGATTCCCTCCTTCTTTTGGAGTTCGGTTTTTTGAAACGCCAGAATATTATCCCATTCACTATTCGGGATTTGTTGCGGCCTTGACGAAATCTTAGAAGCCGAATTTCGAAGTGACGAAAACGATGAAATTATGGCCGATTGGTCTGCGCTTGCAGCACCGCCATTTATGTGTGTCTGAAATGAGTTGGCGCTACTACCGGCAATATGATATGATGAACCTACCCCAGAGGTTTCGTCTGCACCACTGCCGCCACTGCCACCCCTGACCGGAAATACCGGTGTTTTCACATACGTCGGCGCGCCAACCAGCTCCGCCAAATCAGAGACCGTCTTCAATACCGCATCTGGTAGTTTAAAATCAAAACCCATATTCATAAAAGCAGCATAATCCGGCAAATCATAACGATGTGTAATAGTAGCCATTGTGTGATATTACAAACTACACAGGATGCCTATAATATTACATATATAAGTTTTATATCAATTTTATATATGTAGTGACGAATTGGTGATGAAGTTAGTAATTCCATTCATTCCATTCATTTCATTCATTTGAGGAATGTAGTTCCTCCTGCTTCTTCCTCATACCCCATCTGTGGTTCCCTACAAACATAATCCTGACTGTTTAATATTTGAACTAGAATAACATCACTGTTTAGTTGATTTTCCGCATATTTTGCTGTAAAATCATCTAATATGGATTGAATGTATGTTTTATTGACCAGCATTGCAATTGGACCGCCAACCCACATATGCCGTTTAAAATAAACATCCTTGTCGCAGTTCATATAATATCTACCTGATTCGTGAGAATCCAAACTGTTCAAATTAAATTCCGGGTTTAATTGTCCGATTTTGGTTTTATCCCGCCAACGACGCCCCCACGCATACCCGGGGCATAAATGCAGGCAGCGCCAATCTTCCGGCAATAAACGAACTGTATTATTCATTTCTTCTAACAAATTCGAAATCGGGAAAAAATCATCCTCGCAGATAATAGCATATTCATAAACTGACGATAACTTAACAAATAATTTAAAATGGTTCCTCATCATTTCATAAGCGGTTCTGTGTGGCTCTATTGTTTTAGTAACATAGTCGTTGAATATAATCGGAATATTGGGTTTGCTAAAATTATTTATCAGATTATTTCTGCGTCGTTCAGATGTAGCCTGGTTTGGCTTGGTTGTAGTTATTATAACGGTGTTCTCGTTATTGCACGTCATAGTACTCGTTAGGGTCTCGGGTCAGGGACGTAGTATGAATCTTGATTTTTTATTATTATAAAATTATAGAATATTAGTTATATATAATTTTATCGCATTTGTCTAAAATGCAGGTAATCACTGCGATCGGTGCAATCTTTGAACTCTCTAAAAACCCGGATGAAATCTCTCGACACATTCAAGATAATCTCTCGGTAAGAACATCTGAAAAGAATAAATATGGCGAAGTATTCACTCCACTCGAATATATCACCGAGCTTTTAGACCAGCTTCCGTCTCGTGTTTGGTCCGACAGCTCGCTTCGGTGGCTTGAACCTGCAAGCGGAATCGGGCATTTTTGTGTCATCGTGTATTCTCGCTTAATGGACGGATTAGCCGATGAATTTCCCGACCGTCTCGCCCGCCACGAGCATATCATAAAAAATATGTTGTTTATGGTTGAAATAAATAAGGATAATATTGAAGTGTCGAGAGATTTGTTCGGTGATGATGCGAATATCATATGTGGTGATTTCCTTACACCTGAGATTTCAGTTGATATATTTCAAAAGAAATATGAAATCGATATTATTATCGGAAATCCGCCATTTCAAACACCTCTCGATGATGACGAACGTAAGCGCAATAAAGGCAGTAAGGGTGGTAAAATTCTCTGGGATAAATTTATTTGTGCATCACTCGATATTCTAAACCGCCAGCCAAGCACTGGTGCCGGTGCTGCCGCCGCTGCCGAGAGATTTTTATGTTTTATCACTCCGCCCGCTTGGCGGAAGCCCTATAGTACGCTGTGGCCTAAAATGACGATCGACAATACACTGCTGTTTCTTCATAATATAAACAAAAAAACCGCAGTTATTAAAATGGGGGTTCAGCAGCATATGGATATATTTGTGCTACGCTGCGGTGGTGGCGGCGGCGG
>SXGT01077222.1_pt1 | contig 29880 bp, 22 predicted proteins | sample 3176221 | NCBI WGS metagenome assembly SXGT01 (sample SAMN11356862, study PRJNA531348) | freshwater metagenome | isolation source: freshwater sample F1-120 | place: China: Fuxian Lake, Yuxi | collected 2017-12-25 | reverse complement strand
GCCGTAGCCACCGCCACTACCGCCGTAGGATCCGTTGCTGCTCATTGTCCTTCCTCCTTCGTAGCCGGCTCGGCCACTGCTTCACCTGCCGGCGCAGCTTCCGCCTCGACCGCCACTGGCTCGATCGACGAGGTCATCGGGCTGTCATCGACGGGGATCGCATTGATGTCGAAGACCGCCTCCGGCTCGTAAGCCGACTGCGGCACCTCCTCACAACTCAGCACGAGGCTGCGCAGGACGACGTCGCTGAACTGCAGGTCGCGGCGGATGCCGGCGACTGCGTTCGTGTCGGCCTTGAGGTAGGCGAGCAGGTAGGTGGCGCGCTGCTGGCCGTTGATCGGGTAGGCGAGACGACGCTCGTCCCAGCGGCGGGCGCTCAAGACTTGGGCGCCGTGCTTGGTAAACAGACCAGAGACGCTGTCCTTCAGCGGCTGCCAGCCCTTGCGAACCTCCCGGTTGTCCAGGAGGCACATGCATTCGTAAGTGCGCGTGCGTTGCAAAACAGTACTCCCGGGCCTCGTGGCCCGTCGGTTGGCGACGAGTCCCTACGACTTGGGCTTGGGCTCGGTGTCCGGTGTCGGACCCTCGTCCAGGCTGTTGTAGGTTCCCATCAGGGTTTCGAAGTTCGCACCGTCCAGCCACTGCTGGATGCAATCCGCGGCGCGAACCACGACTCGACCGAGAACCTCACGTTCCTCCGGGAGGAAAGGAGCCAGGACGAACCCGGACCAATTGGCCGGATGCATTCCCTCGGACCCGCCCTTCCCAACTCCAAGCTGGGCACCAGATCGACTCTGGGTGGCGAGAGGCCCGATACCGAGACGGAGACGGGGATACGCATCCGATCCAAGTCGTTCTTGGATGGACTTGAGGCCGTTGTGGCCTCCTGCGGACCCCGACGGCCGGAGACGAGTCCGGCCCAGCGGTAGGTTCAGGTCATCTACGACGACAAAGAGCGAGTCCGGCGTGCGCCCCGCGGCCCGCATCAGCGGCGCGGCGACGTCACCGGACAGATTCACGTAGGTCTGCGGCTTCACCAACAGGAACTCGCGTCCCTTCCGGCGACCTTCGCAGACCTGCGCCTTCACCTTGCCGGAGAAGACCCGCGAACCATCGTCCGCGTGCCGTTCGAGCCGAGTGAAGGAAAGTCCCAGACGCGCCGCCAAGTGGTCGAGCACCAGGAACCCGGCGTTGTGCCGGGTGCCGTCGTACTCCGGGCCCGGATTGCCGATGCCCAGAACGATGCGGTGCCAACCCATGACGGTGTCAGGGGCGAAGGAGGGTAGGGACGAGGGGTGGGGAGCGCAAGGGGGTCGATTTGGGCGGATGGACGACCTTGCGGGCGGGACCAAGGGGGGCACACGACCGCGTTCGCTCGGGTGGCTACGAGGAATCGTCTCGCTCTCGGGCTCAGGCTCACGGGCTCTGAGCCCACTCGGGAGCCCCAGAGCGTCCCGCGCAATCTCCGCCCACCCGCTCGCTTCAGGATCGCATCGACCGTGCTGCGAAAGGGCCACTCGCCATCCGGCTCCCGGCGAAGCAGCGTCGCGAGGATCTTCTTGCTGCCCCAAGTTGGATACGTCGTGCGCACACGCAACACGGCACCTTCGACGTCCGGCGAAGTCTGGTTGGGATGCGTAGGCTGGCGCGTGGCAGCTCGCGCAGACCTTCCAGACCGAGCGTCTGCTGCCGATGCAGGATCTGGTAGCGGGTCTTGCGCCTGATCCCGGACTGGCGGCACGCATCGACCTTCGTCAGCCAGCCTCGCTGCATTGCGACTCCGAAATCATCCGCTCGTTCCCAGAGTCGGTCTGGGTCCAAGGCATCCGTGGATTGGACCCGCGGCGTCCACCTGTGCGATGGCCATCGTCGCCTTCGTCCGATGCTGCAGACCTTCGGGGACATGCGTCCGCTCGCGCCGATCCGCGTCGTCGCACCAGTCCTGCGGCAAGAAGAGCTCCATGCTGAGAGGCCACACGGCTTGCTTGGCACGCAGTGCCGTGGTGACCACGACCTGGCAGTTGGCGATCTTGCCCAGTGCTCCGCAATACTGGCGGGCAACGCCAGCGGACTCGCGACCCTGTTTGGGAATGCTCGTGTCATCGATGAGCAGCAGTCCGCGCCGATCGGGGACCTGACTGCGAAGCTGTTCCCAGATCGCGTCGGACTCCCAGGTCGAGTGCGTGATGAAGTGCTGCAGTGTCTGGTACTGACCTGGGTCGCTCAGCCGCTGCAGCATCCCCTCCATGTTCTTTCGCTTCGCATCGCTGAGCAGTCCGCGGACATACCGGAGAGCGTTGCCACTCTGCCCACCGCGGACGAACGAGCCCGCGAAGCAGTCCAGGAACTTCGTGAGTCGCTTCAGTCGGTTGACGTCGCTGCGCAGCAACGACAGCTGAGTACCACAACTTCAGAGCGCGTACAAGCTTGCGGTGACGCGGTACTCAGCAGGCAAGTGACAAAGTAGTGCTAGCGCACCACTTCGCGCATTCTGGCTTACTTGTATTCGGCGGACACGGGCACCAAGAATTCGGACGGCGATCGTTCATCGAACGTGAATTCATGGCGGCCGGACAGCAGACCTCCGGTCCTGATCGAGCGCCCACCCAATGTAGCTACCAGATGACCGTGTGGTACGAACCCACGGAATCCAGCGCGAAGGTTGTCAACGAGTCGAGTCAGGCGGATGCCTGACTCCGCACACTCGATCACGACAGAGCCTGCCGAAGCGATGTCGCCGCGAACATGGATCTCTCGAAAGTCCTCACGGGGCTCGAGGAGCACATCGACATGCGTCCCCTCCGCAATCTCGATCGCATCCTTCGCCTTAGCCAGACTGTCCCAATACGCATCTCGGAAGCGCAACCGATACCTCCCAATCGGAAGCGTCTGTAGATCGTCGATGGCAAAGGTGCGCCACTTTCGCGGGCTACCGCGGGCATCGACAACCCACCACTCGGCGCCAAGGCGGCTCCGCGCCTGCTCGTCGAGCGCAGAGTAAGAACGACTCTTGACGTTGACTTGAACTGACCCGAAGGCACGAGACTCGGGCATCGAAGCGACAGGGACTTGGATCGGCCCAGTGAACTCGGCAAGCGGCACCGGCGTCACCGTCCCGCGCCACGGCGTGCGGCCAGCAACATGCACCTCCGCCTCATAGAACGAACCGACGGGAAGACCGTTAGGTGCAATGAGGACCGGCTTGGCGGCATCCGATTCTTGCTGCTTGCGGACATAGACATATGCCCTGGAGCCAGGGAATCGCCGCTCCAAGTCCTTTCGGACCCCTTCGCGCCCTAGCCACCCTTCCTCGCTCGTGGGCGGGCGGAACATCGGGTTGCTGGAACGCAGATGGCAATCGAGGATCGGGATTGCATCCTCGACCTGCAGCACGACGACCCAAGGAGCGGCAAGCACGATTCGCTTCTCCTGGCTGGGAACTTGCAAGACGAATGGATGATTGCCCTCGGACATAGTCGCCGCTCCGACCAAGTCACTCGAGGTCGCAAATCCGGACCCAGGCACCGCATCAGGGGTCTTCTCCTGCGCATCCTCCGACAGGATGTAGCCCGGCTTTCGACATGTGACCACATAAAGCCCGTGCTCGACATCACCGACTCGATACAGGCCATCCTTGTCAGTCCTGCCTTGCACACTCAAGCGCGCCCCAAGTCGCAGCGGCTCTGTCCAGCGCCGGTCGAGGACCACTTCCGCATCTGCGAGGGGTTTGCCAGCGTCGTCGACGACCGCCACGGTTACCGGAGCGACGCGGAGCAGCACGATCTCCTGAACCCTTTGCTCGCTCAGTTGCCCTTTCCACTCACGATACCCATCACAAGACACGGAAACGGTCACCGGGATATGCAGAACTGCGATGCTCCCCATGCCGTCCGCGTCACAAACTTCGCGATGGCCTTCGATCTCTACAGTAGCCGATGGCACGGGGGCCCCAGACTCATCAACCACTCTCCAATGGACAGGGAACCGATCCTCGCGAAGACGCTTCAGAGGTGGTGCGGTGGTCACTTCAGGTGCACTACCAACACCTGAGCCGTCGAGAGCGCTTGATGGGCTTTCCATGTCATATGGAAGCCTCCCTAGAAAACAAAGAGCGATGATGGCCGCGCCGAACACGGCCATCGACACCATCCACGGCCGTGATTCGCGGCGCAGCGTCATGAGCAAAGACAGACGGGTGTAAACACCGTGGGGAACGACAGGAGATGGTTCACGAAGCAAAGGCTCGGAACAGGGCAGCCCACGGTCCAGCAGTCTATGTGCTCGGCACCTCCGTCCGGCACTCTATGCCAAGCCTGACAAGCCCCAAAGACGGGCCACTCGTCTCCGCACAAGCATCTCGAGTCAACACTACCGACTTCGTCCACTAGATCCTCTCTGCAAGCGGGCACTGACGGCACGCACTTACCTGACTCACAAGGCTCCCACTCCCAACCCGCGACCGTCCACCGAATCCTTTTCGTGCATCCATATGGATCGGAGGAGAAAGAAATTGCAGCATCGGCAACCAGGGACGCCGCCTCCACAGGCGGGCAGGATGAGTAGCCGACAACAGCGACGGAACCAATCAGCAACGCCATCGGCGCAGCGCAGAACATTATCAAGTTCACGGTAGCCTCCTTCTTGTTAACCACATACATACCCCCCCCCAGCCTGACTGATCAAGCATAACTCCGAAAGCTTAGAGGCCGCGCCGCCAGCACTGCTGCGCGCGGATCGAAGCGCTCGACGGCGATGCCGTCTCGGCCTTCAGGGTCTCGTGGAAGCGCTCGTGCCTGCCGTATTGCTCCGGCTTGCCTCCATCGAGACGAATCGAGTTCACGGAAAGCCGCAGCATCCAAACCGACAGTCGCGAGAGCCCGCGGAAGCGAACGGAGTGCCGTTGTCGCTCGAGATCGCGCTTGGCAAGCCGAAGCGATGAGATGCACCTTCGAGCTGCTTCTTCACGTCATCGGTCTTCAGCGCAACCATCGCGCGATAGACCCGCGATGCGCGGCTGAGTGCATCGTGGATGGTCAACGGATCGCAGCGCGTGCCGTCGCCGACGCGAAACCAGCCCTCGTAGTCCATCATCCACACGTCGTTCGGCGCTCGCGCATTGACGTGCGGAGGAGCGCTCGGATGACGCATGCGGCGCCGCTTGCGAGGGGGCACGAGACCCGTTCGCTTCAGGATCGCATTGACCGTGCTGCGTGCGGGCCACTCGCTATCAGCTCACGTCGCAGCAGCGTCGCGAGGATCTTCTTGCTACCCCAAGTTGGATACGTCATGCGCACACACAGCACCGCGCCTTCGACGTCCGGCGAAGTCTGGTTGGGATGCGTGCGCGGCGCGCGCGGCAGGTCGCGCAGGCCTTCCGGACCGAGCGCCCGGGTCGGACCACCGGCTAGCTAGGCGCGCGGCAGCCGCCCCTCCCCGCCTCACCCCGCCTCGCTCACCGCCCCCGCTCCAGCACATAGGGCGAGTGCGTGTGCATCCCCACCAGCGGCCGGATCCCCATCGGATCACTCAGCAACGGTGTCGCGCGCAAGCGATACCCACCCACGAACGGCCCGAACGAGCCCGTGAACTTCGCGCCCTGCGGCTCCTGCAGCACGATCGCCGCGTAGCGCCGGCCTTCGAGGTCTTGCTGAAGGCTCTGCAGCAAGGCAATTGCGGCGCGGTCCTCCGGCGACAGGCCCGGTTTCTCGACCCAGGCAAGCAGGTCGGCCATTGCCTGGCCGTGGGCACTCGGCTCCTTGCCGGCTTCGACCGCGAGCCAACCCTGGAAGGGCAACCACACTGGGCCATCTTGAGCGCGCACGAAATCGCGGATCTCGGCGCATGCCTTCTCGTGACCCGCGCGTGGCAGGCAACGCGACGGGTCGTAAAGCAGCGGCTTCGACGACAAGGATCGCACGTCGACGACGAGCATCGCGAACTGCACGAACAACAACGCGGTCGCGAACCGGCGCAGGCCTGGGCCTTCGAAGGCGACGGCGGCAATCGGGCCCACGACGCACAGCGCCGCAAAGCCGTAAATCAACACGTTGTCGAAGCCGCCGACGTGGAGCCGCGACACGTACGACGCCACCACGCCGCCGCCGACCGCGGCGCCGAGCGCCAGCGCTTGCCGCGGCCCGCGCGCGCTCCATCGCTGCACGAACGCGAGCAATGACAACGCGACGAGCGGCAGCACGGGCACGAGGTCCTCGGTCCAGAAGCCGAGCAAGCGATCGCCTTGCCAATGGTGCGCGCGCGGCATCTCAAACACGTAGAACGAAAACCAGCCGCCGGTCAGCGCGTCGTATGTGTAGACCGACAATCCAATGCAGAGCGCGGTCGCAACGCAGAACCGAATGCCGCGACGAACGTCGAGCAACAGCGCGGCGATCGCGAGCGCCGGCAGCCACATCAACGCAGTTTGCTTGGCAAAGAAGGCGAGGACGGCGCACACAGCGGCGCACCACGTTGCCTGGTCCATGCGCGCAAGCAACAGTCGCCACGTCGCAAGCAAGCAAGCAAGGAACAGCATGTCGTTGCGGCCGAGGTCGTACCACGCATGCAGCCAGCCGTAGCCCGCAGCAAACAGCCCCGCTGCGCACAGCGCGGCGCGACGCTTCTCGGTCTCGAGGTAGACGATCGATGCGAGCAACGCTAGGCACCCGACCGTCGCCAGCACGGACACGAGCCGCACCGCGAAGAACCCTTCGCCAACCACAAGGCTCGCGATCGCGCCCGCGACGTAGAACAGCGGCGTGTAGAGAAACGGCACGTGCCGCGTCGAAGGCGCGTGGTAGCTCGACAACCCGTGGCGCACGCGCGATGCCTCATCGACCATGGCGCCTTCCATCCACTCGAGCTCGCACGGGTAGCCGATGCGAACAATGACAAGGCCGAGCATTGTCAAGATTGCGAGAGCGGACAACGCGGCGAGCGCACGCCAAAGCGGGCGATACGAATCGAGCGCTGGGATGGCCTGCATCAGCGCGACAGGCTACCCGCGGCCCGCGCGGGCGTTCACACGTTCTTCGGCACCGCGCGCGACACGCCGGCAGTCACGCAAAAGCGCAGCGCTTCTTCAGCCCGCATCGGTACCTCGCGGATGCGTGAACGCGGCACGATCACGGTGAAGCCACCGAGCTGGTAGCTCATCGGCAGATAGACCGCGACGCGCTCAGGATCGAAGCCGGGCAGGTCGGCAAAGTCCTCGCGCGTGAGAAAACCGAGTTGCTCCGCGCCGTTCTGCATCTGCACGAGGACGACTTTGTGGAATGGACGGTCCTCCGCGGACAGCAACTGCACAACGTCGACGAGCATCCCGTAGACCGACTTGACGACCGGGATGCGCTGGAACAATGCGGTGATGACGCGATAGACCGTCCGCAGCAAGAACGAGTAGGTCAGCAAGCCCGCCGCGGTGACGAGCACAATCGAGACCGCGAAGCCCATCCCAGGCCAGTAGTGCCATTCGAGCTTCAACTCTTGGAACAGCCACACCAAGACGCCACGCAGCATCGTCTCGCCCGCAGCAACGGCGACGTAGATCAGGTAGCCGGTCAGCGCGATCGGCAGGATCGCAGCGAGCCCGCGAAAGAACAGCTTTCCCAGAGTGTGCATCGGCGGGGCATTCTGGCGGCGCGCGACCCATGGCGCATTGGGCGCGTCGGAGGATTGCCGATCCGAGCGATAAACGGGGTCGCGCTGGCTCAGGGCCGCAACAGGGTGTCCCGCAGGCACGACATTCGACGAGTCGTGGTCGCAACGGGCCGCCTTGTTGAACAGTGCAAAGTGTATTGCAACAGAGGGTTACGGCATTGCGCTTGGTGTGGGTATCCTAGTTGCTAGCGCGCGCGCCCGCGCCGTCGGAGCAGCCCCCCAATGAAGACCCTCAGCTTTCCATTCGCCCTCGCCTGCTTAGCGCTCGTGCTCGGGTTCGCCCCCGACTTGGAAGCGCAACGTCCGAAACCTGGGGGAGGCTCTCCGTCCGGCGGTTCGTCCGCACCTCGTCCGAGTGTGGCGCCTTCACCGCGACCCAGTGTGGCACCGAGGCCATCTGCGCCACGACCGAGTGTTGCACCAGCACCGCGGCCAAGCGTGTCGCCGGCTCCGTCAGCACCACGACCCAGCGCCTCGCCTTCGCCGCGCCCAAACCCCGGTCCTCGCCCGATGCCTTCGTCGGGCTCGTTCTCGCAGCCGACTCCGCGGCCCGCACCAACCCCAGCCAGTGCGCCGCGCCCGGTGAGCCCACGTCCGACCTTCTCCACGCCGAAGCCAACCTACACGCCGCCTCAAGGCAGCCCGACGCGACCGGTCGGCAACACGAAACCGGCCTACACGCCACCGAGCCGCGGCGGCATCAGGACCCCGGGTTCCAGCAAACCATCTTCGCCGCCTTCAACCTCACCGTCAGTCCCAGGCGCCCGCCCAGGCGCGTCTACCTACAACCCACCACGAGTGGTCGGCGGCAGCATCAAGATCGTCGACCGTGACTCCACATCCGGTACCGCACCGCGGCCGCAACCAACACGACCGGTCGGAGGGTCTTCTGGCAGCAAGGGAGCGACCACGAACGAACCACTCGATCGACCTTCAACACGGCCGGTTGGAGGCTCGACCGGCGGCAAAGGCAACCACTCGAACGAACCACTCGATCGCCCAGCCACCCGGCCAAGCGGCGGCGCCTTGGGTCGTCCCGCGACCAAGCCCGTCTCGTCGGATCGCTACGTTCCTGCGGTCCCGTCAAAGCCGCGCGGCGATCGCACGGACACGCGACCCGTCGGCGGCACGCAAGTGAAGCCCGCCAACCCAGGTCTCACGCCGCGTCCGCGCGGATCGACTTTGCCGGTCAGCAAGCCGCAGGTGGTCGATCGCTACAACCCGACGAAGGCCAACCTGGGCCCGCGCAACGGCGGCCTCTCCAACCCGTCGAGCCGGCCCGCTCCGCGCCCCAACGGCATGATCGCTCAGCCAGGGCCTCGCACGGTCACGACCGCTTTCGTTCCCGGTCTCGTTTCACGTCCCCGCACCCACACTTCCGGCATCCTGAGCAACGCCACGCGCGGCTGGTCGGTCGGCGGCTACTGCGGCACGCGGCCCTACTACGGCGGCACATGCTACGGACCGATCTGGAACCCGTGCCGCCCGATCGGTTCCTGGAACCCGTGGTGCTCGAGCGCGCCGTCGTGGTGCGTTGGACTCAGCTTCGGATACGGCTACGGCTCCTCGTGCTGGGGTTGGTCGTCTTACTACCAGTGGAATGGGTGCTGGCCTGGCTCTCGCTGGTGGTGGAACGTCGGCTACTGCGGCTACGACCCTTGGTGGTATCGCTCGTGCTACACGCCGATCTGGTGGATGCCAGCCAACTACTACGGCCCGGCCATCTACGACACGACTTACGCAACCACGTCCTACCCGTCGGATCCAGCGGCGGTCGGCGCCGCCAGCGCCTCGATCGCCGGCGCCTCGCTGCCCAGCGACGAACCCTCCTTCGCCGGCGTTCCTGAATTGACTCCAGAGGAGCAAGGCCGCCGCTACATCGAATACGGCGACTACTACTTCGGCGAAGGCCGCTACCGCGACGCAGCAGAAGCCTATGGCAAGGCGCGAACGCTGTTGCCTGCCGACGCATCGTTGCACTTTGTGATGGCCGACGCGGAGTTCGCGCTCGCGGACTATCACTTTGCCGCGTTCCTGATCAGTGAAGGCATCCGACTCGAACCCGGACTCGCGCACGCCGAGAACGACAAGCGCTTGCTGTATCGCGAGCTGAAGCACTTCGAAGACCAGCTGGCCGCGCTTCGTGGCTACCTCGAAGGCAAGCCCTACGATGCGATGGCGCAGCTTGTTCTGGCCTACAACCTCAAGTTCTCGCTGCAACCGGTGATGGCGCTCGCTGCATTCAGGCGGGTGCTGGAGATCGATCCGACGAATGTGGCCGCCCGAGCCTTTGTCGAGGCGCTCACGGCTCCAAGACCTGAAGCGGAGGCTTCCGTAGCTGCTCCCGCTGCGGCCGATGGCACGGCAGAGATTGGCGACGGCAAGTAACAGATCTGCTCGCAGGTCGCCCTTCGCAGTTCCGACGCTAGGCTCTTGAGGTCAGGCTGCAGTCGAAATCCGACCGCGGCGAAATCGTCCCTGCCGAACTCACACGTGCTAGACGACTCTGCAATTCCATCCGAGCCGCCCAGCGACGGCGTCACGACTCGCTGGTCACACATCGCTTCGCTCTCAGGCGACAACCGCGACGCCGCGTGGAAGTGGTTCGTCGAGCGCTACAAGCCATTTGTGCGAGGCCTGATCGGCCTCGGGGTTCACAGCCCCCGTTTACGCCAGGCGGCCGAAGACGACTTCTGGGGTTATGTCTACCTCAGCCGGTCCGTCGAACGCGCCGACCGCGAACGCAGATTCCGCAGCTACCTGAGCGGCGTGGTGCGCAACTTCATCAAGTCTTGGTTGCGCACGCACGGCCCGGTCGACAACTCGGACACCACTGCTCGAGGGACGGTCGCACCCCCTGAGTTCGACGCAGAACTGCGACTCTGGGCAGACAACCTGCTTGAGATCGGCATGCGCGAACTCGCGGCGGAGCATCCGCGCTACGCCTCGGTGCTCGCGTTGTTCTACGGCCTGTCGATCGACGGCGGGTCCAACGCACCGATGCCCGCATCGAAGGTCGCCGAGAAACTGACCTGCACCACCGAGGCGGTCTACATGATGCTGGTCCGTGCGCGAGAACGCCTGCGGGTTCTCATCGAGCGTGAGTTGCGACGCTCCACCAGCGACGAATCGAGCCTGCGCGAAGAGCTGGTGACCTTGCTCAATGCGATGGCGGAGGGGCATCCTGGCATCGTCATTCCATAGCAGCGACTTCAGGATTGGCCGGCCGACGCAACGAAGCAATGCAGGTTCAGGGCATCGGGCGCGTAGGCGGAAACATCAGGGGGCTCCGCCGCGAACCTGTGAAGCAGGCGACGGAATCCAGGTCTGACTGATCTCGAAGGGACGCGGGCAAGCCACCGCAAGCGCATTGCCTCACCATCTGAATGCTGCGATCACCTTGCGTTGGGGCCGTCGCTCATGGCCGCATCAGGCTCGCGAGCCGGACCATGGCGCGACTCAGCAGCTTGCGGCTATTGGCCTCGGTGACGCCCAGCCGATCCGCAATGTGGGCGTGCGACAGCTGCTCGATCCGTGCCATCAGGATGATCTCGCGCTCGGCTTCCGTCAGCTTGAAGAACGCGCGTTCAAACTCCTCCACCTCCTCGCGCGCGTCCGATGCGTGCGCCGGGGAGCACATCGATGCGTAGACCTGAGAGAGCCTGAGATCAGCCTCGCGCACGGGGCTGCGGCGCTCTGCGCGATGAAAGCGCTCGCGATTGCGCAACTTGTTGTCTGCGTACGTCAGCAGCCAGTTGCGAAAGCTATTGCTCCCGCCCCACTCGAACTTGGGGAGGGCGACCATCGCCTCTCGAAAGACGCTTTGGACGACATCCATCGCCGACTCACGACTGGCTACAAGAGGGCTGCGCTTGAGCCGGACCCATGCGTAGACACAGTCGAGGTGCAGCCGGCACAACGCATCCTGTGCGTCTCGATCGCCCACCTGGGCGCGCAGCAGCAAGGCCTCTTCGGCGCGTCCGGGACCTTCGTTCATTGACATGCTTGCGTGGGCTTCCGTCCCTTCAACATGAGGGGCATGCTAACGCAACCGCCGCATGAAGGCCAACCGGCGGCAACGCGACAACGCCCGATGAAGGATCCAGATTCCGCACCAATGCCAGCTCTGCCCCAGAGCATCGAGGATGCGCTTACGAGTCTGCATGCGCGCGGCGAGATGGCTGACTCCGTCACAGTCGACGCATGGTGCGCGCAGCATCCCGACGCCGCAAACCGGATCCGCAACACCGTAGAATCGTTGCGCGCGCTCAGTGCCGCCGACCTTCCAGAACGCATCGGCACGAACCGCGTCCTCGGCGTGCTCGGCCAAGGCGGCATGGGCACCGTCTACCGCGTCGAACGGACAGCTCCGGTGCGCATGCACGCGGCGCTCAAACTCGTCAAGCTCGGCATGGACAGCAGGGCCGTGCTGGCACGCTTCGAGCAAGAGCGGCAGGCGCTGGCTCGCATGCAACACGACGGCATCGCGAAGGTGTACGACTGCGGCACGAACGAACGCGGCCAGCCTTACTTCGTCATGGAATTGGTCGAAGGCCGCCCGCTGTCCCAGTTCTGCGAGACGCACGGGCTCGACGTCGCACAGCGACTGCGCCTGATGCAGCAAGTCTGCGCCGCAGTGCAGCACGCGCACCACAAGGGCGTCGTCCATCGCGATCTCAAGCCCAGCAATGTTCTCGTCAGCGGCGATGCGATTACACCGCGGATCAAGGTGATCGACTTCGGCCTGGCGAAGGCCTTCGGCGAAAGGCTCGTCGAGGCCACCATGTTCACCGAGGCGGGCCAACTGATCGGCACACCAGAATACATGGCGCCGGAGCAAGCCGACCCTCAGGGCAAGGACGTCGACACGCGCGCCGACATCTACTCTCTCGGCGTGATGCTCTACGAACTCCTCGTTGGGGAGTTGCCGTTTCCCTCCGCTGAACTTCGCCGCGGCAGCCTGTCGGCCATGATCCAAGCGCTCCGGGAAAGGGAGCCGCCGCGCCCCAGCGCGAAGCTGCGCAGCACCAGGAGATCGACGCGGGATCGCGCGACACTCCTGCGAGAACTTCAATCCGACCTGGACTGGGTCGTCATGAAGGCGATGGAGAAGGACCCTGGGCGCCGCTACGAGACCGCCGACGCGCTGTCCGAAGACATTCGCCGCTTCTTGGCGCACGAGCCAGTGATCGCCGGCCCGCCGAGCGCTTCGTATCGGCTGAAGAAACTGCTGCGTCGATACCGAATGCAGTTTGCGGCGGCCGGAGCAGTGCTCGTCACCGCGATCGTCGGCGCCGTCGTTGCAGTCGATTATGCGATCGAGGCGTGGGATCAGCAGACGATTGCGCAAACACATGCGAAGGAGAAGCAAGACCTCGCGTCGAGCGAGTCACGGGCCAAGATCGATGCACTGCAACAAAAGGCGCGCGCCGACGAGAAAGTGCGCGACTTCGACCTGCTTGCCGCGGTTCTTCGCCATGAGCAGTTGCTCGTGCGCAAGTCCGAACTCTACCCAGCCATACCGGCGCGCCTTGCTCTGATACGACGCTGGATCGAGATCGAGTCCGGTTCGTTGCTGGCGATGCGACCTTCGATCCGCACCACTGTGGACAAACTCACTGTGGCGAGCGAACAAGGCAGCGTTGGCAATGACGCAGATTCCACGAAGTTCCTGCTCGACACGCTGCTCACGCTGCTGCCGAAGCTCGATCGCCTCGAGACGGAAGAGCTTCCGCAGGTCGAACGGTTGCAGCGATGGGCCGAGTACTTGCGTGATTCTGCGAGCCTCGACCATCCGGCTGCCCCGGCCACCTGGAACCAGTGCCGAATCGCGCTTGCGGCCGCTGATGACGTGACCGCCAGCGCTCGCTACCGCGGTGTCACGATCGACCTGGCGAACGAGGCGTTCGCGGGGCTCGTGCCGCTCGGAGCCAATCCGGCGACGAAGCTGCTCGAGTTCTACGATCTGCGCAGTGCTTGGGACGGCGTGGCCGACCCACGCGACATCAAAATTCCGCGCATCGGCGCAGACGGCTCATTCCGCGCGAATCCGGAAACGGGAATCGTCTTCGTGCTGCTGCCTGGTGGCGAACACGACCTCGGTGCCCAGAACAAGGACCCGAAAGCGCCTCGCTACGAAAACACGAAGGTATCCCTCAACCCGCCCTACCGGGTGCGGCTCGACCCGTTCCTGATTGCACGCCACGAAATGACGCGCGCCCAGTGGCGTCGACTTTGGACGTGGGACGACACGGAGTCCGAACCGACTTTCTACAGGGGAAACGGAAGAGCAGCAGGCAAGGGCCTCTATCCGCACAACCCGGTCGACCACATCAGCTGGCTAATGGCAGATAGTCTGGTCCGCCGGAACGGGATGTCGCTACCGACGATTGCGCAGTGGGAATACATGTGCCGGGGTGGGACGAACACACCATGGTGGTGTGGGTCCAGGCCAGAGGACCTCGAGGGCAATGCCAACCTCTGCGACAAGACGAGCTATCGCTACTTCCAAGACTGGACCGTGCCGGTGCCATTCGATGACACCTACGTCTTCCATGCGGAAGTCGGGACCTTCGCGCCCAATCCCTTCGGACTCTACGATGTCCACGGCAACGTCGCGGAGTGGTGCCTCGAGACCTGGGAAGAGCAACCGCAAATCCGCGACGGCGATGGCATGCGGTGGGGAGGTCCGGACAAGGGCTTTGCCGACATTTGCGGGGGCAGCTTCCATACCGACGCCGACTACTCCAATGCGGCCTTCAGTTTCCATCGGAAGAAAGAAACGAGGTCGGGGGCTACCGGCCTGCGTCCGGTTCGACTGCTGCATCCGAGGTAGCAAGCCGAGCTCGGCGCCCGACCAACCCGCTGAAGAACGGCTGCGTCGCCAAGAGCCTGGCAGCAGGGGCGAGATCGGGGAGAGCGAAAGGAGTCGCATCCGGGGCTTCGACGCTTTCGCAAGACGCGGAGCTCGGCCCGGATTCCGGGCTCGCAGGCAGCATGCGTTTTTGAACCGGCTGCCAGCCCCAGAGACCCTTGCCCAAGAAATTTGTCACGGTTGCCCGCTTCCGCACCTTATCCGCTCGAGGACGAAGCAGAGTCGAGTCCGTGGCTCAACCTCACGTGCTTCGAAGCGCTCGATCCTGCACTGAATCACCCCGACGGGGACAGGTGCCGGCCAGCGTAGCCGCCGCACCGGAAACCGATCCGGGCGGCGGCTCCGACGCCCAGATCCCGGGCAGTCTGGCGAGCGCCTGGACGAGCTGCACTTCGCGACGTTGGCCCCGCAAGGGCCCAATGCTAGCTTGCGCGGATGGCACGTCGGATCGACAGCTACCTCCAGACCCTCATCCCAGAAGACAAGTTCGCATTCTACGAGTCCGTCCGGGACTTCTCCGACCTGGAGATCGCCCCCCACGTGCTGGAATGGGAGCGCAAGCATCTGCTCGTTCCTGACTCCTGCATCGAGGCCATGGGCCAGCTTGGCCTGTTCGGCCTGCCGATCCAGGAGCAGTATGGCGGCCAAGGTGGCGACCACACGGATCTGGTGTTGATGGGGCTCGCGCTCTCCTACCACAGCCAGTCGGTCGCCATCACCCCAGGCGCCGCCGTGTCGCTCGGCGCTAAGCCGCTGCAGCTGTGCGGCACTGAGGCGCAGAAGCGTGCGCACTTGCCTGACCTTGCGGCGGGAAAGCGCATGTTCGTGTTTGGACTCTCAGAGCCTGGCCGTGGCAGCGATGCCGCCAACCCAGAGGTCACCGCCGTCAAGAAGGGCGACCATTGGATCATCAACGGTGAGAAGTGCTGGTCGACCAACGCCCATTGGGCGAGCCACGTCGTCGTCCATGCTCTGACCGACGCGAAGGGCAAGAACGGCCGCCGCTCCACTTGCTTCATCGTGCCGATGGACAGGAAGGGCGTTCACTACCAAGAGATGAAGGGCAAGAAGGTCTGGGAGCAGTCCTCGACCGGCTCGATCATGTTCGAGAACGTCGAGGTGCCGCACGACGCGATCCTTGGCGCCGAGAACGACGGCTTCAAGGTGATGGTCACGACGCTGAACGGCGGCCGCCTGTTCATCGCCGGCCTCGCGCTCGGTTCGCTCGCGTTTGCACTCGACAAGTGCCGCATCTACGCCGAGGAGCGCGTCCAGTTCGACAACCAGCCGATCGGTCGCTTCCAGCGCGTGCAGGACGTGATCGTCGACATGGACATCGCCCTCGAACGCAACCTGACGTGGCTGATGCACTGCTGCCGGATGTTCGAAGCAGGCACGCTAAGCCGCGAGCAGGCCGCCAAGGTCAAGGTCGACAGCAGCCGAGTCGCGAGCGACATGCTCACGCTGGCAATGGAGATCTGCGGCGGAGTCTCGTGCTTCGACGAGTTCGGATTGATCCGCCACTACAACGACCTGTTTGTGACGCGCGTCGGCGAAGGCAGCAACTTCGCGCTGAAGGACCTGATCGTGCGCCCGCTGCGCCAAGCCTGAACAAGAACAACGAGGAGCACTCCCATGGGCCGTCAGTGGCTGCACAGCAAGAAAGAAGTCACCGCCAATCGCCGCGCCAAGATCACGACGAAGCTCGTCCGTGAAATCACTGTCGCGGCCAAGATGGGCGTTCCCGACCCCGACATGAATCCGCGCCTCGCGCTGGCGATCGAGGGCGCGCGCAAGCAATCGGTGTCCAACGACACGATCTCGCGAGCGATCAAGAAGGCCTCGGGCCAAGGCGCTGATGCCGTCAACTACGAGCTCGTCACCTACGAAGGCATGGCGCCGCACAACGTGCCAGTCATCGTCGAGTGCATGACCGACAACAGAAACCGCACTGCGCCGGAGATCCGCTCGCTGTGGAAGGATGGGCAGTTTGGCAGCAAGGTGACATTCTTGTTCGAGCACCGCGGCATCATCGAAGCCACGATCGAGAAAGAAGGCGTCGACCGCGAAGAAGCCGCGATCGAGGCCGGGGCTCAAGACGTCGAGGCGTTGGAAAACACGCCCGAAGAACAGACCGGCGCTCGCTTCTTCACCGACCGGACGGACCTCTACCAGGTCTCGGACGCGCTGAAGAAACTCGGCTGGTCGGTCACGACAGCAGAACTCGGCTACGTCGCCAAGGACAAGGTTCAACTCGACGGCAAGGCGCGCGATTCGGTCGAGGGATTCCTCGATCGCCTGGACGACAACGACGACGTGCACCGCGTCTACGCGGCGATCTGAGTTGCCGATGCTCGCCGCTGGCAGCAGTGACCTGATGCTGCGAGTTCTGCCGCAGCTCATCCTGCTGCTGCTGGTCGCGCGGCTCGGCGGCGCGGCGATGCAGCGGCTCGGCCAGCCGCGCGTCGTCGGCGAGATCGCCGCCGGCCTGCTGCTCGGCCCTTCGGCGTTCGGCGCGCTGTGGCCAGAAGGCTTCGCAGCGGTGTTCAGCGACGTCGGACCGTCCAGCCCACTCGCGCTGCTGGGCCAGCTCGGGCTCGTGTTCCTCACGCTGCTGATGGGCATGGAGTTCGAGTTCGCGCACCTGCGCACGACGGCGAAGACCGCCGTCGCAGTCGCGCTCGGCGGCATCGCGCTGCCGTTCACGATCGGCACGCCGCTCGCGTGGCTGCTGCACGAAGAACTCCAGCTAGACGTGCCCCTGCCCGGCATGTCGTTGTTTCTCTCGACGGCGCTGTCGATCACATCGATCCCCGTGCTCGGCAGCATTCTGCTGGAGAACGGACTCACGCGGACTCGCGTCGGAGTGGTCGCGATCACCGCAGCAGGACTCGACGATGCGCTCGGCTGGGTCCTGCTCGCGACCGTCTCGGCGATCGTCGCCGGCGGCGGAGCGCTGGATCATTGCGCGGCAATGCTCGGGGCGACTGCGGCCTTCGTTGCCTTCACGTTGTTCGTCGTGCGCCCGCTGCTCGTGCGGCTCGTCGCCCGTCCTGTCGCGCAAGGCGAGCCGCTCTCCCTCAGCGGCCTCTCGCTCGTGCTCGGCGCTACACTCGCATGCGCTTACGGCACCGAGCGCATCGGCGTCTTCGCACTGTTCGGATCCTTCGTGCTCGGCGCGTCGTTGTGGAACGAATCCGCGTTGCGCGATGCGCTCAAGCAGAAGCTCGCCCCGGTTGTCGACGCGCTGTTCCTGCCCGTGTTCTTTGCACTGACCGGGCTGCGCACGAACGTCGGCCAGCTCGACACAAGAACCGAATGGCTGCTCTGCGCCGTCGTGTTCGTCGCTGCCTGCGTCGGCAAGGTCGTTGGCTGCGCCGGCGCCGCAAGACTGTTCGGCGTGCCGCTGCGCGAGAGCCTTTGTGTCGGCGTGCTGATGAACACCCGCGCGCTGATGGGGCTCGTGGCAATCGAAGTCGGCCGCTCGATCGGGGTGATCGACGGCGCCGTCTACACGATGCTCGTGCTGATGGCGATCGGGACGACGCTCCTGACGACGCCACTCTTGCGAACACTGGCCCCCAGAGCGCCTGCCGCTGCGACTACGACATCGCCGCGCTTGTAGACGCCGACGCGGCGGCAATGATGCCGTCCTCGCAAGGAGATCCCGATGAGCACATGTCCGCGCCGATTCGTGTCCGCTTCGTTCCTGGTCCTCGTCGCGTGCAATAGCGGCGGCGGCAGCCCTGGCCCTTCCACGTTGTCCGGTGAACTGACCTTGCCCGTCACCGCGCGCGTCGCGAATCCGGATCCCTTGCAGACGGCTGCGTTGCCCATGGTCGCCGGGGAAGTCGTCGTGTGGCTCGACGACATGAACACGCTGCCGGATCTGACCGCGCTCGGCCTCGACCTGCTGCGCCACGGCGGTGGGTCGATCGCGGTCTACGGGGCACGCGCTGCACATAGCAAGCGATTGGCCCGCGACGCTGCTTCGCTTGCCGACAGTGCCGAGTTCGCAACAGCCCTGGCCGCGCAGGCGGCGGCGGACGCTCCTGGGATCACGGACGCAAACCCCAACTATCTGTTCTCGCACACGGGATCGGCTCCGACCGGCGCCTGCAACACTTCCCTCCCGCTCCAAGCGAGCGACACCCACTTCGGACTGATGTGGCATCTTGGCCAAGCCAACGTCCCGCAGGCCTGGGATGTGACGACTGGCAGCAGCAGCACGATCGTCGCCGTCATCGACACCGGGATCCGCGAAGACCACCCTGACTTCGATGCGGCCCGGTTCGCGCCCGGCTTCGACATGATCAGCAGCGTCGCAAGCGCAGGCGACGGCACTGGCCGCGATGCCAACCCGCACGACGTCGGCGACGGCACCGTCTTGCAGCCGAGTTCGTTCCACGGCACTCATGTCGCCGGCACGATCGGCGCTCGCACCAACAACGCCGTCGGCGTCGCTGGAATCGATTGGAACTGCAAGCTGATGATCCTGCGCGCGCTTGGCATCGGCGGCAGCGGATCGCTCGAAGACATCGCCGACGCGATCCTCTTCGCCGCCCGGCTTACGAACGGCTCTGGACAACTCCCGGCCCAGCGCGCCGACATCATCAACATGAGCCTCGGTGGCCCCGGCTCCAGCACCGTGCTGACGAACGCCTGCAATGCGGCGCACGGCGCGGGCTGCCTGCTCATTGCCGCCGCCGGCAACGACAATACCGCCACGGCCGGCACGCCCGCCTCGATCCCGGTCGTCGTGTCGGTCGGATCAGTCGACCTCCTGCGCGAGAGAGCCCCGTATTCGAACTTCAGCTCGACGATCGACATCTGGGCGCCGGGCGGCAACGCGGCCGTGGACCGCAACGGAGACACGTATGCAGACGGCGTGCTGTCGACGATGGCGACCGATCAGGGCGCGTTCGTGTATGCGTTCTTGCAAGGCACATCGATGGCCTCTCCGCATGTCGCAGGCATCGCCGCGCTCGTCAAAGCGGCAAATCCCGCATTCACCAACGAGCAGATCCGAAACGCGTTGCTGACCACGACGCAGTCCGGAGTGACGCTGCCAAACAGCGGCCGCATCGTCGACGCGCAAGCCGCAGTGCTGCTTGCAAGCGGTGGCGCTGGCTCGCTGCCGCAGCTTGTGGCATCGCAGATGGCGGTCGACTTTGGCACCACGCTCACGACTGCGACGGTCGATCTCGAGAACCGCGGCGGTGGTCAGCTCCTGCTCAACAGCGCTTCATCCACTGCGCCATGGCTCGCAGTGACTTCGTCGCCGAACAACCCGCCGGCGAGCATCAACGTCAACCGCGTGACACTTACCGTCGATCGCCTCCAACTGCAGGCTGGATCGAACCGCGCTGTCGTGACCTTGACCTATCTGGAGCAGACCACGAGCAACCCGTTCTCGGTCGCCTTGGAGGCAACCGCGCAGACTGCCGCACCGCAGACACCGACCGACGTCGTTTACGTGCTCGTCGTGGACCCAACGACCTACGACACGATTGCGCAAACCGACGCGACGGTGGCGACCGGTCATGCTTGGACCATGCCAGGTGTTCCCGCAGGGACGTATCTGATCGGCGCGGGCACCGACCGCAACGACGATGGCTTCATCAACGACGACGGCGAGTTGTTCGGCATGTGGCCGCTGCTCGACTCGCCGCTCGAACTGTCGATTCCCGCGGGCACGAACGTCACCGGCCTCGACTTCCCGCTGCAAGAACTCGGCACGTCCCCGCTCGGAAGCCAAGGCAGCAGTCGCAGGATGATGCGGCGACTGGCGCTCCCGACAAGCGCTCGCCTGACGACATCGCCGATGTCCGTTCCGGCATTCACCATCGCTCCGTCCCTGACGCACGAGATCATCGGAGGTCCCAAGTGACGATTCGCATCAGCGGCTGTCGCGCTGCGATCACGCTCTTGACGCTGCTCTCGTGCAGCTCACCCGATGGCGATGCCACGCAGGCGCCGCTGCCAACGCCTGACGCACCCGCCGAGGACTGGCCAGGACCGCCAGTCCACGCCGCCTTCCTTGCCGACGGCTCGCTGCGGATCGTGTTCACCGCGCCGACCGGTGGCCACGCATTCGCGGTTCAATCCGTTGGCACGGACGGTGGTCAGGCGATCGTCACCTGCGCGCACACGCCGCCTGCAGTCGACGCGGTCGTCACGCAAGTCGTGACCGAACACGCCGTGCTGGTCGACGGCGCGAAGATCCCCGCAGGAATGAGCCAAGTGACCATCGTCTGCTCGACGCGTAACAGCGACGGCGAGACCGTCACGCGCGAAGTCTGGAAGCGGGCGAACTGAACGAAGCCGCCAGCCCGGTTAGCTAGAGCTCGACTGGACCGGTGCCCACTCGCAGGAGGTCAAAGCCGGCGTTGACGCCGAACTCGCGCGCAAACACCTTGCCCACCTGCTCGGCGACTCGCATGCCGAGGCCAGGCTCGACCAGCGCGATCGCGCAACCGCCAAAGCCTGCCCCTGTGAGTCGTGCGCCGAACACGCCCTTCTGCGCGCGGGCCGCGTCCGTGATCACGTCGAGTTCGCGACAGCTGACTTCGTAGTCGACTGCCGTCGAACGGTGGCTCGCGTCGAGTTGACGGCCAAGCTCGGCGTAGTCGCCGGCGCGCAACGCGACAACGCCCTTTTGGATGCGACCCATCTCGGTGATGACGTGCCTGGCGCGACGGAAGAGCACTTCGTCCATCGCCGAACTCGCGGCTTCGAGGTCCGCGAGGTCATAGTCCGCTAGGTGCGGCAGGTCGCGAACGTGGTTTCGCAAGGTCTCGTGCGCCGTTGCGCACTGCGCGACGCGGTCGTTGAAGTGCGTCTTCGACAGGCTTCGCGGCTTCTTGGTGTCCATCACGAGGACCTCACAGCGCGAGCCATCGAACGGCACGTGCTCATAGCGCGGGCCGGCGCAGTGCAACCAGAGCACGTGGCCGGGTTTGCCAAGCGCCGACGCGAACTGGTCCATGATGCCGCAACGCAGCCCGACGTAGCCGTTCTCGACGCGGTGCGCGAGCAACGCCAATTGCTGGCGGTCGTAGCCGGTCTTGTAGAAAGCGTCGAAGGCGAGCGCCGTCACGACCTCGATCGCGGCGGACGAAGACAGCCCGGACGCCATCGGCAGGTCGCCGCCGTAGACCAGGTCGAAGCCGCGCGCGCGTCCGGTGCGCGAGCGGAACCCATGCCAGACACCGAGCGGGTAGTTGGCCCAGCCATAGGACGGCTCGCCACGCGGCGGCACCTTGCCTGCGGTCAGGTCGTGAGCGCTCTTCTGGTCGAGACTGACGAGGCGAATGCGGTCGTCGTCGCGCATCGTCGCCGCCACGTAGACACCACGGTCCACCGCCATCGGCAACACATCGCCGCCGTTGTAGTCGAGGTGAGCGCCGACGAGATTGATGCGCCCAGGCGCGAAGAACATCCGGGCCGGGGCCGCCCCGAACTCACGGAGGAATCGCGCTCGGATTGCGTCGAGCAGTTGCTGTCGTTCCGTTCCGGTCATTCGTTACGCAAGAAGCCGCCGATCCTATAGCTTGCCCGACTCGCGCACCAAGCATCGAGCCCCATGTCCGAACGCATCCGCATCGCCTTCCGATTCGTTGTCGCGACCTTGGCCTTCTTCTCCCCGATCGGGGCGCAGGAGGACCAGCCAGCAGCAAAGCGAGCAGAGGAGGTTGCCGAGCCGACTGTCCAGCAGCAGGCGCCCGCGCCTCGATTCGTGCAGATCCTCTACCCGCAGGACAAGGAGACGGTCGTCGCGCTCGTCGACGGCTCGCCGATCTGGCTCGAGCACGTGGTGGCGCACCTCGACGAGCGTCATTACCCAGGCTTTGCGCGCCTGATGGCGGGCGAAGAAGGCAGTGGTTCGCCTGACGGCCGCCGCATCCTGCAGTCGGATCTCATCGCGCCGTGGGTCCGTCACTACGCGGACGTCAAGGCGCTCGAAGCCGAGGCCCGCGCACGCGGCCCGATCAACCAAGAACTGCTCGATGCCGCGCTGTCCGCTGCGCTCAAGAAGTCATTCGAGGACTACCTGCAGGCTTACACCGAGGACCTCACGCAGCGAAACCTGCCGACCGAACTGAGCCAGAAGCGGGTCGACAGTCTGCTCACCGACTTCCAGATGCGTTTTGGCCTCTCGTGCGAACTGCAAGGCTGGATCGACTACCTGCAGCCCATCGAGAACTGGAGCAACGCGCGCCTCAACGACTTCTTCCAGAGCAAGCCGCGCTACTTCGGTGGCGGCGTCACGATTCAGCACATCCTCGTTCAGAACCGCGACCCAGGCACCGGCATCCTGCTGCTGGAGAAGGAGCGCATCGCCGCGGCGACGCGACTGTCAGAGATCCAAAAGCGCATCGCGCCCGACGGCTCGAACTTCGAGGAGATCGCGCGGCAGTTCAGCGAGGACACGCGCACCGCAAAGGTCGGCGGGCTGCTGGAAAACGTCGAGCGCTTTGACCAGCGATTGCCAACCGTGCTTTGCCGAGTTGCGTGGTCGCTGACGGATGGCGAGATCAGCGGCGTCGTCGAGTCGCAGTACGGCTGGCACATCGTCCGTCGTATCGAACACGTGCAGCGCATGTTCATGCTGTTCACCGACGCGACGGTGCCGCTGGTCCAACGGATGCTGCAACGCGAGCTGCAAGAAGACCTGCTGTTTGCCGCGCGCAAGAAACGCGCAGTCGAGCTCAAGCTCTGAACAGCACACCCAGCGTGCTCAGAGCCAGTAACGCCAGACCAGCAACCACAGTGGGTTGAGCACTGTGACGAGGACTGCACGCCACCGGTAGCCGACTTTCCGCGTCTTGTGGCGGAACACACGCGCGCCGATCTCTGCCCCGACGCAGCCACAGAGCCACGTCACGAACAGCAGCGTCGACTCACGCACACGACGGCCGCCGCGACCCGAGCGCCACTTGTCCCAGCCGAACAGCAGGAACGCGAACGCATTCATGGCGACGACTGGCCAGAACACCCACCAAGGCATGCAGCGCATTCTCGCCGCGAATGGCGCTGCTTCCAGCGGCACGTGCCCTCGCTACGCTGCAGAACCCATGACTGCGCCGATCACCGCCGTCGACATCGAACGCGCTGCCGCAGCGATCTGTGGCCACGTCGTCCGCACGCCGCTCGTGCCGGCGCCGCGACTGTCTGCGCAATACGGCTGTGAGGTGCGCCTCAAACTCGAGAACCTGCACAACACCGGTTCCTTCAAGGACCGCGGCGCTTGCTACAAGCTCCAACAACTCAAGCAGGAGGGAGTGCAAGGCGTGGTTGCTGCCTCCGCTGGCAATCATGCTCAGGGTGTCGCATGGCACGCGACCAGGCAGGATCTGCCAGCGACGATCGTGATGCCGCTGACGACTCCGTTCTCCAAGGTCGAGCGCACCGAGGCCTATGGCGCACGGGTCGTGCTCCACGGCGAATCGGTGGCGGAGGCGCAGGATCGCGCGCACGAGATCGCCGAGATGGAGGGCTTTGCATTCGTGCCGCCCTACGACGATCCACAGGTCATCGCAGGCCAAGGCACCTGCGGTCGTGAAGTCCTCGAGGACTGGCCAGATGTCGAGTGCGTCGTCGCGCCGATCGGCGGCGGCGGGCTGCTCGCCGGAATCGCAATCTGGTTCGAAGCGCATCGCCCACAAGCGCGCATGTTCGGCGTGCAGACAATGGGGTGCCCGTCGATGCGCGCGGCAGTGCGCGGCGAAGAGCCGGGGACCTTGCACACGCTGACCCTCGCCGATGGCATCGCGGTGAAGCGACCCGGCAAGATCACGACTCCGATTCTCGCAAGACGATGCGAGGACATCCTGCTCGTCGGCGAAGCCGAGATCGAGCACGCGGTGCAGACGCTGGCGTCGCAGAACAAGGTCGTCGCCGAGGGCGGCGGCGCAGTGCCGCTGGCGGCGCTCGCTCAAGACCCGACTCGGTTCCAGGGCAAGAAGGTCTGTCTCGTCATCAGCGGCGGCAACATCGACCGCCGCATGCTGTCGACCGTGCTGCTGCGCGGCCTTGCGCGCGACGGCAAGGTCGCTCGGCTTCGCATCGAGATCCAAGATCTCCCGGGCGTGCTGTCGCGAGTGACGCGCCTCATCGGCGACACCGGCGCCGACATCATCGACATCGACCACCAGCGCACCTTCTCTCACTTGCCGCCGCGTTGCGCGGAACTGCAGGTCGTGCTCGAGACTCGCGGACAGACGCACGTCGAGCGGATCCTGCAGGTCTTGCAACGCGAGGGCTTTCCCGCACGCGCTACTTGATCACCGGAGCTGACGGCCTGTTCCCCAGGCAGATCAATCGCTCCGTGAGTTCGTCCAGATCGCTCCCCGCAAGGCCGGCCGACGAGTCGAGAGTCAAGACAGCTCGGGCCAGCGACCGCGCAAACGATGGGCGCGAGGCGATCGCGCGAGCAAGTGCCGGTTCGCGCCCGATCCGCGCTTCGAGATCCACAAGGCGCAACCGCTCCGGACGGATCACCACTGGCCAACCGGCATGAGATGCTCCGCCAGCCTTGTCCTCCACCGTCGGGCCTTCCGTGTCCATCCGTTCCACCTTGCCGTAGTCCATCGAAGTCTCAGGGTGCCGCCTGTGGCCCACCGGACGCCACATTGCGTCACGAACTTCGAGATGCCGCCGACAGCTCGCGTGGATTCCTTCCTCGATGCTTCACGCCAAGTCGACGGCGCGCAACCAGCCGCGTCTGCCGTTGCATTTCACGTCACTTCGCAGCGTTCTCGCGCGCGGCCAACTCCAGAGCGACGTCGATGTCCCACTCGACCTTCTCGCCGTCGCGGATGGCACGCGTGATGCGAACCTCCGGCTTGCCGGGTTCGCGAATCACAATCGTGTAGCTGTCCGGCGGAACGGATCCGAACTCATACCAGCCGCTGGTCTCGACTGAGTCCTTGCTCGCCATCAGGCGCTTCATCACCGAGAACGTGGACACGCGCGACACGACCGCCTTGCCAGTGCCGTCGAGCAACGACACGTAGGCCAGCGGGATCTGCGACTTCTCGACGTTGGTCGCACGAGCGCGGATGGTGGCGCCGCGAACGATGCGCAGTTGCACGTCGACAGTCGCCGCTTCGGCCACATCCACGTCCTGCAGCTTGCCCGCCTGCAACGCTTCGGTGTCGACGCGCAGGTCGTAGACACCAGGTGTCACGCCCTCGATCGAGAACCGGCCGTCGTCACCCGTGACGATGGGCGCCTCCTGCATGCCGAGCAAGCTCGCGAACATGCCGCCTTCCTTCTTCTGCGGCTTCGACGTCTCGGCGTAGTGGATCTCGGCTGCACGAACCGGAGCGCCCGAGCCATCGACGACGATGCCCGTGATGCGGCCAGCGAGCGGAACCGTGACTAGGAGTCCTTCGACGTTGGTCGCGCCATCGACGACCACACCGACTACCTCCGTGGACCCGTAGCGCTTCTCACCATCACCGCCTCGACGGCCGCCGCGGCGCGCGCCAGCGCGCAGGCGATAGGTGCCTGCGGACACGCTGCGCATCTGGAACTCGCCCTTGTCGTCGGTGCGAGCTTGGCTGAGTCCGCCTTGCGCGATCATCCCGATCAATCCTTCTTGCAGCCCGGTGCCGCCTTCATCAGCGCCGAGCGACACCTGCATGCCGACGACCGCGTTGCCGGCCGAGTCGATGACGCGGCCGCTGACCCCGCTGGTCGGCAGATCGAGATCGAGGCGCAGCTCGGTCTGGCCCTCGGGGACCTCCACGGTCAGCGATGTCTGCACCGGCCGACCCTGGAAGCGCGAGATCTGCGCGACGTGAGAACCAGGCTTGATGCCAACCAGCTCGTAGCGCCCGTCGCTGCCCGCAGCGTTCGCGCGAACGCCCATGCCGAGGATTCCGTCGCGATCCTGACCGAGCATCGTGACGAGCGCGCGCGGAACCGGCGCTCCGCCTTCGCGAACGATGCCGAAGACGCGCACTCCGTCCTCGGTCTCGTCGGCGATATCGAGTTGGACAGTCTTGCCCTGCTTCACGGTCGCCGTCTTGAGCCGCATGTTGCTCATCAGCTCGAGCGGAATGTTGTCGGCGCGCTCGTCCATACGCGACTTGAAGACCACGTATTGGCCCGGCGCGAGACCGTCGATGACGTAGTGGCCGCGCTTGTCGGTGGTCGCGCTGCGCAACGTGCCGCTTTGCATCGAGAACGCGGCGATCACCGCGTCGACGAGCGGGCGTTGCAGCGCGCCGGTCACGTTGCCTTCGATCGTTCCGCCGGCTTCGACTTTGATCTCGATCGGCGGGACCGGCTGATCCGCGACGATGTGCACATCCTTGGCCGACGACTTGGCGATGTCCGGATGCCGCGCCGTGAAACGGTAGTCGCCAGCGGACAGCGCGCCGATCTTGAATCGCCCTTGGCTGTCGGTCATCGAGCTCTTGCGGCCATCCGCGGCGGAAAGGCCGAGGAAGTCCATGTCTTCCGGGTCGATGTCGAACTGAAAGAACCGTCGGTCCTTTCTCTCCTTCTGGCGGTAGGCAGTGACCTGCGCATCCGCGATCGGCTTGCCGGTCCCCGCATCGACCACCGTGCCAGAAGCGGCGATGCCGAACGACATCGTGAATGCAAGCTCGTCGGATACCTGGCCCGCCGTGAGCGTGACTTCGCAGTTGTCGGGATCGAGGTAGCCCTCTGCGCGCACTCGCACCCGGATTTCCCCGGGCGGCACGCCGTGCAGTTCGAACCGACCGTCGTCGTCCGCAACCTCGCGCCACGCGCCATCCATGCTCATGCCGCGGTCCGTGATCGTCTGACCTTCTGGCAACTGGATCGTCACGTCGCGAGGCTGGCCGTCACGCTGCCATGAAGGTCCGCTCATGCCGTCCGCGCGGCGACCGCGATTGACGCTGGCTTCTGCTGGCTTGCCGCCTTCGTTTGCGACCGCGTCCTTTGTTGGCTTGGGCTCGCTCGATCGCGTGTCGACACGGAATCGCGCAACCGGTTTGTTGTCGCTATCGACGACACGACCGCGCACCACGCAGCCGCGCTGGATCTCGACCTCGATCGCCGGCTCGTCGAGCTTCACGCCCATTCGAGTTGCGGTCGTGTAGCCGGGCTTGCTGGCCTGCACCACCAGCCGCTCGCCAGTCATCCCCTTGCAGGTGAACTTGCCTTCCGAGTCGGTCGCGACTTCGACGCGGCGGATCTTGAGCATCATCTTGAGGAACTGCGGGTCGTCGGGCCGCTCCCACGGACGGATTTCGACCTTGGCGTTCGCAACTGGCTGCTTCTGGTCATCGACCACTCTGCCGTTCACCGTGCGACCATCGCCGAGCCGCAGTTCGAGATCGGGATAAACGCCGCCGTCGACGACAGCGAGATCCTCGATCTGCGACGGAGCGAGACCGTCTGCCGCAGCAACAAATGCGACGCGACCCGCCGCGACAGGACGAAGCGAGAAGCGACCCTCTTCGTCGGTCGTGATCGGCTCGCTGCGGCCGTCCGCCGAGAACAACACGCGGCTGATGTCGAGGTAGACCATCGCGACGCTGGCCCCCGCCAGTGGCTTGCCGTCCGGCGACAGCACGATGCCAGCGACCATCGCGCCTTCGTGACCGCGAACCGTGACGCTCGTGACCTGACCAGTCGCGACGTCGACTCCGTGCACTTCTTCGAGCGCCATCGTCGCATGCGACGCTGACACGACATAGCTGCTGCCCGGAGGCACGCCGGGCATGTCGAATGCGCCGTGCGCATCGGTGACCGTCTCGAGCCAGCGGTATCTGCGCTCGGTCAACTGGCCGAGGAATGCATTGAGGCCAGGCCGCAGACTCACCGCCGCGCCAACCATCGGCGCGCCATCGGCGCCGAGCACGACACCCCGCACGCGGCCACCGGGATAGGCCCGCAGCTCGATGCCTTCGACCATCTGGCCATCGGCAAGGCGCGCCGTCGTCGGCGTGCGCACATAGTGACCGTCGCTGCGACCATCGAGGAATACGATGCCCGTCGCGAGCCCCGTCAGTTCGAACGAGCCGTCGGGACCGCTCGTCGTGCGCGCGAGGATCTGCGCCGGCCGATGCGTCTCTGTGAACATCCCGTCCTGCAGCAAGCCACGGAATCGATTCAGCAGCGGTTCGAACGACGGTTGGTGTTTGAGCGCCAGCACCTCGACACCTGGGAGCGGCTGCAAAGTTTTCGCGTCGAGCACGACGCCGCGCACTCCGGTTGGCTTGGTCGAGGACTGCAACAGCAGACGGGATGCGTCCGCCGGATCCCTTGCGTCGACAGTCGCGGCGGCGAGGCCACCCTGCGCCGCGTCGCTCGCAGCCCCGTCCGCAACGCCTGCCGCGCTGGGAATGCCCGCAGTTTCGTGATCCCCGCCAAACTGCAGCAAGACGAGCAGGCTCAGCAGTGCGGCGAAAGCGCCGAGGGTCAGGACGGTCTTGTTGCGCATGGGACGATCAGCAGCGACGGAAACTCGGCGAGGCGCGCCCGTGGCCGGACCAGCGAGGATCCTGTCACAGCCAGACAACGCGGCGCAGATGGTATCCCTTCCACGGGCAAGCCGCGCATTGCGACCAAGCAGCAGTCGAATGCGGATTGGCGGAGAAAGCTGAGCTGCGAGCCCGGAGGAGATCGAAGGCACGCGCGTCCCCGATCGCGTCGCAATCGAGCACAGAGATCCCAGCACTCCGGCCGACCGCGTTTGCGAATACCGACCCTCTACCGTCAGTGCGCAAGCGGCAGTTCGAGCAAGAACTCGCTGCCGTCAGACCCCGATCGGTCGAGCCGGATCCGGCCGCCGTGCGCTTCGACAATGCGTCGGCAGATCGCCAAACCCAGCCCCGTGCCTGAGGATTTCGTCGTGAAGTATGGCTCGAACAGGCGCTCGCGAACGGCTGCATCGAGGCCCGGTCCGTCGTCGGCAACGCGCACCTGCGCGAAGTTGCCGTCGACCGATGACGAAATCCGAACGGTCGCGCCGCCCGGCTTCGCCTGCGCTGCGTTCTGTAGCAAGTTGACGAACACCCGACGCATCTCGTGGGCGTCGACCAAGACACAGGCGGCGCCCGCTCCTGGCTCGAGCAAGACCCGCAGCGCGCCAGCGGCAAACAGCCCCTCGGCGGCGTTGGCTACGCCACGCAAACAGTCGTCGATGCCGACGCGGTCGCGAGCACGCGACGGAGTCCCGGCGAACTGGCGGAAGTCGTCGGCGATGCGCGCGAGTTCGTCCGTTTGCGCTTCGACGGTGCGAGCAAGCCGGTCAGCAACTGCGTCGGCGCGTGGGTCGTTCTCCGATCTTGCGCGCAGCAACAGTTGCGCAGCCATGCGCATCGGCGTCAGCGGGTTCTTGATCT
>SXGT01761938.1_pt1 | contig 29891 bp, 20 predicted proteins | sample 3176221 | NCBI WGS metagenome assembly SXGT01 (sample SAMN11356862, study PRJNA531348) | freshwater metagenome | isolation source: freshwater sample F1-120 | place: China: Fuxian Lake, Yuxi | collected 2017-12-25 | reverse complement strand
TCGCGCCCGCATCGAGGTGCCCATGTCGCGTCCGCCCGTGCCGCACCTCATCAAGATGCTGCTGCCGGTCGTCTGCGTGGTCCTGTGCGCGAGCATGATGTTCCTGTTTCGCCCCGCCTACGTGGACAGCCGCGTGGAGCTCGGGATCACCTCGCTCCTCACTGTGGTCGCGCTCCAGATGACGCTCGGCCAGGAGCTGCCCGTAGGGCGAAGCGCGGTGGGCTCCTGAGGCTCGCCGGTCAGCGTCGCGGCGACTTCCCGGTGAGCGCCGTAAACGCGTGATAGCCCATCCAGCGCAGCGGCTCTGGGGGGATGCCGCGCAGCGGGGCCTGGTAGAAGGGAAGATCGCGCCAGGGCTCAGGATGGTCGGAGTAGAGGTCGCACAGCACCCGACCCGCGAGGTTGGCCAAGGTGATCCCGTGGCCGCTGTATCCGACGGCGTAGTACACATTCCGGTGCGCGCCGGTCACCCCCATGCTGCACATACGGCTCATCGTGACGCCCAGGGTCCCGGTCCACTGGTGATCGAGCCGAACGTCGCGGGCGCCGGGGAAGTACTTGTCGAGGATGGACCGAACGAAGCGATGCGCGGGCTCCGTTGAACCTACCGGAGTGGTTCGGCTGCCATAGTAGTAGGAGTAGGCGGCGTTACCTCCGCCGCCGAAGACGAGCCTCCCCTCGGCGGTCATGCTCGCGTACGCAATGCGGTCGAGGTCATCGCTGAACCCAGCGAGCTCGCCCCAACCAAGCTCGCGCCACCGCTCCGCGTCCAGCGGCTCCGTAGCGACGCAGTGGGAGTGAAGCGGCAGGATACCGCCGCGGAAGTAGCCCAGTGACGGAGTATGTGCGTTTGTGGCCAACACCATGGCGGGCGCCTGGACCGATCCCTCTGGGGTACTCAGGCGGTGACTGGCGCCCTCTTCGATCGCGATCACAGGCGAGTCCTCGAGAACCGACACCCCCCGGGCCAACAGCACGCCGCGGAGACCGTGGAGCAGATCGAGACCGTGGATGCGGCCGGCCGTGGGATCGAAGATCGCGCCGACCACCCCGGTGGCGCGCAGGCGAGCGTCCAGCGCCGCGCCGGAGAGGAACCGGATGGGGAGGCCGAACGAGGCCAGGGTCTCTGCCTCCTTGTGCGCGGCCTCGGCGCGGCGCATGTCCGTGAGCGCCTCCGCGCAGCCATCTCGCCGGAAACGCAGAGGGAACCCGTGCGCGACGGCGAGGCCCTGGATCCAGTCCATCGTCTCGGAGGTGAGGCTGTAGAGCCGCCGCGCGCGCTCGGGGGACTCGAGCTCGGGCCCGTTGATCCAGTGCAGCACCATGCCCGCGTTGCGGCCCGAGGCGCCATTGCCCACGCGCTTGGCCTCCAGCACCACGACCTTCTTCTCGGGAAACCGCTCGGACAAGTGATACGCGGTCGAGAGCCCCGTAAACCCAGCCCCGATGACCACCAGGTCGGCCTGAAGGTCACCCCGAAGCGGCGCGAGCGGCGGGCCCGGATTCGAGGTGGCCGCCCACACGGAAGAATTTTCGTCGACGTCGGCAAACACGGCGCGCGGCATGGTCGGGAGCTTGGCCCGCTCACCGGTGCCTGTCCACCGAACACACCGAACACGCGCCGTCTTGCGTTCCGCCGCGGACTCCTCGAAGCTCGCAGCGGACATCGCCTAAGGACCGCCACTTGCTTCCCTCGAGCCGCCGCCTTCGACTCTGCATGAAGGACCTCTACCACCAGGACGTGGTGGAGATGATCGAGCGCGAGACCCGCGCGTTCGAGATGCGCGAGATCCTCGAGCCCGGCGACCCCGACTTCCCCGCGGCCTACAAGATGCTCTGGGACGCCTTCGGAGCCGACGGCGAGATCGAGCAGCGGGACGACATCGAGCGCTTCCTGAGAGAGGACGCGTTCGAGCCCACACCAAACGGCACGTACATCCGGTTCTTCCTCATCGTGGGGCGCGACAAGGAGGGCAACATCCTCGGAGTCCGCGACGGATCGATCCTGATCAACCCGAGCTACGACGCCGACTTGTGCGTGGTGTACCTGGCCCACCTCTACATGATCCCAAGGGCGCGCGGTACGGTGCTCTCTTACGAGCTGCGCATCGCCCCGGTCGAGATCGCCATCGACTACCTGAGGCAGCTGCACCTCCGCGGCTGCATCAAGCTCCCGGCGCCAGAGCAGCCCGGCCGCAACTTCGGGATGAACATCACGCTCGCGGCCGAGATGGAGTACTACTGGCCCTCCGACCCGGTGTCCTGGCAGCGCATCCTGTTCTACGGCCGCGGCGGCTTCGACGTGCTGAACCCGGCGCACGTGCCGTACCTCCAGCCCGACTTCCGCGAGCGAACGGGCGTCCGCGTCACGGGCGCCAAGCCCATCCCGCTGATGATCCTGGTGCGCCGGATGGGCCGAGAGCGGCAAGCCACCATGCCGATCGAAGAGGCCTCCGCGATCACGCGGCTCCTCTACGACGACTTCGCCTGCCACTGGAAGCCCGAGGAGCTGGAGTCCAGCCTCCAGCGGGTGCTCAACGGGCTCGAGGCGCGCGCTCGACGTAAAGACTTCGTGGAGCTGCTGCCCCTGCCCACGGGCGCGAAGGACCTGAACCGAATCCGGCCGCTGTACCGGTTCTCGGTGTACCAGAAGGTCTACAAGGGGATCTCCGAGGCGGTGGACGAGCTATTGCAGCACCCCGATCGCCAGCTCCTGCGAAACCCGGCCTATCTGGACTACGAGCTGAGGAAACTAGCCGCCTATCTCGAGAGCCGGCCGCGCTACATCTACCCGTCGCGCGACAAGGGCTTCACCTGGGAGGGCAACCCCGACCCCTCGCCGGAGGAGGGCTGAGGCGCGCAAGGCGGCAGCCGCCGCCTTACTTCTGAGCCGCTCTTGGCTCTACTTCTCGACGGCGAGGCTGATGGCGAGCGCGAGCGTCGCTTCATCGAGCCCCTTGCCGGTGGGGGCCAGCCCCAGAAACACGAGCCCATCTCCAGAGGCGGTCTCTACGACTAGGTTGTTGGCCTCGACTGGCTGCCCTTTCTTCTGAGCCTTCATGAAGAAAATCATCGCCTTCATCCCCTTCACGGGCACCTCGCGAAGTTCTCCGTCGGTGCCCAGCTCTTCGAGGTCGCGGTTGTGATCGTTCAGGAGCTTCTCGATCTCCACCTCCGCCTTGTCCTTTGCGACGTGGTGCGCAACGAACGAGGCCCCATCCGGCCCTGAGAAGACGACCTTGGCCCCCTCTGCCTTCGCCTTCCAGCCGTCCGGCGGGCGCACGCTGATCTTGGAGGTGCCCAGCGAGACGCGGTCGGCCGCAGAGGCAACAGCGGGCGAGAGCGCAATGAACAGGGCGATGATGGCACGCATGGGAGCTCCTCTAGGACCCGGGCGGGCCGGGCAGTCGGACCGGGCACGAGCCGGTGCCCGCAATCTAACCGCGCGGGTACCAACGGTCGAGGCGGTGTGGGATCCCCGTGAGACCGTGAAGCGAGTGGGTTCCGGTTACGCGATTGGGCCTGAGCAGACCGCTCCCGAGTGGTTGTGGGAGGGGCCGGGGATCAAAATACTGCGCCAACTCCAAAGGACGCGTCGAGCAGCCCTTGGCTCGAGCCATCGTCCAGCGGATGCACAAGGGCCAAGACGCCCAGCTCGTAGACGCACGCGACGCCCTCGCCGCACGGGTGCCTCACGGCCAGCGACCCGCCTGCGAACAGGTAGTGTTGGTCATCCGGCCAGCCGGTGAGGGGGGTCCCGTAGCGGACACTAGGGCGAAACGTGAGCGCGGTGGTCGACGTCAAATCGAACGTGAGAGGGAGGCCGCCGTCCACCCACGCCGCGAGCGCCACGCCCGGGTAGACAAAGAGCGTCAGCCCACCCGCGGCGCTCACCGCCAGGTGGACATCCGATCCGTCGGGGGGTGTGAGCAGGAACTTGGCGCCCCCACCGACTGAGGCGGCGTTCTTGTAGCCCAGGTCGATGTCGGTGCCTGTGGACAGCTCTACACGCCCGCCCAGGGCCCAGCGCCACCATGCCGCGAAGGTGACGTTAGGCGGGGCGTAACCCCAGGTGTCGCCGGGGCCGTAGTCATAGTCTGACGAGTCGTCCGATTCTGACTCGTAGGCGGCGCCCATTGTCACGCTACCGGCGAGCACTGTGGCGGTCTCCGGCCGCGCGCCCTCGAAGCGAAGCGCAGGGCCCGGCACGCAGCCGGCGAATACGACGAGTGATAGTGAGAGGGCTAGGGGTAGAAGACGCACGCTGGGAGCTCCGCCGGTTGTCGACCACCGGTTGTCGACGACTTGTTGCCGACGACCTGTTGCCGACGACACTACAGCGTCACCCTACACGCGTTCGAACGCCACTGCAGCTTCCGGCGTCCGAGTCGCGGGGGAATCCTCTCGAAAGGCTGGCGCCTCCACGCCGCTTTTCGTGCTAGGCTCGCGGGTTGCGACGCCCTTTTTACGAGGAACTCCATGCGCAGCCCCCCGTCCATTCTCGAAGGTTCCCCGCGAAGCTCAATAGGCGCTCGCCACCTCGTCGTGCTCGCGGCTGCGCTCTTCGCTGCGTGCGGCGGCGACGGTGACTCGCGGGGCGCTGGCGACTCGAGCGGCGGCGGGGCCACCCCGGGCCCCGACACCCAGCAGCCGGCCGTCGATACGACGCCTGGACCCGGCGTAATCGACGTCGCCCCAACGGTGCCCGACGTCGACCAGACGGTCCTTGGCGTGATCCAGGTCGATCCGGGTGTGGGCGCAACGAAGGGCGGCGACGTCGTCACGGTCATCGGCTCCGGCTTCGTCGACGGCGAGGTGGCCGTCTACTTCGGTCCCTCGCTGGCCTCCGACGTGTTCGTCGTGTCCAGGACCCACCTCATCTGCACCACGCCGCCCGCGGAGCCCGGCCTCGTGGACGTGCGCGTCTCGCGGCCCAGCACGGACGAGTCCGCCACGCTCCCGCTCGGCTTCCGCTACCAGTCGCCGGTCCTGATCACTGCCGTTGAGCCCAACGAGGGACACGTGTCCGGCGGGCTCCCCGTCACGCTCTCCGGCAGCGGCTTCCTGCGTGGCGTCGACGGCGTCCTCTTCGGCGGACGCGCGGCCATCGGCCTGGTCGTTGTGGACGACCGGACTCTGCAGCTCACCACGCCGCCGGGAGACCTCGCGGGAGCCGTCGACATCCGCATCACCGCGGTCGATGGCTCGGGCGAGCTGTCGGACGGCTTCACCTACTTCGACTCCCCGCGCCTCGACACGGTCACCCCAGGCATCGGTCCCACTGCAGGAGGCACCGAGGTGCAGCTGCTCGGCGCCGGCTTCACCGAGGACAGCGTGGTTCGTTTCGGCGACGCCACGGCCACCAAGACCACCTTCGCCCACACCGGCCTGATCATGGCGGTCACCCCGCCCGGCGCTGGCCTGGTCTCGGTCACCGTCGAGACCGCCCGCGGGACAGCGGGGCTGGCCAAGGGCTTCGTGTACGCCGATCCGGTCAACGGCGTGGTGCTACACCTCGCCCAGCCGGACAAGGGCAGCGTCCTCGGGGGCACCCCCGTCTCCCTCGTGGTCACGGGGCTCACCGCCACCACAGGCGTCGTCGCGCGTTTCAACGGTGTGCCCGCGCAGGTCGTTGCGGTCGAGCCTGCCAAGAGCCGCGTGCAGGTGATCGCGCCACCGGGCTCCCCGGGCGCGGTCGACCTCGCCATCGAGAGCTCCGACGGGAACGCGGTGCTCCCGGGCGGCTTCACGTACGTCGCAGCGTTCGACGTGGTGGCCGTGTCGCCTCCTGGCGGCCCCATGGCGGGCGGCACCTCGGTCGAGATCGTGGGACACGGCTTCAAGGACGGCGCCAACGTACGGATCGGCGCCCTCCCGTGCGCCGCCGTCGAGGTGAAGAGCCCAACGCTCATCGCTTGCGTCACGCCGGCCGGGAGCCCGGGCTCCGCCGACGTCCGCGTCAAGCAGGGGTCCGCCGAGGCCCTCCTCGAGGACGGATACACGTTCATCCCGCCCACGATCGGCGTCTACGCGGTCACGCCGAACAAGGGCGCGCAGGCCGGCGGCACCTATGTCTCCGTGCTGGGTGCGGGCTTCGAGGCGCCGATCGAGGTGCGCTTCGGAGGCAAGCTCGCCACCCATGTCACGGTCGAGAGCCCCACGCACATCACCTGCCGCACACCGCCCGGAGAGGTGGGGACGGTCGACGTGGACGTGAGCTCCGACGGCGTACAGTCCACGCTGTCGCAGGCGTATACATACTTCGATCCGCTCTCTCTGTTCGGCGGCACCTGGGGGCCCGGCGTCGAAGGCTCTGTCAACGTGACGGTCATGGACACGGGCGGCACCCCGCTGCCGGACGCGTACGTGATCTTGGCCGTGGACGCGGACACGCCGTACCAGGGCTACACCAACTCCGACGGCCAGATCACGTTCAGCGGCCCCGACGTGCTCGGTACACAGATGGTCAGCGCGTCGAAGCCGGGCTACGAGTCCGCGTCGGTCATCCGGTTCGACGCCACCAACATCACCCTGGCGCTTCAGCCGATCCCGCCCCCGTCCTCGGGGCCGCCGCCGCCCGGCGCCACCGTCAGCGGGCGCGTCTTCGGCCTCGGCAAGTACGTTGTGATTCCGGAGGGCGACTGCGACTTCAAGCAGCAACCGGACGGACAGTGCCAGCCCTGCATCGCTGACGCCGACTGCCCCTCCGCCGCGGGCACCTGCACACCCCTCGGCGGCGAGACGTTCTGCACGGCCTCGTGCCTCTCGGACCTCAACTGCCCCACCGGCTTCGGCTGCCTGGCGGTGTCAGGTGTGTCGGAGGGCCAGTGTCTCCCGGTTCCGGGGAAGAAGCAGGCTCGGTGCTACACCTCGCTGTACAGCATGTTCTCTCCGCTCCCCGAAGCGGACGCCGAGCTGGCGGGGATCGTGAACGACGACGGGACCTACGAGATCGGAGCCCCGCTGGGTGAGACCGCGGTGATCTGCCTCGGCGGCTTCGTCAACGAGACCAACCCGGACCCGCTCTCGAACTTCACGCCCGTGGCCGTCGGGGTGGCGCGTCACCTCATCATCGCGCCGGGCCCGAACCCCAATAAGGACGTCACGCTCAACCACCCGCTCACGCGCACCCTGAAGATCAGGCTCGACGACCCGCCGCACAACCCGGACATCGGGCTCGAGTACACCGCGGCTCTGGTCTACTGGAACTTCGGCTCGGACGGCGGCTTCATGCACCGCAGCTTCCAGGACATCGGCTACCTCGGCTTCAGCGACCCGGTCCTCACGGTCGACGCGCAGCCCGAGGGCTTCACCGGTGATCTCTACGATGCGCGCTTCGAGATCCTGGGCATCACTCTCGCGCTCGGAGACGACAACACCCAGCTTCCGGCCAGCTTCACCTACCTGCGCAACATCGTGGAGATCGAGACCGGCTCGGCCTACGAGCTCACGGCGGGGCAGTGGACCAGCACGCCGGGCGCAGTGGGTCGCACGGTCAACGACATCGCGGGCACGGACATCTCGGACCTTTGGGCCGTTGGCGACCGGGGCGCAATCCTGCACGGCAAGAACGGCGCCTGGGCCGTGCAGCCGTCACCCACGACTCAGCCGCTCTACGGGGCGTTCGCCGCGTCGGCCACCGACATCTGGGCCGTTGGCGACGGCGGCACCGTGCTCCGCTTTGGCGGGACGCTCTGGGAGACCGTGGACGTGGGCGCGGGCACCTACGACGAGCTCCGCGGGGTGTTCGGCTTCGCCCCGAGTGACGTCTGGATCGTGGCAGGCGGCTGGTCCGGGTTCTGGCACTGGGACGGGGTCTCGTTCACGCGGACCTACAGCGGCTCGGCGGACCTACGAGACGTTCATGGGCGAGACGGCCTGCTCGTCGCGGTGGGGAGCTACGGCGCGCTGAGACACCTCGAGAACGGTGTGTGGGTCCCGAAGTTCGGCCCGAACACCACCGCTGACCTCGAGGCGGTCCACGTCGTCAGCGCCACCGAGGCCTACGCCGTGGGCCAGGGCGGGGTAGCGTGGCGATGGGACGGCGTCGCGTGGACGGCCATGGTCACGCCCACGACCCGCGCGCTGCGCGAGGTGTACGCGCTCGGCTCACAGAACGTGTACGCCGTGGGCGACGCGGCCACGCGGCTCCACTTCGACGGCAATGCGTGGACCGACCAGACGGTGACCGGCGAGACCTCTTACACCGCGCTGCTGTCGCTCTGGGGCGACCCCGACACGGGCGAGGCCGTCGCCCTCGGCGCGAACGAAGTGCTGATGGGACCCATGCTGCGGGTGCCGGAGAATCAGAACCCCGAGGACGGCGCGAAGATCGTTGGCGATCACATCAGCTTCACCGTCGACCCGTCCGGCGTGCCGGCGCACTTCAACTACATCACCGTGACGATCCCCACGCTGATGGGCGAGACGCCCGTCTGGACGATCACGACCGACGGCGATGTCTACGACTTCACGTTGCCTGACTTCGAGAACATCGAGGGCACGCCCGGAATCGCCACGGGCAACACGTACATCCTCCGGATCTTCCGAGTGTTCAAGGAGGAGTTCACCATCGACAACTACGACTTCTCGGACCTCGACACCACCCGTTGGCGGTCCTGGGCAATCGATGCGACTACGTTCAGCAAGTAAGCTCTTCCTCGCGTTCGCGCTGGCCTGCGCCTCCCCAGACGGGAGCACCTCGAACGAGGTGGTCACCCCGAACGACGTCGAGGTTCCGGTCGACACGGCCTCCCCCCCGGACACCAGCGGTCCGGAAGACATCGAGGAGCCCGCCGAGCTGCCGATACCCGACACCGACGAGCCGCCGCCGGAGTCTCCGTGGACGCTCGAGCGCCTCAGCACCTCGGATACGCTCCGCGCCATCTGGGGTCCCGGCGATGGAACCTATGTGGCCGTGGGCGATCGGGGTGCGGTCGTCGTGAACAATGGCGCCACCTGGGCGCCTGTGAGCCGCCTCACGGCCAAGGATCTCCATGGGGTGCACGGCCTCCCCGCAGGGGCCGCCAATCACCCCGCGGAGGCCTGGGTCGTGGGCGACGATGGCGCGGTCCTGCGTCGCGACGCCGCGGGCTGGAACCGGCTCGTGTCCGGCGTCACCGACTCGCTGCGCGACGTGGCGGCGGTCAGCCGGGACGAGGTCTACATCGTGGGCCTCGAGGGCCGCATCCTCCGGTTCGACGGGGCCTCGTTCCAGACCGAGCTGTCGAACACTCTGTCCGACCTCTTCGCGGTGGTCGTCCCGGATGGCGCCGCGCCCATGGCCGCAGGGAGCGGCGGGCGAGCCTTCAAGCGCCAGGGCGGCGCCTGGATCCAGCTTCAGGCCGCGGGTCCCACCGTCGAGCTGCGCGACCTGTTCGCCACCAGCGGCAAGTTCGTCGTGGCCGTGGGCACCGAGGGCAACATCCTGGTCTCCACTGGCGGCGGGTTCGGGCTCCAGGTCTCGAACGACGTCGATCTTCACGCGCTCAGCGGCGTCTACGGAGTGTCCGACAAGTCGGTCGTGTGCGTCGGCGACGAGGGGACCGTGATCGAATACGACGGCGACAAGTGGACCGTGGTGCCGGCAGAGGGCCCGCTCTACAGCGCCACCACCTGGAATGACGTCGCTGGCCACTCCGCGGGAGACGAGCGCGTCGCATACGCCGTTGGCGAGAGCGGCGCGATCCTGCGCTACGACGGCAGCCTCTGGCGCGACGAGCGCAGCGGCCCGGACGTGGCCCTGCGCGCGGTCGCTCCCACGGTCGAGGGAGGGCTCCTCGCCGTTGGCGAAGCGGGGCTCGCCGTGGCCTGGCGTGCGGGCCATGGCTGGTCCGCGACCGAGCTCGGCACACGGGAAGACCTGAACGGCGTGGCCCGAGACGGCGTGCGGCTCCTCGCAGTGGGCGGTGGCGGCATGGTGCTGGCAGTGGGCGACGGTTTCAGCGCCACCCTCCTCGAGTCACCCACCACCAAGGAGCTGCAAGCCGTCAGCTCGAACGGCGGCACCGCCCTCGCGGTGGGCGACGCTGGCGCCGCCGTGATCATCGACGGCCTCGAGGTGGCGTCCGAGAACCCGGGCGTCATCGTGGATCTCTTGGGCGTGGCGATGCGCCCGGACGGGAGCGCACTTGTGGTAGGTCGCGCCGGAACGGTGCTGGAGCGCTCGGCTGCGGGCAGCTGGACCGCGCGCGACGTGCCCACGTCCGTCGACCTCCACGCGGTCACCTTCACCGCGTCCGGAGCGATCGTGGTCGGCGACCACGGCACGGTGCTCGAACCCGATGGCGAGGGGTGGCGGCGAGCTTTCGAGGCGCCGGGCATGTTCCTCTACGGCGTTGTCGACTCGCCCAAGGGCGCGGTCGCGGTGGGCTGGGCGGGTCGAACCATCAGGCGAACCGAAGCGGGCTGGGGCGAGGAGCTGGGAGCCACCGCCAACGTGCTGGAGGGGGTCTCAACCACCAACGATGGGGAGGCCGTCGCCGTGGGTCATCAGGGGACGGTGGTGCGGTGGTGAGATACAGGTGCGCGCTGGCGGTCCTGGCGCTGCTCGGGTGTAACGAAGACGACGCGCGCTTCCCCGCGAAGACCGATGTCGCGGCCCCGCCCGGGAAAGACGTGGTCACACCGGCTGAAGATGTCGAGGCGCCTTCGCCGGACGCCGCAGGCGAGGAGATCGCCGTGGGCGATGACGTCGCCTCCGAAGACATTCAAGCGGACGTCCCGCCCGAGCCGCCGATCGGCTCGTGGGAAGCCGTACCGCTAGGCCTTGGCGAGGACTTCGTCCTGAAGGGCGTCTGGGGGAGCTCGCCGGACACCCTCGTGGCGGTGGGCAACAAAGCCACCGTGCTCGAGAAGGTCGACGGCAACTGGCAGCTCGTCCACCAGAACCTCGGACTCGACACGCTGAACGCCGTTTGGGGCAGCTCCGCGGACGACGTGTGGGCCGTGGGGGCGTATGGCGCCCTCCTCCACCGCTCCGCCACGGGCTGGACGATTGGCGCGGGCTGCTCCAGCGACGCGGCGTGTGACGACGGCAACGTCTGCACGATCGACAGCTGCGGCCCGGACGGCGAGTGTCGCTACGACGCCTCGGGTGTTTCGGGCTGCTGCGGCACCGAGCTCTTGACCGAGAGCTTCGAGGACGGCCTCGCGGGCTGGACCGTGGCCGATCTCACCGGGGCTGGTGTGGTCTGGCACGCCTCCACGGCGCGCGCGGTGGACGGTTCGACCTCACTCTACTTCGGCATCCCCGACCGAGAGTGCCCAGGCGATCCGGCTTCGCTGTGCCCCAACTTCGACGCTCAGGGCCAGGTGGTGTCCGCCTCGGCTACGTCCGCGCCGATCAAGCTGCCAGCTGCCAAGTCAGTCACCGCCTCCTTCAGCGTCTTCATCGATGCCGAGTCCAGCACCAGCTGGGACCGGTTCGAGCTGCGCGTGGTGGCCGGTCCGACTACCCAGACGGTCTTCACCAAGGAAGACGTCGGCGCGATCACGAACGGCGCCTTCGTCACGGCCGAGGCAGACCTCAGCGCCTTCGCTGGCCTCGAGGTGCGACTCGAGTGGTGGTTCGACTCGGTCGACTCCGGCGCGAATCAGTACGAGGGGGTCTACGTCGACGCATTGAGGATCAACTCGGAGTGCGGCACGGAGCTCGCGGCGCGCTTCCCCAGCCTATTCGGGGTGCACGGCTTCGCCTCCGACAACGTTTACGCCGTGGGCAACCAGGGGGTGATCCTCCACTACGACGGCGCGGCGTGGAAGCGCCAGACCGGCGGCGATACCGCGGATCTGTACGCCATCACCGGATCCGCCGACGAGCTGGTGGCGGCGGGCGCGAAGGGCGAGGTGCTCGCAACGCTTGGCGGTGGCGGCCTAACGGTGGACCGCGCCACGTATACGAACATCCGAGGCGCGGCGATCCTGGCTGATGGAAGCGCGATGCTGGCAGGAGACTTCGGCGTGGTCTCCGTCACCACCGACGGCGCATGGACCGACGTGGCGGCGGGGGTCGCGTCCACGCTCCACGACGTGGTGGCATTGCCTTCTGGCGGTGCGCTCCTCGTGGGCGAGGGCGGCACGATCGTCCGCTCCAACGGCGTCACGTTCACACCGGAGGCTTCTGGCACCACGCGGACGCTCTACGCGGCGTCCGTCACCAGCACCGAGACGCTGGTGGTAGGCGAGAAGGGCACCCTGCTGGTGGAGACCGAGGCCGGCTGGGACGACCAGTCCCTCACGGGCCTCGGCAGCGGCGCGGACTCCGAGCTGCGTGACGTGGTGTCGTTCCCCACGGGTCTCGCGGTCGCGGTGGGCGGCGGCGGCACCATCGCCGAGCGCGAGGGGGGCGTCTGGAACAAGGTGAAGGGCCCCACCACGTACGTTCTGCACGGACTCTGGGGAGCCAACGCCGACGACGTGTGGGCGGTCGGCAACGCCGGCACCCTCCTTCGTCGAACCGGCACCGGCTGGAAGGCCGAGACCAGCCCGACCAGCGAGTCGATCTACGACGTCTGGGGGCGGTCTGCATCGGAGGTCTACGCCGTGGGCGCCCAGGGCGTTCTGGCGCGCTGGGACGGGAACGCCTGGTCGCTCCTGCGCTCGGCCACCGTCGTTGCGCTACGCTCCGTCTGGGGCCCGGACGCGAGCGAGGTCTTCGCGGTGGGCGACGGTCCCACGGTGATGCGCTTCGACGGCCTCCTCTGGTCGGCGGTACCCGTCGAGGACAACCTGATCGACGGCGAGCCCCACCCGGTCGTGGGCTCGCTCTACGACGTCGGCGGAGCGGCCGGCAAGGTCTACGCGGTCGGTCAAGACGGGCTGCTGCTCGAGCAAGTGCTCGAAGACGGGCGGCGCTTCCGGCAGGTCCCGCTGGGGCCGCTCCCCACGTTCCGGGGCGTCGCGGTCTCGCCAGACGGGGCGGTGCTCCTGGTCGGCCGAGAGGGCACGGCCATGGTGCTCGACCCCGTGTTCGGCCTCCTTACCGAGCCCACGGGCAGCATCGCCCAGCTCTACGACGTCGTGCGCTTCCCAGACGGTGGCGCGGTCGCCGTTGGCGATCTGGGCACGATCCTCACCCGAACCGCTCCATGATCCCGGTTGAAGAGGCGCAGCGGCGGATCCTCGAGGGCGCCCGGCGCCTCGGCGTCGAGGTGCTCCCCGCGCGGGCCGCGCTCGGCCGCGTTCTCGCGGCGTCCGTGGTTGCGCCTCGCGCTTTCCCGGAGGGCGCGGTCTCGGCCATGGACGGCTACGCCGTGGCCGCCGCCTCGATAGAAGCAAACACTCCGTATCGCGTCTCGGCGATGGCGCCCGCTGGGGGCGTGCCTCAGGCGCTGGCGACGGGGACCGTGGTCCGCATCTTCACCGGGGCGCTGCTGCCGCCCGGCGCTGACGCAGTGATCATTCAGGAGAACGCCGACGTCGACGGCGATAGGGTCTCGTTCAGGAGGGGCGCGCTCCCGGGAGACCACGTTCGGCCGGCGGGACAGGACCTACGGGCGGGCGCGGTGGCCCTCTGCGAGGGGCAACGGCTCACGGCCGGGGCCCTGATGTTGTCCGCCAGCGTGGACGCGGTGGAGCTGCTGGTGGCTCAGGCCCCGCGCGTGGCCTTCCTGTGCACCGGCGACGAGCTGCGCGACCCGGGCGCCCCGCACGCCCCCGGGCTGATCGCCGAGTCCAACACGCCCGGGCTCGAGGCGCTCGCGCGGGCAGTAGGCGCGCGTGTCAGCCCTTCTCGGCGCGTGGAGGACTCGCTGTCGCGCACGATCGAGACGCTCGAAGCGCTGCTGGCTGACCACGACGTGGTCTTTACCGTCGGGGGCGCCAGCGTGGGCGATCGTGACCACGTGCGCCCTGCCCTGCTCGCCCTCGGGGCGGAGATCGACGTCTCGAAGGTGCGCCTCAAGCCGGGGAAGCCCGTGATGCACGCCCGTTTGGGGTCGAAGCGCGTGATCGGGCTGCCCGGCAACCCGGCCAGCGCGTTGGTCACGTTCGCTCTCTTTGCGGTGCCGTTGCTGCGCGCGCTTCAGGGTGACCGCCGTGTCCACGCCCCTGCGCTGCGGGTCGCGCTGGCGGCGCCGGCGCGGGCCACGGAGGACCGGGTCGTCGCCGCGATCGGGGCGCTGGAAGCCGGGGGCTTCTCGCCGCACGGGAACCAGGCCTCGGGCGCGATGACCGCGTTGGCTGCGTCGGACGGCTTCGTGCTCCTGCCCATGGTGAGCGGTCAGGTCCAGAGCGGCACGCTCGTCTCCTTCATCGCGTGGCCGGCCTGAGCGGGGAGTGTCCCGTATGTGCTACTTGCCGATGCAGAACTGCGAGAACACCCGGTCGAGCAGGTCGTCCGTGGTGGTAGCGCCCACGATGGTCCCCAGCTGCCAAACGGCCTCGCGAACATCAACGGCCAGCAGCTCAGGTGCCGCGTGGGGCGCCTCAAGCGCCTTCCTGAGAGCGCCCGCGGCCTGACTCAGCGCGGCGTGGTGACGAGGGTTCGTCACGAGAACCCCATCGGCCTTCACCGCGCCGCCCAGGCGGTGGCGGATCGCCTCGCGGAGCCGGTCGAGCCCCGCACCCGTCACGGCGCTCACGGGGATCCCCCCGCCGTGTGGCGCTCTCAGGTCGCACTTCGGGCTCACCCACAGCGCGTCCCCGGGACCGCCCTCCCCGAGCCAGACCACGAGGTCGGCCTCGTCCGCTGCGGCCCGGCCGCGCCGGATGCCCTCCGCCTCGACCGGATCGTCGGACTGGTCGCGCAACCCGGCGGTGTCGATCAGCGTGACGACCAGGCCGCCGAGGTCTACGGCGGCCTCCAGAGTGTCGCGGGTCGTACCCGGGATCGGCGTGACGATGGCGCGCGAAACACCCAGCAGCGCGTTGAAGAGGCTGGACTTTCCAGCGTTCGGGGCGCCCGCGAGCACGACCCGGGCGTCACCGCGCAGCACACGGCCCAGCGCATAGGACGCCACGAGGTGCTGGACGTCGTCGTGGACCCCGCGCAGCGTGCCCTCGAAGCCGCGCGTGAGCGCTTCGCCGAGGTCTTCGTCCACGAAATCCACCTGGACCTCGAGGGCCGCCAGGAGGTCGAGCAGCTGGTCCATCGCGGCGCGCACCCGGGAGGAAAGCGCGCCGGCGAGCTGCGCCTGGGCGAGGACGAGGCCGCCCTCCGACCGGGCGCTCACCACATCCGCGACCGCCTCCGCCTGCGCCAGATCCACGCGGCCATTGAGAAAGGCGCGTCGCGAGAACTCGCCGGGCTCCGCGGGTCGCGCCCCACAACCCACGAGCGCGTTCACGAAGCGCGAGAGGTTGATGGCGCCGCCGTGCACCTGGAACTCCACCACGTCTTCGCCGGTGTAGGAGCGTGGTCCGGCGAATCGCACGATGAGCCCGGTGTCGAGCGGGGCACCGGTGGGGCTGACGAAGGTCCCGTATCTGAGGAGGCCCGGGAGCGACTCCGCTGACCACCAAGGGGCGATGCGCTGCGCGATGAGGACGGCGCTGGGGCCGCTGACTCGGATGACGCCCACGCCACCGAAGCCGGCGCTGGACGCCAGGGCGACAATCGTGTCACTGAAGGCCATGGCCACACCCTAACCGAGCCGCAGCGCGAGACGAAGTCGGCCCTGCGAATCTAACGAGCGGCGTCCCATCCTCTGCTGCTAGGGGCGGTGGTGTCGCCCCCAAGAACGCGGGCGACGCGGGCTCTGGACGAGCCCGGCGCTACCCCGCCGTACGCCGAATCCCCAGGCAATGTGTCGCAACCATTGACGTGCCGCTCAACTCGCGGTTAATTCACGAGTGACCAGTCAGCCGTGCCATCGAGGCTTCACGCATCTAGGCGCAATGGCTGTCGGCCTTCCGGTTCGACAGCCCGGTGTGTTTGGGGGCGCTCCCCACACGCAGCTACCGACCGCGCGCGATGTCCTGCGATGGCGTTACTTTGGGGGATCGGATGCAAGGTCAAGTGAAGTGGTTCTCTGACGCGAAGGGCTACGGCTTCGTGGTGTGCAACGACCACCCGGGGCGCGACATCTTCGTCCACTACAGCGCCATACAGTTCGAGGGATATAAGTCGCTCCATGAAGGACAGCCCGTCGAGTTCGATCTGGTCGAGGGTCCGAAGGGGCTCTTCGCGTCGAACGTTAGAGAGCTCGTCGCCGACGCCGTCGACGCCCAAGCCGCCTGAGGCCTGGCACCCGTCCAGCCGCTGGCTGACTCTCGCGAACGCTCAGCGCGTTCACGTCGTGACCCCAACGGCCCCGCAGGACGCGCCCGCGGTGGTGCTGCTGCATGGGCTCTTGGTCTCCAGCTGGTGCTGGCGTTTCACCCTACCGGCCCTGAGCCCCACGTTTCGCGTGGTTGCCCCGTGCCACCCGGGTCATGGCTGGAGCAGCAAGGGTCCGGGCGATTACTCGTTCCGTGGGCTGGCCAGCACGGTGCTGCGTATGCTGGACGCGCTCGGTATCGAGCGCGCCCACTTCGTCGGGAGCTCGCTCGGTGGCGGGGTAGCGTTGCGGCTCGCGCTGGACCATCCGGACCGCGTCGGGCGGCTCGTGCTTGTGGCTCCGGCCGCGGTGCCCCTCCCGGTGGTCGGCCCGTTCCTTGGGGTCCAGGGAGCGCACTTCGGTGTCCTCTATCGCACCATGTTCACGCGGCCGGTGTTGCAGACGATCTTGAAGACCCTGGCTTATCACCGCCCCATCGTGGACGAGGCGTTCATGGACGCGGTGTGGGCGCCGCTGGCCTCAGGTGAGACCTGGGCTGCCGCCGGCCGTGTGAGCCGGCACCTCTCCAAAGACATGGCCGAGGTGCATGAGAGCCTGCCGGATGTCTGGAAGCGCGCCTTGGTGGTGTGGGGCGAACACGACGGGATCTTGCCGGTCCGGCACGCGGCCTCGGTGACCGGGCGCCTGCCTCTGGCAGAGAGCCGAGTGCTCTCCGGCTGCGCTCACTGCCCGATGGAGGAGCGCCCTGACCTGTTCAACGACCTCGTGATGCGTTTTCTGAGCGACGTCGCGGCTCGGGCTTCTTGAGCTCCACAGGCCAGTAGGCGCCCTCCTTGAGGGCGGCGACCAGCTCGTGCTGCGACGTGATCTCGGAAGCGAACGCGGTGCAGTAGAGCCCGAGCCGCTGCCCGTCGGGGCCGGTGTCGCTGCCGCCGAACGTGGGGAGCGCCATGCTGGCGGCTGCCTCGAGGGCCAGATCGTTGGCCATGTCGTCGTCCACGCCGCAGAGCACCTCGACGCCAACCAGACCACGAGTCCGGAAGATGCGGTCGCCCAGCTGCGGGCCGCCGTCCTCCATGTAGGGGTGCGCCGCGAGCACGGCGCCGCCGAGCTCGTTCATCACCCGCACCACGTCGGCGATGCGCGTGTCGCCGTCGGCGTTGCGCCAGCGCTGCTCCACGAAGCGACTGTCAGTGGGGTCGGGCGGTACAGCGATGAGTCGACCGTCGGCGGCGTCGATGTCGATCCCGACGAAGACGGGGAACCGCGCCTTCTCGGCCTGGGCGTCGACTGCGTCGATGTCGGGCACGTGGTCGCACTCAGCCAGGAGGATTCCGCTGAGCCCGCGAGCCTTGGCGCGCTCGATGGCGTCGGCCAGCGTGAGCGTGAAACCCTCTGATGCGTTGGTGTGGACGTGAAGATCGATCAGCAAGGGACGGCCTCTCCGGGTGTGGGCGGCGGTGTTACCACGTCCCTGGCGACCATACCAGCCTCACGCGCGCCCGGCGCGGCGGGCCTCGGACGGGTCATTCGGAGAACGCGAGCGCGTGGCCCAGCGCGGTGAGCACGGCGGGCCCCACGTCCACGTCCGGGCGATGGTGCGCGAGGAGGCCCGCCACGGACGCGAAGGCGCGCCCGAGCAGCACCATCTCGGGCGGGATGGCGACCACGTCGTCATGCCGGAACGCCCCGAGGACGCGGTCCAGCTCGGCGCCCGCGTCGAAGCCTTCCCACGTCCAGCCCGAGCGGAGCGGCGCCAGCAGCTGGCGGCCGATGGTGATCAACGTGTCCGGAGCGCCACTGGCCGTGCGGAAGCCGAGGGACTCGAAGCACCGGGTCATCGCCTGCGCGTCGTCCTGGATGAGCGCGAGCCCCAGCTGAGCGAGGGCGCGACGGCGGGCCGGCTCGACTCGGAGGACCACACCGAAGTCGAGATAGACGAGCGTGGGCGGTGTACCGGGCTCGACGAGCACGTTTCCGGGGTGGAGGTCGCCGTGAACCACGCCCGCGACCAGGAGCTGCCGGCAAACGGACTCGACGAGGCGCCCGAGGAGCGGGTCCCGCTCTGCGGGTGGCGCGGCGTCGAGCCAGGTGGTGAGGCGGGCTCCGCGGATACGCTCCATCACCAGCACCCGCTGTGTGGAGTACTCGGCGAAGACGGCGGGGACGCGGACGCCGGAGCCCGGCGGGAGCGTCGCGGCGAACGCAGCCAGGTTCTGCGCCTCGGCCGCGAAGTCGAGCTCGGCGGTGATCGTGCGGATCAGCTCGCCGAGCGTGGTGCGCACGTCGCCGATCGGCAGCGTCTCGAGGAGCGGCAGCAGGGCCTTCAGCGCGAGCAGATCGGTCTCGACCAGCTCCTCCACGCCGGGGAGCTGGACCTTGACGGCGCACTCCGTCCCGTCGGGGAGCGTGGCGGCGTGTACCTGAGCCAGCGACGCAGTGGCCAGGGGCTCCGGGTCGAGCACGAGCGACGCCGCGCGTTCGCCCAGCTCGGCGCTGAGGCGGGCCTGGATCGCCTCGAAGGGGGCAGGCGGCACCTGATCCTGGAGCCGCGAGAGCACGGTGATCCACTCGGGCGGCAGCAGATCCGGGCGGCTCGACGCCAGCTGCGCCAGCTTGAGGATGGGGCCTCTCAGCTCGACGCAGAGCGTGTACACGCGCTCGGCGCTTCGAGCGTGCAGGACACGCAGCGACGCGGCGGCGCTCTCCTTCCCGACGATCTCGGCCCGGGTCTGGTGGAGGCGGTAGGTGGCCGCGATCGTGGCGGCCTCCTTGAGGATGGCCGTGAGTCGCGGAGTGGCCCGCGCGGTGGCGCGGACGGTGACCGCTGCGTCCACCGCGGACTCGTACAGCGCCTCCGCGTCGCGCGCGATGGACAGGGAGTCTCGCGCCACATCAATGACGAGGCGCTCTACGTTGCCGAGGGCGTTGCCGATGAGCCGCCCCGTCGCGAACAGCGCGTCCAACAGCGGCATCGCCCGCCGGCGCGCCTCCGCCACGCGAGCTGCGGTGCTGAGCTCCGCCGGACCGGTCGGGCACGACACATCTTGAGCCACTGAAGTCATGGGGCCTCTCCTCCGCTGCACTCGAGGCAGCTGAACGATCGTTCTACTCCGCGGTCGGTGACCGCGATCGCCGCTACGGTGCCCTTGGACAGGATGGCGTTGCACGAGACACACAAGGCGTTGACGTTGAGGCGCAGCGTCTGCCAGCCAAGGACGGCCGCCCCGCTGACGGGCGCTGGCGGCGCCTCGGGGGCGCCCACCTCTCGCGCGGACCGGGCCACGGTGGCGGTGTCGGTCACGATGTCTTCCACGAGCCCGAACGCGTTCTGCAGCACGTTGCGCACGAGGTTCGAGACCGACATGCCGAGGCGCCCGGCCTTGCGCTTCAGCTCCCGGTCCAGCTCCTCCGGCACGCGGGCGTGGATTACGCGGGCCTTCTTGTCGTTGTCGTCGGACGGGTCTTGTTCGGAGTTCATCGTGGTCCCTTCGTGTTCGACACGGACACAATGTAATCGCCCGTGTCGCCAGTCAAGGTCGCTGGCGCAACTTTTGTGATCTTTTGTATACAACCGGTTCGATCTGGACGCGGTCTGCGTCCGAGGCCCGCGCTCGGCGCGTGCCGCGACGGCCCCTACCGGTGGAGGCGACTGATGGGATGGCACTGCTAGGAAGCGCGCGAGGAGCACGCGGGCACGGCGCAGCAGCCGAAGGGCGCGCCGAAGCTGACGAACGGTCTACGCGCCGCTCAGGCGGTGGGGTTGCGACGCGCGGCGATCGTGTCCTGGATCGCGGTCATCTTGCCCTGCCAGTAGTCGTAGAAGTCCTGGCGCGTGATCGGGCGCCCCAGCTGACGCCGGAGCGTGGACGGGACGTTGTTGCGCTGCGCGCTGTTGGCAGCAGCCTTCGGGTTCGTCTTGAGGCCACGCATCAGCGTGTTCGTGCCCCCGGCGCCCTGCTGGTGGGCGAGGTACATGTGGAGGGGGTCCCGCGGGACGCCGGGGTCGAGGCGCTGATCGTTCAACTCCCAGTAGCGGGCGCCGGCGAGCGCGTTGTTGTTCACGTTGGCGCCCCCCTTCATGCCGCTGTAGCTCATCCCGAGGTCCCGCGCCGCATCAGAGCCCATCTGCATGAGGCCCGAATAGCCGTAGGCGTTGGTCCCGACATTCCGGTTACCCGTGGACTCGATGATGGCCATCGCGGTGAGGTCGTCCGCCTCCACGCCCGTCTTCGCCGACGCCCCACTGATCGCCTGCTGAGTGCGTGCGTCGTCCTCGATGGTCCGCAGACCGGCTTCTCCCTGGGACATGCCGTCTCGGTAGCCGATCCTGAACGCGGCGCTGCGACCCGCGTACTGCGCGGGGAGAGGGCGGTTGGCGGCAAGCGCGTCGTTGGCGCCCGTGCGCACCGCCTCAGCGCCCTGTTCATACCCTTGGGCCGAGGGGCTCAGCGCCGCGGATTGCGCCGCGTATCCCGAGGACGGGAGCTGCGTGCCGCGGCCGTCGAGTACCGACGGCGCGACACCGGTTGACGGGGCGAGGGGCGAGGTCTGGTGGTCGAGCTGGGCCATGCCGTGAGTGTTAGCACACCCCGTGCCGAGCGAGAAACGCAGGACGCAACAGCGTTCGAGGGCCTCCTGGGGTCACACGACCGGCCCCGCTGGCCCCTTCCCCCGGGTATACAGACCACACCGGAGGAGGCCAACGGGCGCAGTGAGCCCTCGGGAGTCCCGAACTTGGAAGACGCGGTGCGGCCGGAAGACGAAGCCAGTGACCGGTAGCACCGTCCCGGTGCCCGGTGCTAGGCTCCCTGGCCGATGGCCGAAGTACCCGAAAAACCCGAAGTCCCCGAGCGTGCCCGCATCCGAATCCGCGAGATGGAGCTGGACGACATCCCCAAGGTGTTCGAGCTGGGAGAAGATCTCTTCACCGCCGACCGCTGGCCGTCTCTCTATCGCACCTGGAACCAGTACGACCTCATCGAGCGCTTCGCGAGCGACGGCGAGTTCTGCCTGGTGGCTGAAGACGACGACGACGTGATCTGTGGCTTCGCCCTCGGTACGCTGATCGTGAAGCGGAACTCGAAGTGGGACTACGGCCACCTCCTGTGGCTGGGTGTGCGGCCAGGCAACGGCGGCCGCGGCGTGGGCCGCCGGCTCGTCACGAAGCTGACCGAGCTCTTCATCGAGGAGGGCGCGCGCATGATGATCGTCGACACCGACGTCGAGAACGAGCCCGCGCTCCGGTTCTTTCGCGGGAACGGCTTCGGCAACGAGTCGCAGCACGTGTACCTGTACCGGAACCTCACCACTCACCCGGAGTACCGCAAGAAGATGGCCGAGGAACAGGCGCAGCGTCCCACGCCCCGCCGACGTCGGGCCGTAAAAAGCTCCGAGCCGTCGTTCGTCGGCGTGCGCGTGGGCACCGAGGATCCGCCAACGTGACCACGCGCATTGCGGCCGTGCGCGAGCACCTCGACCGAGGGCGTCTCGAGTCGCAGTTCTTCGAGCTCCTGGACATCTACAGCCCGCCGTACGCCGAAGGCCCACTGATCGAGCGCCTCAGCGCCGACCTGACCGCGCGGGGGCTCACTTTCGAGCGGCAGCAGGTCGGCAGCTCCCCGCGACGCCAGAACCTGGTGCTCCGGGCGGGCCCAGAGCCGCTAGCGCTCCTGTGGCTCGGCCACCTCGACACCGTGGAGCTCTGGCACGAGGGCGGTCACCGCCCGCGCCGAGACGGCGACATCGTGTGGGGCCTCGGCACCGCCGACATGAAGAGCGGATGTGCGGCGGCCGTGGAAGCCTTCACGGCGCTCGTGGCGTCTGGCGTGCCGCTTCGGCAAGGGCTCGCGGTGGGTCTGGTGGTGGGCGAGGAGGACGCGGGCGACGGCGCCCTCGTGCTCCGGGAGCGCGTGTCCGCGCCGCTGACGGTGATCGGCGAGCCGACCAGCCTCGAGCCGTGCGTCGACCACTTCTCCTACCTGGAGCTGCTCATCGAAGCGCGCGGGAAGCGTGCCCACGCCGCGCTCCCCGAGGTGGGAGCCAACGCGATCCACGCGATGCTCGAGGTGGTGTCTGCCATCCTGGAACAACGCGCGGGCTGGCCGGACGCCGACCGAACCGCGCTCAGCGTCAGACGGATCAGCGGGGGTGAACCACACTTCGTCATCGCGGAGCACTGCGAGGCACAGATCGACGTCCACTTGCCGCCGGGCGCATCTCCGGATGGCGTGGAGCGCGCGTTCTCGGAGGCGATCGAGCGGGCGTCCCGCACCCACGAGGGCGTGGCGCTCAGCCTGCGACGTGTGTTCTGGGCGCCTGGGTTCGCTGCATCGACCACGCCCGGCGCCACGCCGACCCTGCCGCTCGAGGCCGCGTTCCGCTCGGTCGACCGGCCGTGGCTACCCACCGCCTTCCGTTCCCACTCCGACGCGAACCTCTTTCACGACAGGGGCACCTTCACCGTGGTCTGTGGCCCGGGGAGCCTCGACGTCGCACACCGCCGAAGCGAGCACGTGTCGCTCGCCGAGGTTCATACGGCCGCGGAGCTGTACGCCGCGCTGTTCGCCGAAGCCACGGCGTGAGCGCATTGCTCAGGGAGGACACCGCATGGAAACGTACCCCGCACCCGCGCTGGTCACCTGGGGGATCGCCTCGCTCGCGCTCCTCGTGGGGGCCGCGGCCCTAGGTCTCGCGTCGCGGGCGCTGGGGACAGGGCGCGTCTGGCTCTTCGGCCTCGGCTGGGTCGGCCTCATCGCGGCCGTGTCCGGCTCCGGGCTGCTCGCCAACTTCGACGCGCGCCCCCCACCGCTGGCTTTGTTCATGGTTGCGCTGGTGAGCCTGTCGTTCTGGGTGGGGCTGTCGCGGCACACCGCTGCCGTGGCCGCGCGAACGCCGCTCGCGGTGCTGGTGGGTCTCCAGGCCTTTCGCCTACCCCTCGAGCTGGTGATGCACGAAGCCGCGAGCTCCGGCGTGATGCCGCGCGAGCTCTCGTTCTCCGGCTACAACTTCGACATCCTCACGGGGGCGTTCGCGTTGATCCTCGCGCCGCTCATCGCCTTGGGCAAGGCGCCCCGGTGGGCCGTGGTGGCCTGGAATACCCTGGGGTTCGTGTGCTTGTTCGCGATCCTCGTGATCGCCATCCTCACCGCGCCCTTCATCCTCGCGCTCGGGCCGCAGTCAGCGAATCGCTGGGTGGCCTATGTGCCCTTCGTCTACCTGCCGGCCGTGATGGTGCTCGTGGCCGTAGCCGGGCACTGCCACGTCGCCCGATGGCTCCGCCAGAACCCGGGGCCGCTCACGCCGCCCCGCACGTAAACCGGCACGCAAACCGGCGCGTAAGCCCGGCGCTCAGGCGGGGCTCGCTTCGTCGGCCGGGACCTCGGGGGTCTTAACTCCCATGGCCACGTTGCGCATGGTGAACATGGCGATCAGGATCCGGACCAGGACGAAAGCCAGGATGGTGGTGGTGGAGTAGGCGTCGATGTGGGCGTGCGTCTCTACCGCCGTGGCGTATCCCGGCGTGAAGGGCTCGTAGAACGTCCGCATGAGCACCTGCACCGTCCCGAGGCCCGCGATCGTGGTGAACGGGATCGTCCCTACGAAGGTGAGCACCGGTACGAAGAGGAACAGCTCTGGCAGGCTGGCCTCCATCTGGAAGAACGGCATCGAGATCGACTGGCTCACCACGTAGGTGGAGACGAAGCCGAGCCGGAGGGCGAGGAAGAAGGCGTAGTCGCTGAGCCGCGCCGTAGAAAAGGCCTTGAAGATGCGCCAGCTGCGAAAGCGGCCGAAGAAGAACCAGTCGAAGCCGGCATTCCAGTAAATGCATGAGCCGAGCAGCACCAGGAGGACGAAGATCGCTACGCCGGCAACCGGCCCCGCCAGCTCGGGGGAGAGCGCACGCGGGCTGACACCCATTCCGATGAGCACGAGCAACGCGAGCGACACGATATCGATGAAGTTGAGCCACAACATCGAGCCCAGGGCCTCGATGAAGGGCACGCGCTTCCGGTTCCGGAAGAACAAGGCGATGCCGGCCGCGGCGGCGTTGTAGTTGATGACGTTGAGCAGGTAGCTGGCGCCCTTCAGCGGCAACACCTCGCGGAGCGTCACGTCCGCGTTGAAGCGCGAGAAGAGGCGGACCAGGCACCAGGAGTCGACCACGAACACCACGAGGCAGACCCCGATGACCGCGGGGATGAAGCCGATCCAGTCGGCGCGCTGAAGCGTGCTCCAGGCCGTGGCTAGATCCGTGGTGAAGCCGATGAACGCGAGCACGAGGAGCGTGATGAGCCACGGCAAGATCTGCTTGAGCGCGTTCTTCAACAGGGCTCCTCTGGGAGGCTTCTGAGCATCGGTCTCGGCGCGGGCCACACACGCCCACGTCCTCCCACAGACGGGCGAGACGCCCTCCGCCCCCCGGGGGACGCGGCGGAGGCGGGACACTCCGACTCCGGGCGGACCTTGTCAACTCCGCCGTGCCAGCGCGCCCCCTCGCGGCCCGCAACCGCCGTGGCGATTACGCCACAGACCGTGAAGACCGCTCGGCCGTTCCAGGGCTCCATGACCCTCGAACGCCCAGGAGAAGCCCACCATGGTTACGCTGCCACACCACCGTGTCGGTGAGGACACAGAAGCCAGCGCCTTCGATTGCCCCGCGAAGGTCGATTCGGCTGCGATCGCGTCGGGAAGGGGTTCGAGGACCGCGGCACGCTTCTTGATGATGGCTCTCCAGCGAGCGGCGCGTCTCGGCGCCCCCACAGGAGATTCGACCATGTTCCACAAGAGCCAGCGCCTCCCCTCCGCTTCCGCCACGACCGCCCAGAACCGGCTGTTCGAGGAGACGACGCTGCCGTACGTCGACGAGCTGTTCGGCACCGCGCTCCGGCTCACGCGAAACGAGCGGGACGCCGAGGACCTCGTCCAGGACGCCTACCTCCGGGCCTACCGAGCGTTCCACCAGTTCGAGGCGGGCACCAACTGCCGGGCATGGATGTTCAAGATCCTCACGAACACCTTCATCAACGGCTACCGCCGGCGGGTGAAGGAGCGCGACATCCTGGAGAAGCAGGAGAACGGCTGCCACGAGCTCACGATGCACGCGGCCGACGCGATGGAGGCCTACGGGAACCCGGAGGCACGCATCGCCACGCACACGCTGTGCGACGACGTGCAGAAGGCGCTCGAGGCCGTGCCGCCGGACTTCCGGATGGCCGTGATCCTCAGCGACATCGAGGGCTTGTCGTACAAGGAGATCGCCGACGCCATGGGCACCCCCGTGGGCACGGTGATGAGTCGGCTCTTCCGCGGACGTCGCCTCCTCCGCAAGGCGCTCTGGCGCTTCGGCCTCGATGAGGGCTACATCCGCGAGGTCCCAGAGGACGCGCGCGAAGCCGCCTGATTAAGGCGGGTTAAGGACCGCTTTCAGGCGGCGGCCCCTAGGGTGAGGGCGTCACGAAAACAGCTGTGACGAGGAATCACCCATGCGAACCCTTCGAGCCCCCTCTTCCCACGCCGCGCCGACACGTCCGGGCTTCCCGTCCGCGCCCCTCCTCGGCCTCCTGCTCCTCCTCGGCGCGTGCAGCAGCCCCTCCGAATCCGAGGCCCCCCCCGCCGGCGGCGGCGATGGCTACGAAGCCGCGGACGGCCAGGACGGTCTGGCTGACGCGGCCGACGCGGCCGACGCGGCCGACGCGGCTGACGCTTCCGACGCCGCGGGCACCGCCGGCTCGGACGCGAACGATGCGAACGACTCGGGCGACTCCAGCGACGCCACAGACGGCTCCATGCCCGACACCGGCAGCTCCTGCGCCCACCTCGCCTGCCCCACGGGGAGCGCCTGCGAAGGCGGCGTGTGCGTTGCCAGCGAGGCGGCGTGCCGACCCGCGCTGACCCGCGAGGTGGTGCCCACTTGGGGCACGGCGTCGACCGCGGTGGCCGTGGGCGGAGAGCGGATGTTCGTGGCCACGGCGTACGGCCTCGAGGTTTACCTCGCCGCCTCGGTGGAGGCGCCCGTCCCGCTCGGGGCGGTAGACCTGGACGGCCTCGGGGTGGACGTGGCGGTAGACGGCGCCCGCGTCGCCGTGGCCCACGGGCGCGACGGCGTGTCGCTGATCGACGCTGAGACGCTGACGGTCCAGCACCGCGTGGCCGCCGAGGACGCGGCGCGCGCGGTGGCCCTGCAGGGGGATCGGCTCGCCGTGGTCGAGACCGGGCGCGTGGTGTTCTGGAGCCTCGACGGAGGCCCGAGCCGCCTCTCGGAGCTCGCGGTCGAGGGGGCCGAGGGCGTGGTGCTCACCACTGACCGCGCCTACGTCGCGGCCGGGCAGCACGGTGTGGTCGCGGTAGATCTCAGCGACCCGGCCCACCCGGTCGCCGCCGCACCCGTTGTGGTGCAGGGAGGCCAGGTTCGCCGCCTGCGGCTCGCGAACGGCCGCCTCTTCGCCGCTTCGGGCTACGCCGGGCTGCGGATCTTCTCCCTGTCGAATCCGATGGCCCCCGTGGAGCTGGGCAGCCACTGGCAGCCGAACAACGGCATCTTCTCGGAGGACGTGGCCGTGAGCGGCGACAGGGCGTACCTGGCGGACTTCTGGCGGCAGGTCCGCGTAATCGACGTGTCCAACCCGACCGAGCCCGTGCTCCTGGGCCACTCCGACCAGTCGGGCTCGGTCCAGGGGATCGCCGCGAGCGAGGGCTGGGTCTGGACCGGCGGTAACCAGCGGCTCCAGGTCTTCGAGCTCTCTGGCGACGCACCGGTGCTGCGCCACACCGCGGGCAATGGCCTCAACTCCGGGCACGCCGACGTCGATGGCGATGGCGCGTTATGGGCAGCCACCGAGGGCTACCAAGGCGCGCGCTTCGTCGAATTCGCAGACGGGGCCGCCACCACGATCGGCCGCTTCACCTCCGAATACGCCGTCACCGCGGTGGCCCTCCGAGGCGACCGCGCGGTGGTGGGCCTGGACACGACGCAGCCGTTCGTCCTGTCTGCCCAGCTCGAGCTGCTCGACCTCTCGGACCCGACGCAGCCCACCTCGCTCGGCACATCGGTTAAGCTCGCCGGCCGGGTGCGCGACGCCGTGTGGGCAGATGACTCGACCGTCTACGTGGCCAGCGGCGCGCTGCTCGTCTTCGACGTGTCGGGGACGCCGACGCAGCTGCCGGTGACGCTGCCGCTCAAGGGCTCGGCGACGAAGCTCGATCTCACAGGTGACCTCCTCGCGGTGACCGCCGATTACCGGGGCGTGGCCCTTTTCGACGTCTCGGATCGACGGGCCCCGAAGCTGCTGTTCGACCTGGCCGAAGAGTACTTCTCGCACGCGGCCGCAGCGCTCGGGGACCAGCGCTTGTACGTGGGCCAGGGCTCGACGCTGCGCGTGCTGGACCTCCAAGGGGGCGAGGTGGGCCGCGTCTCCCTGCCCGGCGACATCCGATGGCTGGACTGGGACAACGGGCGGCTGTGGGCCTTGGCTGACGGCGCGGTGTTCGTGCTCAGCACCGACGGGGTGCTCGCGACCCCCCTCGCCTCCCAGCCGAGCCCGGGCCGAAGCCCCTCGGTGATCGCGATCCGGGACGGCGTCGCGGCCCTGGGCGACAGCGTCGAGTCGCTCTCCTTCCTCACGCTGGGGTGCGAGGCGGCGACGCCGCCGTACGCCCCACTGATCACACCGCCCACCGGCAGCCAGTGGGTGAACCTCGCGACCGGCGAAGGCTCGCTCGTCGTCGACGCTGGCGACACGGTCCTGGTCGGTTACGCCACGGGCACCGGCACCACGGAGCTAGCCGGAGACGCCGTCTGGCGCGACGAGACGAACACCGTGGCGGCGGTGCCGGACGTGGGCGACGAGCTCGTAGTGGTCGCGGGCAACGCCTCGGCGCCCATCGTGGTGCGCGCCGCGCGACAGAGCGCGCCGGAGGCCGGCGTGGTGCGGCTGCGCGTGGTCAACGCGGTTCCAGGCCTCGGGGCGGTGGCCACCACCGTGACCCAGCCGGGGGAGCCGACGATCGACCTGGGCAGCCCGGCGCCGGGACAACACGGACCCTCGCTCGATCTGGCCGCCGACCGGCGGTTCGGGCTGTGGCTGGGCGCTGCGGACGGAGCCCTGATCACTGCGCTGCCCCGGCTCGAGGGCGGCCACGCCTACGACGCGATCGTGGCGCGGGACCCCGACGGCAACCTCTTCGTACTGGTGCACCGCGAGGACGGCGCGGACCTGCAGATGGGCTCCACGTCGCACGTCTCTCGGTTGCGCGTGCTGAACCTGGCGGCTCAGGCGCTCTCAGTGGAGCTGGAGGATGAGCCGATCGAGGGCTTCCCCGAGTTGGAGCCGCTCTCGAACAGCTCGATCGTGTCGGTGTGGCCGGGGACGACTCGGGTCACCATCCGCGATGCTGGCGGCGGCGTCGTGGCCGAGGTCCCGGTGCTGGCGCTCGAGCGCGGGATCCAGTCGAGCCTCGTGCTCACCGAGGGCTCGGCCGGCGTCGCGGCCACGCTGATGCCCGACTTCAGCGGTCAACAGACCAGCGGCGGCCAGACGGAGATGCGCTTCTTCAACGGGGCTACCGACCTTGGCCCGATCGACATCCGCATGCGCCCTGACGGGGCTACGGGGACGGGCTTCATGGGCGCGTCCAACCTGGCGCCCGGTGCGTTCTCGGGCGTCTTTCGGAAGGACACCGACTCGTACCAGGCGCTGCTGGATCTCGATCGGGATGGCACGCCTGACCGGACCTTCTCCATCGGCTACTTCCCCGACTACGGCATGAACGTCTTCGTGGCGCGAGACGCCGAGGGGAGCCTGCGTGTGGGCATGCACTCGCCCGCCGAGGCGCAGGTCGTCTGGTTCTATGCCGCGGACGAGCTCAGCGAGCTGCGCGTGATGAACCTCACGGGCAAGGAGGGGCTCACGTTGAGCCTGCCGTCGTGGTGGACCAAGGAGGCTCCGGAGGCCCAGGGCCTGCCCGCCTACAGCAGCAGCGGCCGCTCCGTGGTGCGCTCCGGCGCAGCCACCGCCACATTGGCCGATCCCGCCGCGGGCAAGAGCTGGGTCTGGAGCGGGGAGGCGCCGGCCGAGCGCGCTACAACCATCGCGTATTGGGTGGGGCTGGACGGCAAGGTGGCGCCGTTCGCGGTGGACGACGGTGAGACTCCCGCGAAGGGCACCTCCCTCCGCTTCGGAAACGCCACCCACCAGCCGGCGACGGCGTGGTACGCCGCCTCCAAGGACGCGCCGGGGATCGCGCTCGGCGCGGCCACACCTGGCGGCACCACCGCGCCGTGGAAGGCCGGCGGTGACGGCGCGCTGGGAGAGGGCTGGATCCGCGTCGACCGAGACGGCGATGGGACCCCCGACCTCACGTTCCGCCTCACGGGCGCCGCTTGGACCGGCCCGACCAACGTCTGGCTCGTGGAGGACGCGACCTGGCAGTTCCTCGTCGTCCAAGGCTTCGACCATCTGACAGCGGCGTCTTACGCCGAGGAGCTTCAAGCGCGGGTTCGCGTGGTGGCGCTCACGACCGATCAGGGGAACCTCGAGGCCTCGCTCGACGGCGTGGACCTCGACCTCAAAACCAAGCCCGCCTATGTACCGGGCATCGAGGGGGGCACGGCGTACTACGGCGCCGCGCCGTACCGGTCTGTGCTGGTGGGCTCTCACACCGTCAACGTTG